>Ga0316611_1000064_pt1 | contig 47736 bp, 48 predicted proteins | sample MIS2016202_MG_FD_207675 | JGI IMG/M metagenome (GOLD analysis project Ga0316611, IMG submission 207675) | Microbial mat bacterial communities from Middle Island sinkhole, Lake Huron, Michigan, United States - MIS.2016.202 | ecosystem: Environmental > Aquatic > Freshwater > Lake > Sediment... | reverse complement strand
TGGACAGGCGTTAAGCAGTGTTAGACCCCGATCTGGGGCGGTTGCTTGTCTGTCTACCCATCAGGAGTCTACTTAATGTAGGCAGACTGGGAATCCCCGCGCCTTTAGGCCGGGGAGGATGTCAATAGATTCCTGAGCCGTTAAGAAATCCCTCCTCGTCAAAGCTAGGAGGGATTTCTCGCATCTGGGGGCCAGTGGGGGCGCAAGTTTTTCACACTTTCGCCCCTGCACCCGTGCCACAATCGGATTTTGCGTATCACTTAAATTTCTTCTACCTCCAACAGCGCACTCAAGACCGCGCCACAGGCAAAGGCAAACACCAGCGGCATGGGAGAATGGGTAAAGTAGCTCAACAGCAGGGAGGTGGAGGCGGCGATCGCCCCGATCCACACCACCACCCGCTCCTCTTTGCACCACCCCTTCGCCGCCTTAATCGAACGCAGCACCGAAGTAGGGATCGGTTCCGGCATTACGGCCCCGGGGGGAAAGGCCCAATAGTTTCCTGGCCGCTCTTGGAACAGATCCGTCCAGCCATTATCGAGACACCACTCATTAATCCATTGATCGCTGTAATGCTTCATTGAGAACCTCCGAAAAACCTTACCCCAATGCCATTGGCGTAGGTTGGGGGTGCGAGCCAACAGAACGCGCAAAAACAAGGTCAATTTTATCGAGTTCATCCTAGCAGTGAACCCCAGTATTCCTCGCCCGTTCCATAAAAAACTTTACGTTTTACCCTAAAGAAAGTGAGTATAAATACTCACTTTCTTGCCGCAAGGGGCGAGAAAAGAAACATTTTTCACCCTGACCCAGATCCAGCGGAACGAGAACATTTCCCCCGTCGCTAAACTTGTGATCTCACATTCCGCAGGTTAAGACCAATGATGCTAATGAACGGTGCGTCAGATACAATTCAACCACCAACATCATCATCGCTCTTGTCTGACGCACCCTAGGATTGAATTGTAAGGTGCGTCAGAGCGGTTCATCTATAAGGCAAAAGAGCAGCATCACGGCTGACGCACCATTGATTGATTCTTCAGAAAATAGGGTGAAATTGGCTCAATTGGATACCAAATCTGCGTAGGAGCAAAAAAATTTCGCCCCGACATCAAGGGTTCAATTTTGATCAATTTATAGCAATAGCTAAGAGGGTTAATGTAATCTTTGAAATCAAGCCGGAGCAGACTGAAATCCGCACTATAATAGCAGTAGCGAAGGGGGTTAGGACATCGCGTAGGGTGGGCATTGCCCACCAGGAGAGGGTTTCGGATTCCTGAAACGTCCTAACAATACTGACTACTGCTATACAAACTGTGTCCTAATGATTCTGGGTAGTGTTATAGCTTATCATTTTGAATTTTGAAGACCCGTTCATTTAATCCAAAATTAATCTGGATAGATTGTGGAAGTCAATGAGTGGGAAGTGGGAAGTGGGAAGTGGGAAGTGGGAAGTGGGAAGTGGGAAGTGGGAAGTGGGAAGTGAGGGAGAATGCTAAACTTCACTCTCTTCTCTTTCCTCTCAACATGGGATTAACCCCACTGTTTCCCTAAGGTGGATTGTTTTAGCCAGGCTAAAAAACCTTGGCGATCTGCATCAGACATATCCAGCAAAATATCATTCAATTCTTCCGCAAAGTTGGTATTACCAAAAAAATCCTTACCGATGCGATAAATTTCCTGCAAAATGGCAATTAAATGCTGCTCTGCCCAACTGGGAGCTTTAAAGTTGCCTAGGGGATCTACCTTGAGGAGTTGCTCCATGGCTTTGGGGGAAGTGACTTCGGGAATTTGCCGAGTTTGAAAGGCGTTGGCAATTTCCTGCTGAAAGAGCTTGGCTTGACGACCGCCGAGGAGTTCTTCCACATCAAAATAAACCGCTTGCAAAATCAGTAAGCAAGCCTGCACAAAAGCAACCGGGCTGGCTTCATCGCCCCCATCTCCCAATTGCTCAAGGCGAAACCGCCCCCAAACGCTATGGCGGTTGTCTTCTTGGAGTAACACGCAGAACTTTCCCTGATTATCCGTCAGGTCTTTCCAGAAGGTTTTCGCCTCCTCAGCTTGATTGACATCAAAAACACTAATGAGACGAAAGGTTTGATCTTGATACTTCAAGACGGGGATTTGTTGTTCTCGCTTGGGGTGCTGAACGCTGGAAATTTCAACATCCTGCCGTTTGAGAATAAACATAGTGTGGTCGATGACTCCTGCGGAGGGTCAGGGCAACGGGCTGGCTCATCAGTTTTGATGATTGCTTTCCTAGTGTACTTGAGATTGCGGAATAACCAACGGGCCTTAGTGGGGAATGGTTCTCACTGGGATAGGGGGATCTCCTGGGGGCTGAGAGTGATCTAGCCAATCTTAGCCTTTCATGGCAAGCTAGGGGGGCGAAAGGTTAGGGTGGAAGATGGTAGATGATCGCCCCTATTGGTTGGCATGGTCTCGGATTCATGGGGTGGGGCCCCGGTTGGTGCAGCAGTTGGTGGCGGATTTCGGTACGCTGGCGGAGGCTTGGTGGGCGACATCTACGGCGTTACGCACCGTGCCGGGGATTGGCCCGAAGGTATTGGAGGCGATTGGGGAGGCGCGATCGCACCTTGACCCAGATCAACTCTTGGAGGATTGCGATCGCACCGGCATTCAATTTTGGACGGCGGCGGATGCTGATTACCCCCGTTTACTCTTAGAAATCCCCAGCCCGCCCCCGGTACTGTACTATCGCGGTGTGGTCGATGGGGCGGAAAATCGGGGGGAGAAGGCGGCGATCGCCATGGTGGGCACGCGCAACATTAGCGACTATGGCCGCCGCTGGACAGCCCAACTCAGCACCCACCTCAGCCAACACCAATTTACGATCGTCTCCGGCATGGCCGCTGGGGTGGATACCGTCGCCCATGAAGCCTGTTTAAGGGCGGGCGGTCGTACCTTTGCGGTGTTAGGAACCGGCGTAGATGTGATTTATCCCAAAAGTAACCGCCGCCTTTATGAACAAATCCAATCTCAAGGGCTAATTCTCAGCGACTATCCCCCCGGCACGCCCCCGGAAGCCCGCAACTTCCCCCCCCGTAACCGGATTATTGCCGGGTTGAGTCGGGCGGTGTTGGTGATGGAGGCGGCCCAGCGATCGGGGGCATTGATTACCGCCCGCTATGGGGCAGAATTTAACCGCGATGTCTATAGTTTGCCGGGTTCGTTGGATCAGCCCCAATCCTTGGGCTGTTTGGAGTTAGTCAACAATGGAGCGCAGTTAATTTTAGGCGTTAAACCTTTATTAGAAGCTTTGGGAGAAATTCCCCATTTGGATCTGCCGGGGGGCCAACTCTCCCTAGAGGGGATCGCCAATAGCGCACCCATCACCCCTAGCGCACCCGTCACCCCACCCCCCGATTTAGATCCCCTGCTGCAACAAGTGTGGGCCGCAACCCCCCTAGAACCCACGCCGTTAGATGTGATCGTAACCATCACAGGCTTACCGATCAGCGAACTATCCCCGGCCTTATCCCAGTTAGAATTATTAGACTTGGTGATTCAGTTGCCAGGGATGCAATACCGTCGGAGTTAAAGCTTTGTTCATGAATACCCCCCAAGCTGTTGTCTTGCTGTCCGGTGGTTTAGATTCTGCCACGGCCGCCGCCCAAGCCCAAGCTGATGGCTATGGCGCGATCGCCCTGTCTTGCCGCTATGGCCAACGCCATAGTCGGGAATTGGAGGCGGCAGGGGCGATCGCCCAACACCTCAAGATCACCCAACACTTCATCATTGATGTCAACCTGGGGCAATGGGGCGGCTCTTCCCTCACCGATGCCGCCACCCCCCTCGCCCAAGATGGCAGCGACACCGCCTCGATTCCCGCCACCTATGTTCCGGGGCGCAATACCGTTTTTATCGCCCTCGCCCTTTCCCTCGCGGAAGCCCAAGGGGCCACGGCGATCTACTTGGGGATCAATGCCGTGGACTATTCCGGTTATCCCGACTGTCGCCCCGATTATCTAGCCACCTATCAACAATTAGCGGCCCTCTCCTCGCGGGTGGGGGTGGAGGGGCAACCGATTCAATTGGTGGCTCCCTTGGTGATGGATAGTAAGGTGGATATTGTCCGGCGAGCAGTGCAGTTAGGGGTTCCCATTCCCCTCACTTGGTCTTGCTATGCTGGAGGCGATGCCCCCTGTGGCCGCTGCGATTCCTGCCGGATTCGGGATCAGGCCTTGATTACTGCCGGTTATCCCCAATGGGCCACCCCTAACCTTGCTCCAACAGTCTAATGTTTCTGTTTCTCTCCAAACTGCTGCCGGTTTTTATCTATCCCCTCGGATTAGCCTGTGTATTGTTGGTTATCTCCTTGGTGCTGGCTTGGTGGCAGCCCCGGTTAGCGGCAATCCCCACAGCGTTAGCCCTGGTTGTGTTGATCATTGCCACGATGCCAGCGGTGAATACGGCTTTGCTTAAATCCTTAGAATGGCGACACCTACCGGAGGGAGTTTTACCGCCAGGGGAGGCGATCGTGATTTTAGGGGGAGGGTTGAAATATCGGGAGCAACCCCGGCCGATGGTGGAAGTGACAGAAGCGGGCGATCGCGTCCTTTACGGCGCAAAACTCTACCACCAAAACCGCGCCCCCTTAATCGTTGCCTCTGGGGGCCGCATCGGTTGGCAGGGGGAAGAACCCCCAGAATCTGCCGATATGGTGGAATTATTAACGATGCTCGGCGTTCCCAAAGCCGCCATTTTGGAAGAACCGGCTTCCCTCAACACCTATCAAAATGCCCTCTACAGCAAAGATTTATTAGAACCCCAAGGCATTCGCCGCATTCTGTTGGTGACTTCGGCCCTCCATATGCCCCGCGCTGTAGCCATTTTTGCCAAATTGGGGTTTGAGGTGATCCCCGCACCCACGGATTTTGTGATTACCGATGGGGGCTTAGGGGGAGGCGAGCAAACCCTTGCCGGTACGCTGTTAGACCTATGGCCCGATACCGGGCGGTTAGCCTCCACAACGGATGCCATTAAGGAGTATATCGGTATGTTTGTCTACCGGTTGCGGGGTTGGTTGTGATACAACTGGAGGGGGAAAAATGCAGTAGTATGGTGCGTTAAACAGAACATTTGGATCATTAGCCCTCATCCCCCGGCCCCTTCTCCCAGGTAGGGAGGGGAGCCAGATTCAAAGGGATTTAGGGTGAGGGCTGCACCCCACTAAACTCCCCTCACTCTCATGCTTTAGTTATGAATCAACCCATTTATCGCACCCTTGAAGCGCGACCCGATAACTATCAAGGCTGGTATCACCAAGCCCTGGCACTTCATGATCAACGCCGCTATCAAGAGGCTTTGTATTGCTACGAGAAAGCCCTTGAGCATAAACCGCAAGACTATTGGAGTTGGTATCGGCGGGGAGCGATTTTGGAAGAATTAGGGGAATATAATGAGGCTTTAAGCTGCTATCAACAGGCGACAGCAGTCCGCCAAGATGACTATTGGGCTTGGTATAGTTTGGGCTATATTGCCCTGCAAGATCTCCAACATTATCAAGAGGCAGCGGATTATTTTGCCCAAGCTCGCGCCATTAATCCTGAGGATTATTGGAGTTGTTATCGTCAAGGGGAAGCGTTGCGATTAGCGGGAGATTATGCAGGGGCGATCGCCTGTTTCCAAGCCGCCCTAGCGATTCGGCCCGGGGATTATTGGTCGATTTATCGCCAGGGGGATGCCCTGCGCCAAAGTGGGGATTATGAAGGGGCGATCGCCACCTACCAAGCCGCTCTAAAAGTTCGCCCCCGTGATTATTGGTCTCTGTATCAACAGGGGCAAACGTTGAAATTGATGGGCTACTACTATGCCGCATTGAGTATCTTCCGCGAACTATGGCGAATTGACCCCGATGATGACCAGATTTGGTATGCCCAAGCTGTTTGTTATGCCCATTTATGGGATGTACCAGGGGTGATGCGGATGCTTGAACCCGCTTTGCAATACAGTCCCCTCTATTACCTGGAGCAAATCAGCCAAGACCCTGCCTTTGCAATGATGCTGAACCATCCCGAGTTACAGCGGTTGATGGCCAACTGTCGGGCGGAATTGACTAGCGGCGCTTAACGGTCGTCGGCCAATGCCCGACGATAAATCCGTTGGGTCGCTTGCAGGAGGGAATCAAGGAGGGAAACCGGCGGGATCTGTTCAGGATCAAGCTCTTGAAGTTGCAGTAAAAACCGCGCCTCTTGGGTTTGCACTTCCCCATCGCTATAGATTAAGCCGCTAATCGCTTCGAGGACGGTTTGATAATCCTCTTGGCTGTAGCGATGGCCTAAATAATCCTGAATCCAGGTGTAGCATTCCTGGGGCGTAATCGGTTTAATTTCCGTCAGCATTGCTTTAATATCGGGGTCTTCTTCAAGACCATGATTTTTAGCCATGCGATGGAGATAATCCCTTTCTTCTTTTTGAATTACCCCATCAATCCAAGCGGCTCCGATTAAAATCCGCATTAAATCTTTTTTGCTGTGCTCTTTAAGGCTCGGAGAATTCATGAAGAATCATTTTTGGTAAAAACCAAAAGGCAAAACTGTCGGATTTATTTTAACACTGGGAATTTTTCCCCTCTACAGGATTGCCCAAATTCTGAAAAACTGATCACGTTTATTGATATTTTTTGATAAATCGTTACGAGATCCCCCCGGCTACGCCGACCCCCTTAATAAGGGGGTTAAATTCCAAAACCCCCCTTTGTTAAGGGGGGGCAGGGGGGGATCCCTCACACCACCTTAATCTCCGCCAACCCGCCGATCGCCCCATCCACTTTTCCCGCCGGAACTCGCCCCGGATTCCCCCAACAGATCCCCACCACCCCCGCCGCCCCTGCGGCCCGGGCCATGGCCCAATCAAATTCTGAATCGCCCACCATCAGGGTTTGTTCCGGGGGGAGGTGGAGGCGATCGCAGGCTTTACGATACAACGCCGGATCGGGCTTGGCTAAACCATCCGGCTCATGGCCCAACTCCAACGCCAACCAAGGCCGCAACTCGCTATAACTCACAAACTCCTCCACCTCCGGCGTGGTTCCCGCCGACAACACCCCTAGGGTTAAGCCGCTACGGTGCAACCGTTCTAAGGTTTCCGCCACCCCTGGAAACGGGGGGCTAGTGGTGCGATCGCGGGTGACGGTGCGATCGGCATTTTCAAAGGCTTGTCGGGCAATGTGCCGGGCTTCGGGCCAAGGGCGGCCCGTTTCGGCAATATAGGCCGCCGCCGCGATTTCATTTTCCACCCGACTCCCCACCACCATTAACCCCTGGTGATCAATCTCCCCCCCCTGCACGCCAAAGGCCATCAGCAACGGCTCCCCCACGCCAGGGATTTGGGCATCAATGAGGCGCGATCGCTTCAGGGCCAACGCCCGCAAATAGGCCGGTGAATCCTCCAATGTGCCATCTTTATCAAAAATAATCGCCGCAATTCCTGTAAATTCCACCCCACCACAGCACACAGTCACCACGCTCGATCCTCCTTAACAATCCGTTACGATGCTCTACCCCGTTCACACCATCCGTAATGATAAGCTGACAAATGCACTCAAAATCAGTATTCACAACGGAGTTTCTATGACGGGGTCGGAGTTACCACATTTGTTGAGGGTGGCACGGGGGGAAATCTTGGCAAGGCCGCCCGTCTGGATGATGCGCCAAGCCGGGCGCTACATGAAGGTTTATCGGGATTTGCGGGATAAATACCCCAGTTTTCGCGATCGCTCTGAAAATGCCGATCTCGCCATTGAGATTTCCCTGCAACCCTGGCGGGCCTTTCAACCGGACGGCGTGATCATGTTCTCCGATATCCTCACGCCCCTGCCGGGTATTGGTATCCCCTTCGATATTATCGAAAGCAAAGGGCCGATCATCGATCCGCCGATTCGCACCCAGGAACAGGTGGACAAACTCCACCCCCTCGACCCCGATGCTTCCCTGCCTTTCATCCGCACGATTTTACAAACCCTGCGCCAAGAGGTGGGCAATCAATCCACGGTTTTAGGGTTTGTGGGTGCGCCTTGGACGTTGGCGGCCTATGCCGTCGAGGGGAAAAGCTCCAAGAATTATGCGGTGATTAAGGGCATGGCCTTTTCTCAGCCGGAGCTGCTCCATTCCTTTTTAGGGAAATTGGCAGAGGCGATCGCCACCTATGTTTGTTATCAAATCGAATGCGGCGCTCAAGTGGTGCAGATGTTCGACTCTTGGGCGGGAGAACTCAGCCCCCAGGATTATGAAGTGTTTGCCCTCCCCTACCATCAGCAGGTGGTGAAGGCGGTCAAGGCCAAGCATCCCGATACCCCCTTGATCCTCTATATCAGCGGTAGTGCTGGCGTATTAGAGCGGATGGGAAAAAGCGGCGTAGATATTATCAGCGTCGATTGGACGGTGGATCTGGCGGAAGCGCGGCAACGGTTAGGCCCCGCAATGAAGGTGCAGGGGAATATGGATCCCGGTGTGCTGTTTGGCTCCAAGGATTTCATCACCAGCCGCATTTTAGACACGGCGCGTAAAGGTGGCGGCCAAGGCCATATCCTCAATTTGGGTCATGGGGTACTCCCCGGCACTCCTGAGGAAAATGTTGAGCATTTCTTTGCGATCGCCAAACACGTAGATCAACTTTTGGCCATTCAGTCCTAAACTAGGCCTGTGAATTGATCATGAAAGAGGGGTCAATGACCTACAGCTTGTGAGTCGCAGCAAAGCCCTCACCCTAAATCCCTCTCCCAAGTCGGGAGAGGGACTTTAAGAGCGTTATCCTAAATCCTTCTCAAGGAGGACTTGAAGAGCATCTTGTCTGATTGCTAAAAGGGTTGTAGGTAGGATTGCACCTCTCTTGAAGTATTTAACCCCTGGCAATCTTTATCCCCACTGGCTGATGGTGCAAAGCAAATCCTCTTCCCCCCCACGCAAGCGCATCTTTATCACGGGTGGCAGCGGCTGTATTGGCCATTACATCGCCGAAACCCTGATCGACACCAGTCGCCACGAACTGTTTTTTTTAGTGCGTAATCCTGCCAAAGTGCAGTTTGATGTAGAAGCCCGCGAGGGAGTGCATCTCATCCATGGGGATATGCACGATATTGAGCATCAGGCGGAGTTGCTCAAAACCATTGATATTGCCATCCTCACCGCCAATGCTTGGGGGGGAACCTCCGAGGTGTTTGATGTCAATATTGCCAAAACCATTCGCTTAATTAATTTGCTCGATTCAAAACGCTGTGAACAGGTACTCTATTTTTCAACGGCGAGTATTCTTGATCATCAAAATAAACTGTTAGAAGAAGCCAAGCAAATTGGCACGGATTATATTCGCTCTAAATATGATTGCCATTCTCGCTTGGGGCGTTTAGAATTGGCTCCAAAAATCACCATTTTATTCCCTACTTTAGTGTTTGGCGGTAGTTCAACTAAGCCCTATTCTCACATTTCTGGAGGATTAGCGGAGGTGACAAAATGGATCGGTTTAGCCCGATTTTTTAAAGCTGATGGTAGTTTTCACTATCTCCATGGTCGAGATATTGCGACAGTAGTGCGGTATTTGGTGGATAATCCACTGCCCTACGATGTGGTTAATCAGTTGGATGATATCTATTTAAAACAGTTGGTTTTGGGCAATCCACCGCTAACGGTGAATGAGGCATTGCAAGAGGTTTGTGATTATCTGGGCAAAAAAATTTATTTTCAAATTCCCCTCTCCCTCTGGTTGGCGAATTTTTTCATCAATGTGTTTGGCATTCAAGTGGCGGCCTGGGATCGGTTCTGTATGAGGTATCGCCATTTTACCTATAAAAATCCCGTCAATCCGGCAACGTTTGGCTTGCCGGTGTTTTGTCCGACATTGGCGGATATTTTTCTGGCGACGGGGATTAGGGGGAAAGGAGGAAGTGGGAAGTAGGAAGTGGGAAGATTGTAGGGGCGAAAAATTTTTCGCCCTCCCCCTATTTGCCCTGCTTTTCAATGTTCGCCCCTTCCCTAGCATTTTTGCTCTCTCCCGGGATCGTTGTGCTTGTTATAGCAGTAGCGAAGGGGTTTAGGATATCGCGTAGGGTGGGCAATGCCCACCAGGAGAGGGTTTAGGATTCCTGAAACGTCCTAATAATACTGACTGCTGCTATATATTGGGGTAAAGATTGCTAGGGAGGTTGAGGCGTGTTACTGAGTTCTGAGGTAGGAGATTTACAGCTTGTGCGCGATCGCTTTCAGGCGTTGGCGGATCCGATTCGGTTGGCGGTGGTGGAGTTGTTGCGGGGGGAAGAAATGTGTGTTTGTGATCTGTGCGATCGCCTCCATCTCCATCAATCCAAGCTTTCTTTTCATCTCAAAATTCTCAAGCAGGCGGGGCTGATCCGCCCCCGGCAGGCGGGACGCTGGATTTATTATCGGTTGGATCCTGAGGCGATCGCCCATCTCAGCGCCTATCTCGCCCAATTCCAAACCCAACCCTACCAACCCGCCCGCCCTTGCCCCGATTAACCTGCCAATTGGTAGGGGCGTTGGCGTAAGCCTGCCGGATGCACAAAAATCTTTCGCCCCCAATCTTTCGCCCCTACAGGACTTTTTCTAAAAATTGTTGGGCGCGATCGCTCTTGGGATTCGTAAAAAATTCACTGGGGGGGGCATCTTCGGCGACTTTGCCACCATCAAGGAAGAAAATGCGATCGGCAACTTCACGGGCGAACCCCATTTCATGGGTGACAATCGCCATCGTCATCCCCGTTAAAGAGACCGCTTTAATCACATCGAGCACTTCCTTCACCATTTCCGGATCAAGGGCTGAGGTGGGTTCATCGAAGAGCATGACATTGGGTTCCATGGCCAGGGCGCGGGCGATCGCCACCCGTTGCTTTTGCCCGCCGGACAATTTCGAGGGATAAACATCGGCTTTTTCGGCTAAACCCACACGGGCGAGTAATTGCTGGGCTTTTTCCTCAGCTAACGCCTTGGGCATTTGCTTGACTTTCACCGGGGCATACATGACATTTTGCAGCACCGTCATGTGGGGGAAAAGATGAAAATGCTGAAACACCATGCCGACCTGTTGGCGCATTGTCATCACATCCACGCCTGGGGCAGTGATGTCTTCACCATCGATGTAAATTTTGCCGGATGTGGGTTTTTCGAGGAGGTTTAAGCAGCGCAAAAAGGTTGATTTGCCACAGCCGGAAGGGCCGATAATCGCTACCACTTCGCCCCGATGGATTTCGGTGGTAATTTCCCGCAATACTTTCAGACTCCCGAAAGATTTATAAAGGCGATCAACGGCGATCGCCACATTTTCCGAACTTCCATCAACCATTATCTTTTCCTCCTTAATCAATCACCATGAATGCCATCATTGCGGGTATTTTGCCAAACTTCCCTAGACTGCTAGGGAATGACGACTAACGTCATTACGACAAAGGTTTGTAGTGAGGATTTTAGTCCTCTCCCGCACTGCAATCGACTCCGTTAGCTACTACGGTGTAACCGTTGTTCTAAAACATTTGCCGCCACCGTCAGCACCATCACCATCACATAGTAAACAAGCGCCGCAATCAGCAACGGCTCAAAATAAACATATTTGTCAGCGCCGACAATCTGCGCCCGACGGAGTAAATCCTGCGCCCCAATCGTTGCCACTAGCGAAGAATCTTTCAACAGGGCAATGGTTTCATTGACCAAGGCCGGCAGAATATTTTTAATCGCCTGGGGCAAAATGATATCAATCATCATCGGCTGATAGGTGACACCTAAGGACATGGCTGCTTCTGTTTGGCCGCGATCCACCGCCAAAATTCCCGCCCGGATTACCTCTGAAACGTAAGCCCCCGCATTCAGGGAAAAGGTCAAAACCCCCGCTTGTAAGGGCTGGATATTAAAGCCGGTGAGTTGCGGTGTGGCGAAATAGATCAGCGATAGCGTCACTAATAAAGGAACACCTCGAAAAATTGAGGTGTAGGCCATCCCAAACCAGTACAGAGGCTTGAAGCTGGAGATTTTAAACAGGGCGAGAATTGTGCCCCAAATGAAGCCGAAGCACAGGGAGATCAATGTGAACTGAAGTGTCACCCAGATCCCGGTAAAAATGAACGGTAAACTGGGGGCGATCGCCTCAAAGTCTAGCTTAAACTCAGCGAGTAATTGGGGAGCTAGGGGAGGGAAAGAAAGCAGCGCCAGAATAGTCAATTATTCACCTGCTCCTGCTTGTTCAGCATAGTAGTCCTCAAACCATTTTTTAATCAGCGATTCAAGGGTTCCATCCTCTTTCATTTCCTGGAGAACAGTATCAAACTCTTCTCGCAAGGGCGAATCTTTGGAGAAGGCGATCGCCGATCCAGATTCTTCAGTTCCCGCATCTAGGGTCGTAAATTCTAAATCCGGATTATTCGCAATGTAGCCCTTAGCCACCGTATCCTCAACAATAGCCGCATCAATGCGCCCCGCCTTCATTTCCTGAATCAATTCACTGATCTTATTGCGAGGTTCGAGGGTAATATTGCCAATTTTCTTCGCATTTTCCCGCGCCTCCTGCTCCTGAATTGAGCCGAGTTGCACCCCTACGGTTTTACCGGCCAGATCCTCATAGGTTTTAAACCCAGATCCGGCTTTGGCAACAATCGTATTCTTCGCCTCATAATAAATACTGGAAAAATCGACATTCTCTTCCCGTTCTGCCGTCGGAGTCATCCCCGCCATTGCAAAATCCGCCCGCCCCGCTTGCAGCGCCGGAATAATGCCATTGAAATCCATGTCTTGGATCTCTAACTCGTAACCCAGTTTCTCGGTGATATAGGTGGCAATGTCAACGTCAAAGCCGACAGGTTTGCCCTCACCGCGCTGCGTTTCAAAAAACTCATAGGGTGGATAATCGGCAGAGGTGGCCATCACTAAGGTTTTAGCCCCGTCTGCTGTTGTGCTTTCCCCATTGCCGCTACCACAACCGGCAATCCCACTCACCAGCAACGACGAAGAAAGCGCCAGGGCAACTAAAAAATTTCTACGTTTCATTAACATTAGGCATCTGCAAAGAACCAGCAAAACGGGAGTTTACCAGAATTTGCGGACTAGAATCGTAGTAAATGTTGCAGTAGGGGCGAAAAATCTTTCGCCCCGAATCTTTCGCTCCGGATCTTTTCGCCCCGAATCTTGCGCCCCTACAGGGGGGATTAGTTGGCATAATCATCCTGGGTTCCCTTGGCATCCAAGGCTTGCCCTAAACGGTTGAGGGCGTGGACGTAGGCCGCCGTGCGCATCGAAATGGATTTTTCCTGGGCGATCGCCCAAGTTGCTGCCGTTTCTGCCACCATTTTGGTATTGAGGCGATCGTCAACTTCCGCCTCCGTCCAATAGAAACCATTGCGGTTTTGCACCCATTCAAAATAACTCACCGTCACCCCCCCCGCATTGACCAAAATATCCGGGAACACCAAAATGCCCCGGCCATTGAGGATCTCATCTGCGGCTGAGGTGATCGGGCCATTGGCCACCTCAAAAATATACCGGGCCTGGATCTCGCCAGCATTGGCCGCCGTAATTTGGTTCTCTAAGGCAGCGGGGATCAAGACATCCACATTCAGCTTTAACAGATCAGTATTGCTAATAATTTCCTCACCAATATTACAGACCGTATCATGGCAATAGATCGATTGAATACTGTGGCGTTGGCGCAGCCTCTCCCCACGAGAATCCCGCTTATACTCGCGAATTTTGGGAATATCTAACCCGTGGGACGCATAGATCCCCCCCTCGGAATCACTCACCGCCACCACCCGATAGCCCGCTTGGTAGAGGAACATCGCCAACGCCGCCCCCGCATTACCAAACCCTTGGATCGCCACGGTGGTATTGCTAGGGTGCTGATCCAGCTTCGGCAAAATATGGGTCATGACGTGATAGGCCCCCATCGCCGTTGCCGTATCCCGCCCTTGGCTTCCCCCTAGGGCTAAGGGTTTCCCCGTCACCACCCCCGGACTGGCCTTACGTTTAATAATCGAATACTGATCCATCATCCAGCCCATCACCATCGCATTGGTGTAGACATCGGGGGCAAGGATGTCAATATCGGGGCCAATGAAATCGGCGATCGCATCAATATAGCCCCGACTCAACCGCTCCAATTCATGGCGCGACAATTCCTTCGGATTGAGGGTGATTCCCCCCTTCGCGCCCCCAAAGGGCAGGTTTAACAACGCACATTTAAACGTCATCCAAAAGGCTAAAGACTGCACCTCATCCAGGCAAACATGGGGATGGTAGCGCACGCCCCCCTTCCCCGGGCCACGGGTATCATCGTAGCGGACGCGATAGCCCTGAAACACCCGCAACGAGCCATCATCCATCCGCACCGGAATCGAAACACTCAGGCTCGCCTTCGGAAATCTCAACCGGCCGAGGGCATCATTGGAAAGCACAACATGGTGCAGGGCTTTTTCTAAGCGACTGCTGGCATCACTCAAGAGGGAGAGTGGACTAGGGTTGTTCGCAGGAGCTTGAATCGTCATGGTCGCCTCGATTAACAGGGGATCTATCTTTATTAGACTCGCTGAAAATAGTATAAAAATATACAAATAACAAAAGTTAATAAAAAATTATTTCCCCCCATGCCGTGATTTTGCCCTGTTTGCTTGGGTGGCGATCGAAAAGAAGAGGAAAAGGCGAAGGGGATACAAAAAAGGCCATTCTTCTCAGAAGAAGCTGCACCCCCAAAATCCCAGCTAAATTTGCGATACTGCAAAAGATGCACCCGTTCGTAGTGCGGACTTTAGTCCGCTCCCCTCCTAGACTGCTCTTGAGCTTTTCGCCCAAAGTTATAGCAGTAGCCAAGGGGGTTAGGACATCGCGTAGGGTGGGCAATGCCCACCAGGAGAGGGTTTCGGATTAAACATCCTCACAATCCTGACTACTGCTATATCAGGTTGCGATCGCCACTACTGAGGCGATCGCACCCACAAGAAGCTCTCAAATTTTGCGCTCTTCCCTTTCTATCCCCTTGAGTAAACCCGGTGAATCCCTTTCTCCTCTTAATTGGCATCTTGGCAGCCCTTTCCGCCTCCGCCGCCGCAGGGATGCGCATCGCCTTGCCCCTATTGCTGATTGGCCTGCTCCAAGATGACCTTTGGAGTACCGTCCCGATCTTGGATTGGCTGCCGCCCCAGGTGGTGGTGGGGGTACTCACCAGTTGGTCGTTATTTGAAATGTTTGCCTCAAAGCGACAGTTAGGGCAACGGGTGAATCAATTGGTGCAATTGGGGTTTAGCCCCATTGTCGGGGCGGTGATGGCGGTGACGGCAATCAATCTCACCCCCTTGGAATTTGAGCCGGTGTGGATCATCGCCATTGTCGGCGGCTTATTGGCTTTTGTATTGAAGTTAGTGCAGGTGGGCTGGTTTTTTCGCCTTCAGGGTTTGCCCCTCTGGGTCATTCTCTTAGAGGATTTGCTCTGTATTTTCCTCGTCTTTTTCGCCCTCAAAGCCCCCCAACAGGGGGGATTAATCGCCATGCTGCTGCTCTGGCTCTCGGTGCGCAGTTCAGGGGCTTGGTATCGCTGGTATCGGGGCAAAGACCGGCGGGAGGATGGGGAAGAAAAGAGGAGAGAGGAGAGAGAATAGTTTAGTGTTTTCCCTCACTTCTCACTTCTCTCCCCTCACTCCTGCCTTTAAGGATCGACCCACCGGCCATCAGATTTGATCAAATTAATCAACTCCGTCACCCCTTGATCTTCAGGAACTTTGGTGATTTCTTCCCGACCCCGATAGAGGGAAATATAGCCGGGCTGTTTGCCCACATAGCCATAGTCTGCATCCGCCATTTCACCGGGGCCGTTGACAATGCAGCCCATCACCGCAATATCTAAACCCGTCAGGTGTTTGGTGGCTTCCCGGACTTTGTGCAGCACTTCCTCTAGGTTGAACAGTGTCCGCCCACAGGAGGGACAGGCCACATATTCCACCATCGTTTTCCGTAAGCCCAAAGCCTGCAAAATGCTGTAGCAGACGGGAATTTCTTTTTCGGGGGCTTCCGTTAGAGATACCCGAATTGTATCGCCAATGCCAGCGGCTAACAGCGTCGCAATCCCCGCCGTAGACTTGATCCGGCCATATTCCCCATCCCCTGCTTCCGTTACCCCCAAATGCAACGGGTAATCCATCCCTAATTCATCCATCCGTTGGGCCATGAGGCGATAGGCCGCCACCATCACCGGCACGCGGGAGGCTTTGAGGGAAATGACCAAATTGCGAAAATCGAGGGATTCACAAATGCGGATAAATTCTAAGGCTGATTCCACCATCCCCTCTGGGGTGTCGCCGTAGGTGAAGAGCATCCGCTCGGCGAGGGAACCATGATTCACGCCGATGCGCATCGATTTGCCCTGATCCCGCAGGGAAATCACCAACGGCTCTAGGGTTTCACGGATTTTTGCGCCAATTTCTTCAAATTCTGCTTGGGTGTATTCGGTGCGATCGCTCTTCGGCTTTTCAAACACATACAAACCCGGATTGATCCGCACCTTATCGACGTGCTTGGCCACCTCTAGGGCGATCTTCATGCCGTTGTGGTGGACATCGGCAACGAGGGGAACGGTTTGATAGGTGGCCGCTAATTGGGCCTTAATTGCCGCCAAAGCCTTGGCATGGGCCAGACTGGGAACCGTGACCCGGACAATTTCGCAACCGATTTCATGGAGGCGACGGATCCCCGCCACAGCGCCAGCAATATCGAGGGTGTCCTCATTGATCATCGATTGGACAACGACGGGATGGCCGCCGCCAATGGTGACGGAGCCAACGGGAACCGGGCGAGTTTTGCGGCGGTGGATCGTCGTATCGGTGAGAGTGGAAGAGGTTTGGGGGAGAGGTGTTAGGGTTTGCATCGGTTTAACAGGGTTTAGGCATTAACGGGGCTGGGTTCTAAGCCCAAGGTGGTCATGAATCGATAGATATCAAAATGGGTCTGCATCAGTTCTTGAATGCAGAGCACTTTAATCGGCTCTTGCAGACGCACCTGGCCAAAGGCGCGATCGACAATTTCAACGGTGGTGAGGGTGTCCAGATCCACCGATAAAATCGGGATTTCGAGATCATCAGCACGGCTGAGGATGAAGTCTTGGGGGGCAGAATGGCCGGTGAGGATTAGGCAGTTGGTGGAGGTTTCTAGGGCGGCTAATTGCAATTCACTGCGATCGCCCCCCGTCACCACCGCCATATTGCGCCCCTTGCGGAAATATTCTAGGGCAGAATTAACATTCATCGCCCCGATGGTGAGGGTCTCCACCATCAGATCGAGGCGATTACTGCGGCATAGCACCTTCGCTTGCAGTTGGGTGGCAATTTCCCGGACGCTGACACTGCGCAAGAGGCTATTGCGGGGGATTTGGCCAAAGACGGCGATGCCTTGGGCTTCAAGGTAGGGAACAATCTGCTCGGTAACGAGGCCTTGATCAGCGGGGGGAATATCGTTGAGGACGACCCCGAGGAGGCGATCGCCTAATTCCCGTTGGACATTCAGCAATTGATCCACCAACGCCACCGGATGATACCGCGTCACCAGCAACACCGACGTATCCAGTTCCACCGCCATCTGCACCAAAGACAAATTCAGCAGCCGCCCCTCCGAGAGGGTAGCCGGCCCCTCCAAAATCACCAAATCCCCCGCCAATTCATCCACATAGCCATGAATCGACAACTGAAAACCCTCCCCCTGCTTGAGGTATTGAATAAAATTGGTTTCATCCAAGGTCAGCAGTGGCGCTCTGGTCTGTTGGGGGGAAAGGTTGAGATGATCGGCAATGAACTGCACATCCGCATCCCGGTTCTCCGCCGTACCAGCGTTGGGATAGGTTCCCAAGGGCTTGCCGTAGCCAATCTGTAGCCCCTGCCCTTGAAGTTGATGGGCAATTCCTAAAATCACTGCGGATTTACCACTATAAGCTGCCGTTGAACCGACCAAAAGACGCTTGGCTTGTGCCACCCCTTCACTCCTTGCTAATAATTGAACTAATGTACTGAGATGTTTAAACAGGAGGGTTTTACCCATCCATTTGTAAAAGCTTCCGATAGAAAGCGCGGGAAAAATCTGCCTTGTGGGTGCGTTGGTAGTTCATAATTACGCCGATCAAATGATCAACAAACTCTGAATTTTGCATATCCACTTCGTAGGTCAGTTCTGCATTGCCATCAAACTGCAACCGGCAACGGGTAGACTCTAGGGGCAACTTGGAGACAAACCAAGTGGCCACAAAGGGAATACCTTCCCCCCCCTCAATGAGCCGCTCCCCTTCTAAGGAGCCATTTTGGTAGATGCCGATCGCCTTCGGGAGCATCCGCCGCTTTTGTCCCTGGAAGAAGGGGACATACACCATGGCATCTTGCTTTGCCGCCGGTTGGATTTCTTCTATGGACATGGTTGCCTTCTAAAACAGAAAGTCTAGTCGTGACGATTTAAATCGTGAGGGGGAAAATTGCAGGATTAGACAAATCTCTTTAATTTTTCCACTTCTTGATTGTAGGAGAGTTCGGGAAATTGGGCCAGGGTTGATTAGGACGTGGGCAATCCGAAAGCCGTTTTCAACAATGTGCGGAGGTAGGTTTGGGCATCTCCCCAACGATGGGCAAAGGGCTGTTGGCTCTGGAGGAAGACCCGCGCCGAGTTGCGCCCTGGCATTCCGGAAATGGAGCCGCCGGGATGGGTTCCCGCTCCGGTGAGATAGAGGCCCTCGATCGGGGTTTTATAATCCGCCAATTCCGGGAGGGGACGGAAAAAGATCATTTGATCCAATGTCATGTCCATGTGGTAGTAATTCCCCTTATGGGTTCCCAACCGTTGGGCCAGTTCCGCCGGACTTTCGACGCGGCGAGCGATGACGCTGTGGCGGAGGTTGGGGGCATAGTCTGCGAGTTTGGCCATGATGCGATCGCCCACTTGATTTTTCAATTCATCTGTCCAGCCCGTCCCATCAAGGCCCGTCCCCGCTGCCCCGGCAATTTGATAGGGGGCAAAAAATTCAATCCATAGCGTGTGCTTCCCCTCCGGGGCCATGGAGGGATCAAGGACGGTGGGGCAAACAACATAGAGGGAGGGGTCTTGATCGGGAATTTCCCCAAAGGCACAGAGGGCATGGGCTTTTTCCACATGATCAACGGAATCGGCAATCAGGATCGAGCCGATCAGGTTTTCCTCCCGATGGCCGTAGGCTTCAAACCGGGGTGGTTCACTTAAGGCGCAGTCAATTTTTAAAATCGTTTCATTGTTGTTGACGATGCGGCGATCGAGGCGATCGCCCAACTCCGGCGCAAGCCCCCGCAAATCACCGGGATCAACTAGGTTCAAAAACAAACGGCGGGCATCAATATTGGAAATCACGCCCCGACTGGCCCGGTATTCCTGACCCTGCACCGTTTCCACCCCCACCACCCGGCCCCCATCGATCAGCAACCGTTTCACCCCCTGATCGGTGCAAATTTTCCCCCCTTGGGCCAGGACTAACTTCACCAACGCCGCTGTTAACGCCCCCGTCCCCCCTCGAGGGCGGGACATCCCTGGACTGTGGCGCATCGCCATCATCATCGCCCCCACCGCGATCCCCTTTTGGGAGGGAGGCGCACCAATTTCCGCCGCTAACCGAGCGAGGGGAGCCTTAACGGTTTCCGAATCAAACCATTCATTGAGGAGATCCGTGGGGGAGGTGAGCAGATTGCGGACAAAATCCAGGGCCTTGGTTTTTGACCCCGCCACCTTGAATAAATCTTTAAGATTGGCCACGCCATAGTTGCCCGCAATCTCCAAAATTGCCATCGGGGGCGCATTAAACAGGGGGGCGATCGCATTCCCCACCTCCAGCCAATACTGGGCAAACTCCCCATATTTCTGGGCATCTCGCGGGCTATATTCCGCAATCCCGGCACAGGTTTGGGCAATGGATTTGTGGGCGACGAACTGGCTGCCATCGGCCAGGGGGCAATAGACGACGGGATCGCAGGGGAGATACTCTAGGCCGTATTTCGCCAGTTCCAACTCCGCCACAACGGGGCCGAGGTGAATAAATTCGTGATCAATGGCACAGAGGTTGAACTTAAATCCCGGTGCTGCCTCTGGCATCGCCTCCTCCGTCGTGGCCGCTCCCCCCGGCACGGGCCGTTTTTCCAACAGCAAAACCCGATAACCCGCCTTGAGGAGATAGGCCCCACAGACTAAGCCATTGTGGCCAGCACCAATGATGATCACATCGTAGGTTTCCATAAACGGGAGTAGGGGGTAGGCACATCGGTGTATCAGTCTAGTCCAAAGCGTCTCTTGTCGCTATACTGGGGCTATTGCTCTTGACTTGCTTTCATGAATCCAGCAGTAAAAGTCGTTGAGCCGTCCGGTATTTTAGACGGCACAAAAGCGAACGAATTTCGCCAAGAAATCAGTGAACATGTGGCCAAAGGGGTGCAAATGATCCTGATTGATTTTAAAGATGTCACGTTTATGGACAGTTCGGGCTTGGGGGCCTTGGTGTTGGCGTTGAAAACGGTGCGGGCCGCCAAAACTCAGATGTGCCTCTGCTCGATTAATGAGCAAATCAAGATGTTGTTTGAATTAACCAGTATGGATCGCGTCTTTGATATCTACAGCGATCGCGAGGACTTTGAACTGGCCCTTGGGTCTGAATAATCCCCCCTAATGGGCGAAACGAATTTCCAATAGGGATAAATCATCATCAAAATCTGGCTTACGGGCGAGGGTGCGCACCACTTGGATAATGTCATCTAAGTTGCGCTCCCGTTGCCGGTGGTAGGTTTCCAGTTGGGCAATGAAGGGGTCAATCCCCCAAATTTCGCCGTTGTGTTGGGGAATTTCGTAAATGCCGTCACTAAACAGGTAGAGGCTCGATTGCGCCGCCACGGTGCAGACGGCTTCTTCGTATTCAACGCCCGGAAACATCCCCACGGGAAAGCCGGGGGTTTTGAGGGGGAAGGTGGCGATCGCCCCCCCCCGTTGCGGGGAAATCAAAATCGCGGGGGGATGGCCCGCACTGGCATAGGTGAGTTGCCGCTTCCGTTGGTTATAGACCCCATACCAGATCGTGAAATATTTATCATTGCGGGCGGTCATTTGGAAAATTTCATTCAACCCCGCTAAAACTTGGCTGGGTTTGCGGTAGTCCACCTGTTTAAGGGCTTGCGATCGCAACAAATTCAGCACCGACACCGAAGGCAACGCCGCCCGCAACCCATGGCCCGACACATCCAATAAATACATCACCGCATACTGATCATCGAGCCAATAGTAATCAAAACTATCCCCCCCCAACTGACTCGAAGGGATAAACCGCATATCCACAATCAAAGGGGGATAGGGGGAAGGCTCCGGCAACAGGGAGCAGACATAATCGGCAGCTTCGGCGAGTTCTGCCTCAATCAATTGCTTTTGCCGCTTGAGGTCATTGTTCAATTGATACAACCGCAGGCCCGAGCGAATCCGCGCCTCTAACTCAAACATCTCAATCGGTTTACACAAGAAATCATCCGCCCCCGCATCCAAACCTTCCACCCGATCCTCCACCGATCCCTTCGAGGTAAGCAGAATAAAAAAGGTGGTGGCTAACTCCGGTAAAGATTTGACATGACGACACACCTCTAACCCATTCATCTTGGGCATCACCCAATCACAGATCACCATCGCGGGATGCAAGGCTTGCACCTGCGCCAGGCCATCGGCTCCATTGCCGGCCACAGTCACCTCATACCCCCGACTTGCCAGCGTCCGCTTTAACAGCATTTGAATGGCAGGGTCATCATCAATAATTACAATATTCTCCATAGCAGAGCCGTTCTTGTGAGTCATGAGACGGGAAGCCAACAGATCTGATTGGCATCTTGATTTTGACATCCTCTCCCCGTAATCGCTAGGCGATACCGGTAGAGATTCCCCGGATCCCCCCTTGAATGTGTTGCTACGTCCTCCCACTGCCCACGTCCTGAATCCTCCGTTCAATGCTGTTCAGTAGGCTACACCCCTAGGGAGCAGGGCGGCGGATCTTGGTAGAATTTTCCTAGGATAGCGGGGGCGATCGCCCCTTCCCCTCAAAACCAACACTGGCCTTGACTATTGCCAGCACAACCCCCGATAGGCAAGATCCTTGAAGGGCCAGGATACGCTGGAATTGCCCCCAAGATTGGTAACAGGATCACGTTTTTAATCCCATTATCGTTAATTTTTGATGAATTCTTTGATTTCAACCGCCGAGTTGGCTGACCACCTGGCGGATCCGGACTGGGTGGTCATCGACTGCCGTTTTCAACTTACAGATCCCCAATGGGGCCGCAGCCAATACCACCACAGCCATATTCCTGGAGCCTATTATGCCGATCTCAACCAAGACCTCTCGGCTCCGGTGGGGAAGTTGGGAGGCCGTCACCCGCTCCCGGATCCTCAGGAATTAGCTGCTCAACTGACAGCCATGGGGGTGGTCTGGGGGAAAACCACTGTGGTGGTTTACGATGATGCCTGGTTTGCCTTTGGGGCGAGGCTCTGGTGGTTGCTGCGCTATTACGGCCATGACCGGGTGGCGCTGCTCGATGGCGGCTGGCCCGCTTGGCTGCGGGAAGATCGCCCCGTGACGGAGCAACTCCCTCCCCCCCGGGTTGGCTCCTTTACGCCCCAATTACAAGCCGATTGGATTGTGGAGATTGCTCAGGTGCAACAGCCGGAGCGGGGGTTTATTTTGGTGGACTGTCGCGATCGCGATCGCTATCTCGGCCATCATGAACCCATTGATCCCATCGCCGGCCATATTCCGGGGGCGATTAATCGACCCTGGCGGGAGATCACGACAGCGGCGGGTTACAGTCAATCCTTAGGGGTACAGCGGGATCTTTGGGCGGATCTGCCCTGGGATCAGGAGCTTGTGGTTTACTGTGGTTCTGGGGTGACGGCTTGCGTGAATCTCCTTTCTCTAACGGTGGCGGGGCGGCCCTGGGCCAAGCTTTATCCGGGGGGCTGGAGTGATTGGTGCGCCCATCTCAGCAACACCGCTTGAGATTCTGCCTTCATTCCCGTCTGGGGTCAAAGTGTTGTGGGATACTTTTAAAGCGCGTTGCCGGTGATTTTCCCCGGATTTACGCCCAGTGCCCCCTGAACAAGGGGGATCGTCTACCCTAGGGGAGCGATCGCCCCGGCTAGCGGTCTGACAGCGTTGACCGATCACAGCCAGTACAGTCTCCTGTTAAGGGAGCGGATGAAAATCTGCACTACGAGCGATCGCTGTACTGACTGATGCCAAGGCTGTATCTATTATTTCCATTTAAACGACATTAGTCTTGATTTTTTATGTTTTTTCCTCAGAATCGTTTATCTATTTTTGTTGATGGCAATAATATGTTTTATGCCCAACAAAAAAATGGTTGGTTTTTCGATCCCCGTCGTGTTTTAGAATATTTCAAAAGTGAGCCGACGGTGATGCTCGTCAATGCTTTTTGGTACACAGGTTTGAAGGATCCCCAAGATCAGCGAGGATTTCGCGATGCTTTGATTAGTCTGGGTTACACGGTGCGCACGAAAATTCTCAAGGAATATTATGATGATTCCTCCGGGCGTTATTCCCAAAAAGCAAATTTAGACATTGAAATTGTCGTCGATATGTTTAACACCTGCGAGCAGTATAACCGCGTCGTTTTATTCAGTGGTGATGGCGATTTTGAGCGGGCCATTGAACTATTGCGCTCCAAAAATACTCATATTACCGTCGTGTCCACCGAAGGCATGATCGCCCGCGAACTCCGCAACGCCACGGATTGCTATATCGATCTCAACGATGTCCGCAACCACATCGAAAAGTTAGATTATTGATCCCTGACCCCTCACCCTCAATCCCTCTCCCACAGGGGGGAGAGGGACTTTGGATCTGGTTCTCCTTGGGGAGAAAAGAGAGTAGAGAATTGAGAATAGAGGGCAATTAAGTTTTTTCCCACTTCTCACTTCCCACTTCCTACTTCCCACTTCCCACCAACCCCCGACAAACTGCCAAGCTCGCCGTCGTCTTAATCGCCTCCGGGTTGATGTGGGTGGCGGTGGCGGCATAGCCTTGGGCCTGAAGTTGGGCGATCAGGTGCGATCGCTTCGGTAAATCCCCTTTCATCCCTTGGGCGATCGCCCTTAAAGGATAAAAATAGGGGGGCAACATTGCCTCAGCAGCAAAGCAAGCCAGCAATTGCACCACGTCCCGCCATTGCCAAGCGGCGGCTAATTCCCCCATTTGCTCCACCCAAAGGGGATCATGCAATGGCCCCAACCACATCGGCCCCGTCAATGTTAACGGTTGCTGATCCTGAGGACAGGAACAACGACCCAACCGCCGCCAAGGGATCACCTGATAATCGCCGCAGTGGTGGCAGTAGCCCAACCAGCCGTAGGTTTGGGGGTTGAATTGGCGGCGCTGGGTTAACTGCACCAAAATACGGTAGGTTTCTCCGGTGAAATAGGCAAAGCCGGGGCGGATGCCATAGCCCATTGTTGCCGCTTGGCGTTGCAATGCCCCCAACAAAATCCGTAGCCCCTGCTCATGGCCCGCCGGATGGACGCGGGCAATCCCCCCAAAGGCGGGTAACTGTTCCGGGGGTAAATGGCCGGTGAGCGATCGCCCATCCGTACTCGTCAAATACAGCCAGCCCCCCAACGGCATCGCCCCCAGAGCATAGGGCAATTCCCCCAAGGGGTCGCCAAAGCCATCGAGATCAATAAAATTGTAATCATCCTGTGCTGCCATGCAGCGGGCGAAGACGCGCCGGGCCGGTTCATGGCTGATGCGGCACTGTTTCACCGATCGCAAATTTTCCCCGATCACCGGGGCTAAATCGGGATTGCCTTCATTGCACCAGACAAAATCCGCCCCACTTTCGACGGCATAACGGAGCGATCGCACCCCACAGCCCGCCATCCCCTCCAACACCCGCAACCGACCGCACTGTTGGCGATGGAGCGCCGCCGCCAATACGCCCAAATCCCGCACGATCCGGCCTTGGGGACGGAAAAAAGCGCCCCCCACTTGAAAGGACACCGCCCCCTCTTGCTGGCTATCCATCAACCGGCTAAAACCTGTCGCTGCATCGCCCCCGCAATCTGGTCAATGGGTAAAACTTGCCGCGCCCCATTGAGGGCGATCGCCTCCTTGGGCATCCCAAACACGACGGATGTAGCTTCATTTTGGGCAATGGTATGGCCGCCAGCTTGGGCGATCGCCGCCAGCCCCGCCGCCCCATCGCGCCCCATCCCCGTCAGCAACACCCCCAGAGCCGCACTGCGATAATACTGCGCCACTGACTCCATCATCACCGTCACCGAGGGCCGATGGCCATCCACCTTCGGCCCTGCTGATATCGCAAATCGTCCCCGGTTGTCCATTTGTAAATGCATCTGCTCCGGCGGAAAATAAATCACACCCCCCTGAGGCAATTCTCCCGCCTTGGCAATCCGGATCGGCAAAGCACAATGGAGCATCAGCCAATCGATCAGCCCCTGTAAAAAACCAAAACTAATATGTTGCACGATCACAACCGGTGTGGGCCAATCCCCCGGCAACGCCGCCAAAATCGTTTTCAACGCTTGGGGCCCCCCCGTCGAAGCCCCGATCGCCACCAACTTCACCCGACTACTCTGGCCAGGAGTACGGAGCGGCATGGGGGGGAGTGTGGCCAGCACTTGAGGAATAGCGGTGGGGGATTTGCGATAACGGGTAAACACCCGCACCCCCGATAACACCTGAATCTTTCGCACCAACGCCGCCTGAATCGCCTCATATTCACTGACATCCTGCACCAAAGGCTTCGGAAAAATATCCACCGCCCCCGCATCCAACAGCGCAAAAACATTTTTCGTATCCTCCTCCTGCACCGAAGCACTGATCACCAAAATCGGAATCGGCGTTTTGGCCATCACTTCATAGGTAAATTGCAGCCCATCCATTTGGGGCATATGGAGGTCAGTGCAAATCACATCAGGGTTGAGTCTGGGGATCATCGACAAGGCTTCTAACCCTGTTTTTGCCACCCCCACCACCTCCACATTCCCAGAAGCATTTAAGATCCGCTTGAGAATCGCTTGAGCAATCAGAGAATCTTCAACGAGCAAGACACGGGTGGGCATGGGAATTAGGGGGATGAAGGGGAATTAAACGAGGCGTTCTAGGGTTTCGAGGAGCACCGATTGATCAAATGTGCCTTTGGTAATATAGGCATTGGCCCCCGCTTCGGCTCCCCGACGGCGATCGTCTTCTGAAGAAAGAGAAGTGACCAAAATAATCGGCAACTCGTTATATTCGGGATATTCCCGAATACGACGAGTCATGGCCAAACCATCCAGATTCGGCATTTGCACATCACTGATCACCGCATCAAATTGACCGGCTTTCAGTTTATTAAACCCATCCAAGCCATCAACGGCGGTGATGACGGTGTACCCTGCTCCTTCTAAGATACGCTTTTCTTGGGTGCGAATGGTGATTGAGTCTTCCGCGAGCAGAACCGTTGCCCGTTTGGTAGTGGTTTTCGCGGCAGCGTTACTCAGATTGGGGCGAGGCAAGAAAGAAGTCCGCCCCCGCTGAATACTTTTAAGCAGATCCATCGGATTGAGAATCATACAGACTTCTCCCGTTCCTAAAATGGTTGCTCCGGCAATATTCCGGACTCGTTTCAGCAATTTACTCTGGGGCTTCAGTACCACATCTTGGGTATCAATCACCTGATCAACAAAGAGGCCAAACCGTTCATCGCCCATGCGGAGCAAAATACAAGGCAGGCTCCGGTTGCCGTTGGCTTCGGTGCTGAGGGTTTCAATGTCGAGGAGTTGGGCGAGATGGGCAACGGAAATGGCTTGGCCTTGGATGGCGATGGTTTCCCGGCCTTCGACGGTAAAGACATCATTGGGATCAATGAGTAGGGAGGTTTCCACATATTCCACGGGGATGGCTTGGGTCAACCCGCCCACATCCACGAGCAAGACGTTGGCGGTGGCCAGGGTTGTCCCCAGTTGGATGCGGAAGGTTGTGCCTTGGCCGGGGGTGGATTGGACTTGAATACTGCCTTTGAGGTGTTCCACATTGGTTTGCACTACATCAAGGCCCACGCCCCGGCCCGAAACTTCGGTGATTAAGGTTTGGGTGGAAAAGCCGGGGGTGAAAATCAGGTTATAGATCTGGGCGGGGGTCATGGCGGCCAGTTCGTTGGCACTGTGGAGGCTGCGCTCGATCGCCTTGCGTTTAATTTTTTCTAAATCCAAGCCCCGCCCATCGTCGCTAACCTCAATCATCACGTTGCTGGTGGTTTGATGGCCCTTGAGGCGGATGGTGGCGGTGGGGGGCTTCCCGGCGGCGAGGCGATCGCCTGGTGATTCAATGCCATGGTCAATGGCATTACGAATAATATGCATCAGGGGGTCTTTCATTTCCTCCAAAATGCGTTTATCGGCGGTGGTTTCACTCCCTTCAAGGATTAACTCAATGTTTTTCCCCTGTTGTTTCGCTAAATCCCGCACCATCCGAGGAAAGAGGCTAAAAATATTCGACAGCGGCAAGAGCCGCAGCGTGCGGATCCGGTCTTCGAGGTTGCCCGCAATCATTTCTAAGCGGGTGGAATTTTCCTGAGAGGAAAGTTTCAGTTGTTGCAGAAGTGTATCGAGGCGTTCGATCAGTGTTTGTTCCTGCTCGCTTTGGTTCTGGCCCGTGTGGCGGGTTTTCCATTCTCCCCAAGTGTTGAGGACACTTTCTAGTTCTGAAGCCACATGGGCAATGCGGATTTTTGTAACGGTGAGTTCCCCGGTTTGGGTGATCAGATCGTCAAGGTGGCGGGTGGCGACGCGGATTGTTTCAATCCGGTAGGGTTCGGTGCCTGCTTTGCCGTTGGTGGCGGTGGGGATGACGGTGGTGGTGGTGGTGGGTTGGGGAGGGGGAAGTGGGGAAGGGGGAAGGGGAGAGGGCGGTGTTACGGCAACTTCGTAATCTGTCTCGGGGTAATCTGTCTCGGGGTAATCTGCTTCAGGGTAATCTGCTTCGGGGTAATCTGCCTCCGGTGCTGCGGGTTCGGGGGTGGGCTGCGGGGAGGGAGTTGGGGGGGGAGCGGCTCCCATGAGGAGGGCGAGGGTGTGGAAGGAGTCCACACCGCTAGGGTTGCCGGTGACGGCTTCGTTGACGAGTTTGCGGACGGCATCGAGGCCCTGATAGAAGCGATCGCTCAATTCCGGGGTTAACGTAACTTCCTGCCGTTGGATGCCTCCAAGGAGATGTTCAATTTGGTGGATCAGTTTCTCGACCGTATTCACCCCTAACATCCGGGAATCCCCTTTTAAACTATGGGCTTCCCGCAGCAGTTCTTCGAGGGGACTGAGATCCTCGGGGCTTTTTTCCAGTTGCAATAAGCCCGCTTCGAGTTTTTGGAGGTGTTCCTCGCTGGCGGTTTGGTAAAGATTCCGGAGTTCTTCGTCTTCGATAAACATAGGATTTTCGGGATGGAAGGTGAGCGGTTTTAAACCATAGCCTGAAGGTTCAGGGTGGTTTCGTTCAATTTTTGGGTTCCCAGTTTGGTTTGGCTAATCCCCCATGCGGTTTCCTGAGCCCCCTGATTAATTTGGTTCATGGCCTGGACGACTTGGGCGATCGCTGTGGCTTCTTCTTGGATACTCAAGGCAATTTGCTGACTACTCAACACCACTTCACTAATCGCACTGTTGACTCCGGCAAAAGCCTGGGCCGTTTCACGGGTCAAGACCACACCACTTTCAACACTTTTGGTGCTATCGCGGGTGACGGTGACGGTGGTTTGCACCGCCTGCTGAATGGCCCGAACGCGATCGCCAATATTCTGCGTTGATTGCTGGGTTTGCTCCGACAATTTGCGAATTTCCGCCGCCACGACGGTAAAACCCTTACCCTGTTCCCCTGCCCGCACCGCCTCAATCGCCGCATTCAGGGCTAACAAATTTGTCTGTTGGGCAATGTCATCCACCAAGCGAGAAATACTGGCGATCGCCCCCGCTTGCTCCTGCAATTCCTGAGTTTGGTGGGCAATGGCCGCCACCGTTTCCTGGAGCCGTTGGATAGCAGTGAGCGTATGGGTGGCGGCTTGGTTGCCCTGCTCCACCAGCGTTAACACCTGCTGCGATCGCGCCACCACCGCCTTCACCTGCCGGGAGGACTGTTGAGAAGCCGCCTCCAATTGGCTCATCGTCGTGGTAGTTTCCTGCACAGAACTGGCCTGCTGAGTCGCCACCGTTTCCTGTTTCGCCGCCACGGCAGCAATTTCCTCACTCGTCGTCGCCACCGTGTTAATCAGTTCCTCAATCGTGCCAGTAATCGCCTCCGATAAAAATTTCCGCAAGGGCGAAAGTACCACCACAATCGTGATCGTCAACACCGGCACAAAAATCCACAAAATCCACTGAAAGACTTGGGTCGCTAGCAGCCGTTCCGCTGCCGCCGTTTCTGACTGCAAACCAATTAACTGATTTAACTGGGCTGTGATCGGATCAATGGCGCTATAAATACGATTATTAACCGCTCGAATTTCGAGCGCGTTTTCAGATCTTAACGCTGTCACTAAACGATCTAATTCTGGCTCTGACTGCGCAAATAAAGCTTCAGCTTGATCAACCATATCCAATTCCCCTGGCGTTAATTGCGTTTGCAAATAAATTTGCCAAGTTTCAGCGATCTGACGGCGAGCGACTTCAATCTCTTGGGTGGCTGTGGTCGGGGTCATTAAACCCGAATCTGCTTTATGGGTGGCATCAATAATCGTGATCGCATAGGCATCAGAAACCGCTTTAATCTGTTGCATCGGGATGACGCGATCATCATAAATTGTCCGTACCTGCCGATTCATTAGCCAAAACCCTACTAAGGAAAACCCGCCTAAAACACCAAGGAGTAGAGCAGGAAGGAGGCTAAATAATTGAATTTTAGCTTTAAGATTCATGGTTATCCAACTTTAAGGAAATAAAACAAAGGGTTATTTAATGAGTAGATTACCCTTGCTTCAATATGAATCATGTTTTGATCACAGCCCTGAATTAAATTGCCCTTTAATAATGGTTGAATTATTGTTAAACGACCGTTAACAATGATTGCAGTAAGCCCCTCCCTTACATCAACAAGAGGCACACCATTTTTCCCATCGCTGGGCAAAATTCGGAGCTTCTCCCCCATCGAGCTGCTGACAAAGGCAAAATACTCATCTGACCCTCCCGAAATGGAGCCAACCGCGAAGAATTAAATCACAGCAATCTTTAACGACACCCACCGACTCTGATTGTTTTCACTCTACCCTGCTTTCAGAAATCAATTCGGGTTTTTTAATAAATCAACATCATCCTTCCCTGGGGTGTGAGCCTCAATGGTTTCAACCTGTGCCAACCAGGGTAAAAGGGCTTGATGAAACAGATCCGGACATTCATCTTGGGGACAATGGCCCGCCCCTGGCAGGGAGACAAACTGAAGGCGGGGATTAAGGTGGCGGAAATGATCGGAGAGGGCAAAGGGGACAAAGCGATCGCTCTCCCCCCAGAGCAATAAAATCGGCTGGGTTAATCCCGCCATCACCTCAGTCATCGGGGGGGAAAAATCCGCCCCCCGCAGGCTATGAAAGAGAGAAACTAATGTATCTCCCGCACCGTAGTCATAGGCCGGATTCGACAAAATCTCGACCAATTCCGCATTCACCGCCCCCCGATGGGGATAGGCCAGCATCACCCAAGGGCGAATCACCGCCGGACGGCGCACCCAAGCTAGGAGTAATTTCAACAACCAAGGCGGCGTAAACAGCCGTTCAATTGTATTCACAATGGGCCGCAAAGGCGCAGGAATCGCCCCCTGACTTAAGGCCACATCCGGCAAATTAATCAACGCCACGCCCGCCACCATCTCCGGATAACGGGCTGCGGCCAAAGCACAAACCAACGAGCCTAAAGAATTCCCCACCAACACCACCGGCCGCCGAATCCAGATGGCCCAAAAATCATGCACCTGCTCTACCCAAAGATCCAAGCTGTAGCGGGTTTTGGCCTTGCAGGAGCCGCCAAACCCCAACAAATCGAGGGCATAGACGGGGCGATCGCCCCGCAACACCGGAATATTATGCCGCCAATGCTCAAGGGCCGCCCCAAACCCATGGATCAAAATCACCGGCAGCCCCTTCCCCCCTAAAGCAGGAGTAAAACTATAGCGCACCGGCCAACCCCGCCAAACCCAATCCCGTTGGCGACCAATGCGCTGCTCCCACGGCCATTGTTCCTGCTCTGTCTTACCCACCCCTGCAATCCCCCATGATCCTGATCCCCATTGTAAGGTTTTGATCATCTCGCCCATACCCAATCCAAACTAGAAAAAAACCCTAGCCACAGGGAGACGAAATCCCCAGACAGTCAGTACAATGGGCAAATGACGAAAAACTCTCAAATTTCACCTGACCAAACGATTGCAAGCCACCCTTGACACAACCTGTGAAAGATAGACGCACGCGCCGGGATTTACCGCAAATTAACGAACGTATCCGCTACCCTCAAATTCGCGTCATTGATACCGATGGCGGCCAAATGGGCATCATCACTTCCGAGGAAGGCCGTCGCCTTGCTGAAGAGCGGGAGCTTGATCTCGTTCTTGTCAGTGACAAGTCCGATCCCCCCGTCTGTCGGATCATGGACTACGGCAAATACAAGTTTGAACAAGAGAAAAAAGCGCGGGAAGCTCGCAAAAAGCAGCACACCGCCGATGTTAAAGAAGTGAAGATGCGCTACAAAATCGAAGAACACGATTACCAAGTGCGGGTTAATAGTGCGATTCGTTTCCTCAAAGCCGGGGATAAGGTCAAAGCAACGATCACCTTTCGGGGACGAGAAATTCAGCACGCCAACCTCGCCGAAGCCCTCCTTAACCGCATGGCCAAGGATCTCGAAGCCGTCGCGGAACTGCAACAGGCCCCGAAACGGGAAGGACGGAATATGATGATGTTGCTCTCTCCCAAGAAGTGAGCCTTTACCAAGACAAACAGGCTCGTGGTGGGTGACAATGCTCATCAGCCTGTTTGTGATTTTCCCCAACCCACCATGAAAGCAGCCAAAAGCGTTCGCAATTCAGGAGACTGGCGACAACAAATCCTCAAGATCGTCAACCTTAGACCTGAGGAAGGCGAACGCACGTTCTTGATGTTTGCCTGCTATACCCTCACCTCCATTGGTTTACTCTGGCTGGAGCAATGCACGATCGCCCTCTTTTTAGAGCATTTTGGTGCGGAGGGGTTGCCGGTGATCTATGTGGCCAGTGCGCTGATGGGGTCAGGGTTGGGGATTATTTATTCCTGGTTACAAAATAATTTTCCCCTCAAGCAGGTCTTTATTGTCATTGCGCTGTTGATGGCGTTGCCCTTAGTCCTGTTCCGCTTTGGCTTAGAACTGGGCAATGGCAGCGGCATTATTGTGATGGGCGTGGTGTTCACTCTGCGGCTCTGGATGGATGCCGAAGAGGTGCTCAACGACCTTAACTCTCAAGTGGCAGCGAACCAACTGTTTAACATTCGTGAAATTAAGCGGGCCTATCCGATTGTCTCCAGTGGGCTGTTGCTGGGGGATGTGGTGTCGGGGTTCTCGCTGCCCCTGCTGTTGTTCTTGATTGGCTTAAAAAATGTCATTCTTGCGGCCGCTGTGATGATTCTCCTCGGTGGGGGGGTGTTGCTTTATCTCAGCAATCGCTATAAACAGGCTTTTCCCGATACGCCAGTGCGGGAACTTGATGAGCTTCAGAGTAACTACGCTTCTAAGCGTACCGGCGGGACGTTGCGCCGCTATATTATTCCGCTGTTTGCGTTCTTTGTCTTGGGTGAACTGCTGTTTTTATTGGTGGAGTTCCAATATTTAGGGGAGTTGGAGCGGGTTTATCCGAATACGGATGAGATTGCCGGGTTCCTGGGGCTGTTTTCGGGGATTTTGGGGATTTGTGAGTTGGCGACCCAATGGTTTGTCTCCAGTCGAGCGGTGGAGCGGTTGGGGGTGTTTGTGGCGGCGATGTTTTTGCCGGTGTCGCTGTCGATTTTGGGCTTTTTTACGATTCTGTTGGATGTCACCAACCTGGGCGGCTTTGATTTTGACGGGGCGCAGATCCTGTTTGTGGGGGTGATTGTCCTCAAGTTTTTTGATGAGTTGCTCCGCTATACGCTAATTGCGGGGATTGAACCCTTTTTGTTTCAACCGTTACCGGCGGAGATCCGCAGTGATATTCAAACCCAGGTGCAGGGGATTGCTGAACCCCTTTCGACGGGGTTGACGGGGCTGGGGATTTTGTCGGCGGTGTGGATTTGTGGCAAGGTGTTTGCCTATTTGCCGGAGGAGTCGGCGCGGGTGGCTCAGGGGGGGATTTTTGTGGGGGCGATCGTCCTGTTTTCGATTGTTTGGGCCACTAGTGCGCTGTTTTTACGCCAGAGCTATGTGAGTTTGTTGGTGCAGAGTGCGGAGCATGGGCGGCTGGGGTTTGGTTCGGTGGATCTCAATGCCTTTAAGCGGGCGATTATTGATTCTTTGGATCAGGAGACCCCCGATGAGGATAAGCGTTCTTGTATTCAGCTTTTGGAGCGGATTGATGTGGCCAATGCGGGAGAAATTCTCGCGCCCCGGTTGGTGAAGCTGTCGCCGGATTTGCAATACCTGAGTATGAAGGTGATGCTGGCGGCTCCGAAGGCGGAGTATTTGGGCCATGTGCAGCGGTTGATTGAGTGTAAGCCGAGTTTGGATGTGTTGGCTTTTGCGCTGCGGTATATTTGGCTGGCGCAACCGGAGTTAGAGACCCATACGCTGAAGCCTTATCTCAATGAGCGGGTGGATCCGATGGTGCGGGGGACGGCGGCGGGGCTGATTTTGCGGCGGGGGACGGTGGACGATCGCAAGGAGGCGACGGCGACGTTGGAGCAGATGCTAACCTCAAACCGGGAAAAGGAGCGGGTGATTGGGGTGCAGGCGTTGCAGGAGGCGGATGAACAGTCGGATTTGAGTCAGTTTTATATTCCGATGTTGCTTCAGGATGAGTCGGCGCGGGTGCGGTGTGCGTTGTTGGAGGCGATCGCCGCTAAACGGCTCACCGATTACTACCCTTCCCTCCTCAAGGGGCTGTACTATCGCTCAACCCGTGATGCGGCTAAACAAGCTTTGGTGAAGTTGGGGGATGAGGCGATCGCCCTCCTGGGTTCCGTCGCCGCAGATATTCATAAACCGGACTTTATTCGCCAACAGGCTTGGTCGGCCTTGGCGGAAATTGGCAGTCCCACAGCGATCACGACGTTAATTCAACACCTCCTCTCCAGTTGGGGTACGGCTCGGCGCAACCTGCTGCGGATTTTGTTGAAAATTCCGGGGGATCACGGTATTGAGATGGTGTTAGAGCAGATTGGCCGCAGTGGCGTGGAAACCCTGATCGAGCAGGAGTTACTGCTGTTAGATCAAGTGTTGGCAGCGGATTTGGATTTACCTGCTGATCTGATCACCGGCCGGGAAGCGGATTTACTGCGCTCCAGCCTCAAAGGGATGCAGGCGGATATTACCGATCGCTGCTTTTTGATCATGAAGCTGCTTTATCCCTTTAATGCCATCCAAGCAGCGATCCTCAATCTTGATTCTGACTCGGAGGTGAGTATTGCTCTGGGGTTGGAAATCCTGGATAATACGGTAGATCTACCCCAGAAACAAATTCTGCTGCGGGTGTTGGAGCGTCGCCCCACCCGCGATCGCCTCAATGATTTAAACGACTTAATGCCCTACGAACCCCTGGAGCCGGGCGATCGCCTCCGCCGCTTACTGGAATTACGCCATTTTCTTTCCGATTGGACGTTAGCCTGTTGTTTCCATTTAGCCCGTGAACAACGGTGGGCCATCACTCGAGAAGCAACTCTCGTCGGACTCCGCTACCCCAGTAGTTTCGTGCGGGAATCGGTGCTGGCCTACCTCAAGGCCGCCAGCCCCCGCACCTGTTTAGAATTGCTGCCGGTGCTGAAAAATGACCCCGATCCCCTCGTGGCGGCACAGGTCGATCGGTTAAAAATAGAGTTAAATTATGGAACCTAGCTTACTCGCCTAATTTTGTTCAACCCGACCCCCCAGGGCCTGGGAGCATCACCCTCCTTTTTAAAATCGCCATGTTAAGCAGCTTTGAACGCCTTCTGTTTATTCGGCGCGTTTCAATTTTCCAAGAATTGCGCGACGAATTTCTCGTCAAGCTCGCCTCTGCCATGGATGAATTGTCTTTCCCCACGGATCACACCATTTTTGAACAGGGGGAAGAAGGGCGATCGCTCTACATCGTCGTTTCCGGTCGGGTGCGCGTCCATGTGGGCGATCGTGACCTCGTGCGCCTTGACGCTGGCTCCATCTTCGGGGAAATGGCCCTCTTCGATGCCGAACCCCGCTCCGCCTCCGTCACCACCACCGAAACCTGTGATTGTCTCACCCTCAATCAACTGCAACTCATTGATGCCATTGAAGAAACCCCCGAAATCGCCGTCAACATCACCCGCGCCCTCTCCCGCCGGATTCGCGAACTCAATGGTAAAATCAACAGCTACGAAACAGAATTGAAAGAAATCAAGGCGATCAACACCTCCCGTTAAAATTTCCTAACGTGGTGAAATTCGTTTAAACTCTATTCATCCCTTGGTTTTCCGTCTTCTAAGACCCCCCCAAGCTGCCCCTGAGATTTTTCTGATCCAGAAAAAATGCTCACCTCTGGGCAGACATGGCTAAAATAACAACTAAGTTCAGTAAAGGTGCAGTAGAAGTCCGGCATGAATTTTGAACAGGATCATCAACTTTGCCTCGATAAGCTCCTGTGGGCAACGCGCCAATTGGATGTCAACGTCAGCGATCAGGACATTGCCAAAATCGCTGAAATCATCGTCCAAACCATGACGGGCCCCTGGCGGTACTTCCACACCCCTGATCACATCTTTGAGGTGGGGGGGTCAGCCAATGCGATCGAAGTCCTCGCCGCCCTCTTCCACGACTTGGTCTACGTCCAAGTCGATCAAACCGTCAACTTCAATCTCACCTTCTACATCGTCCCCTTTGTCCGCGAAGTCAAAGAGCACCTGTACATCCGCGCCGCCAATGACCTCCCCCAAGACCCCATGTTTACCATGGTGCTGCAAGTCTTCGGATTTAACCCCGGTCAACAACTTTCACCCTTTTCCGGCCAAAACGAATTTCTCAGTGCTTTGGTCTGCGCCAAAGTCCTCGAACCCTTCTTTAGCCAAGCCCTGATCCTCAAAATCATCGCCTGCATCGAAACCACCATCCCCTTCCGTCCCAACCGTGACGGCCTCACCCCCGCCGAACACCTTTACGAACGCCTCAAAGCCGCCAACACCGAATACAACCTCGACATTCCCGACGCTGAACTGATCCAAGCCGTCCAGCAAGCAGTACGGATGGCCAACCGAGATGTCGGCAGTTTTGCCAACCCCAGTTCCGCCCGGTTCCTCGATAACACCTGGAGCCTCCTACCAGAAACCAACCACAACCTCAAAAACCCCAGTTCCTACACCGTCAACGAGTACCGAGTCGCCCTCCAAAAAATGGAAGGGTTTATGAACTTCCTCAAGCCGGATCTGGTCTTTCAGCAGTTTGCCAACGAACCCCCCGATGCCGCCTATCAGAACCTCCTAGAGCGAGCGGAGCGCAATATCGAAATTGCTCGCCTCTACATCGGCAGCAAACTCTTCACCATGGCGGTACTAGAAGCCCTCTCCCGTCGCTTTGGGCGGAATATCCCCCTCTCAACCATCATGGGAGAACTCAACCCCCTCGGGCTGCAAATCGAAAAACTCGAAGACTTCCTCCCCGATGTCCCCAATCACCATCCCTCCCGCAATAACCTAGAGCGGGAAGTGTTGGATCTTCTGGAAAAGGGCCGCTACAGCAGTTCCTCCTACGATATTAAAAACTCACCCCTCACCACGCTGATGGTCAAAGTGATGGGCTTTGACCGAATTCGGGAACTCCTCGGCCAAGCCAAGGACTTTTTCAAGGATGAACTGAGCGGCGAAACTTTCCTAGCGGCCTGCGATCAGACCATTGTTGAGATCATTACCACCAGTATGTCTAAACTCTTCGACAGCCGCAAAACCGCCCTTATGCAGGCAACAGCCAGCTAATCACTAGGCCACCCTCCACCACATCAGCCCCCGTTAGGGGGTTTTTTCTGGCCTCCAACCCTAGTGAACGGTGCGTCAGAAACAATTCAATCACCCCTATCATCATTGCTCCTATCTGACGCACCCTACGCTTGAAGCGTAGGGTGCGTCAGAGCGATTAATCCATGACGTAAACCAGCAGCGTCACGGCTGACGCACCATTGATGGAGTAAGGAAAGGGATTAGTTCCAGATTAGGGTGAGGTCGAGGGTGAAGTTGGGGAGGATGGGGTGGGCGGAGAGAGTGGTGGGTTGATTGACACTCCCCGGCCTAAAGGCACGGGGATTCTTGGCTCACCGAGTCCACTTACCTAGGATTCCTTGCGAAGTCCTACATAGAGGTGGTTCTCTCCCCAAGCGTTACTTTCGGTGTGCCCCACCGTAGTTGGATTGCTCCAAAGTTTGTTTGGATTGGCAGCAATATTTGCCAAAAACTGATTCGTCTTCTGTGAATCTTTTATCTACTTGCAGGGAGGTCTAGAACAATGAAGTAGAACCCCATAGATTCAATTGCCAAGGTTCAGTCGCTACGAGTTAGGTAGCATCGGGTTTTTAAAGCGGTTGATTACCCTATCCGCTACGCTAATCATAAACCCTAAAAAGCCGTCCTGGAAGGACGGGGCTTTAGACCCATGAATTTTGGTAAGAATTTCCGGGGGATGATTGGGGCGGTAGCAGTGGACTTGTTGGGTTTCGGGGTCGATGAGCCAGCCCAGTTGTGCGCCGTTGGCGATGTATTCTGTCAGTTTGGCTTGGAGGGGGGGAAGGGTATCGCTGGGGGAGTTGAGTTCAATCACAAAATCGGGGCAGATGGGGGCAAAGGTGCGGCGCTGTTCGGGGGTGAGGGCATCCCAACGGCTTTGGGCAATCCAGGCGGCATCGGGGGAACGGATCGCACTGTTGGGGAGGGTGAAGCCAGCGGAGGAGTCGAAGGTGACACCTAAACGGGTTTGGTGATTCCAATACCAAAGTTGGCCACTGAGGGTCGAATTTTGACGACCACTGTCACTTCCAGCGGGGGCCATGGCGATCAGTTCTCCTTGGGCGGTACGTTCGAGTCTGAGATCGGGGTTACTGGCACAGAGTTGGGCGAAGGCGGCATCCGTGAGTTGGAGGGTGGGGCGCAGATTGAGGGCAATCATGGGGTTTAACGGTTGGGGCCGGTGGAGATTGGGAGACGGTGCGGCGGGTTAGGGGTTGATTAACGGGGGTAGATTGTCGGGATCAAGGTTATGTATAGCAGTAGCGAAGGGGGTTAGGACATTGCGTAGACATTGCGCAGGGTGGGCAATGCCCACCAGGAGAGGGTTTCGGATTTAACGTCCTAATCATACTGACTACTGCTATATGAGGGCGAAAGGATCGAGGTTGTGGGTGAGGGCGAAAAATTTTTCGCCCCTACCTGATTTTAAGGGGGGACTGAAAAAGCTCCCTACTTTGAAAGTAGGGAGCTATTCGCGTATCTATCGCTCCCCTTGGGGAGAAACGTTGAGCTTACAACAGGGTAACGTTGTTTGCTTGTAATCCTTTCGGGCCTTGTTCAATCGTGAATTTCACCCGTGCGCCTTCATCAAGGCTTCTCACATTGGGTTCTGAGATCGATCGGAAATGCACAAAAACATCATCGCTCGCACCATCGGGGGTGATAAAGCCGAAGCCCTTATCCTGGTTGAACCATTTCACAGTACCCACATCTTCTTGCATTATTGACTTGTCCTAATTTAGAAAGTTGAATCTGAATGGCTCAAAAAGCCGATCAGATTCCCTTAGCAGTTTAAACGAAATTGATCCTTGTTTCCCACTGACTGATCAGTTCAAGGGTTTTTTTAGGAAATTGGGGGGGATTAACCGGGGAATGGGTGGGCTAAAGCACATCTTCGACTCCGGGCCAGAGGGTGGCAATCTCTGCTGTCTGCTGGGCCGCTGTGAAATGCTCCCAAACAATGCCATTACAATCAGTATCTTGGGTGAATTGAGTCGCTTGGTCATCTTCCCAGCCTAAATGTCGCAATGGGCCGCCTTCCTGGGCAGGCACTTGGCGGATCGAAATGTTGAGCGTTTCTGTTCGCCAGAGGGCGTAGGTGGCGGGAATCACCAAGCTGGGCGGCTGGCTGAACCGTTGGGAATAATCGGCAATGGTTGCCGCTAGATTGGCCACGCCAAGGGCCAAATGTAGTTTTTTCATGACAATTGCCCTCGAAAAAGCGGGTAGCGAGAATCGAACTCGCAACTAAAGCTTGGGAAGCTTTCGTTTTACCACTAAACTATACCCGCAATGGTTTATGAGTATAGCATAGCTTAATGGGTTCTAGCAAGGGCGATGGGCGATCGCCTCCCCATCGCCTCGCTCCCCCCAAACATTGCTGCTATCCCGCCGGATCAACCCCTTAGGGTACGATCAAAACTGGACAGGGGGAGAGGTTGATCACGCGGTTCGTCACACTTTCGGCCGCCCCTTCGGTGGTCAGCCCTGTGCCGCGACAGCCCATGATGATCAAATCCGCCTCCAGTTCATCGGCTACATCACAAATTGTAAAGGAAACCATGCCCTCCCGCTCTAGGGTTTCCGCTTCAATACCCTGCTCAGTAAACAGCGTTTTCGCCCCCGTCAGGAGCTTCTCCACTGCCTCCGGGGAATGCATCACCGCTTCCGGGCCCGTGGGGGCTTCCGTGTCCGGCTCCGGCGGCTCCACCACCGAGAGCAGCACCAAGCGACTTTGATAAGTTTTGACGAGATTCGCCACGGTTTCCACGGCATGGCGGGTTTCGCGGCTTTGATCGATGGGGAATAAAACAGTTTTAAACATGGTGAGTATCTCCATTAACACCTACTCCGGTAAGATCGGCTAGGACGCGATCGCCTGGCAAGGGAGCAACTCTCCTGGCATCGCAACAGACATACTCACAAGAATAGAGCCTAATTTAGGAGGATATTTCCCGTGGCAAAAAAAACGGTAGCAAATTTAACAGATGCCGAAGTCGCCGGTAAGCGCGTTTTAGTCCGAGCCGATTTCAATGTACCCCAGGATGACCAAGGGACAATCACCGATGACACCCGGATTCGCGCCGCTCTGCCTACGATTCAACTGCTGATGGACAAAGGAGCGAAGGTGCTGCTTTCGAGCCATATGGGCCGTCCCGATGGCGAGGTGAAGGAAGCCATGCGTCTCACCCCTGTAGCTACCCGCTTAAGCGAGTTGTTGGGTAAGCCGGTGACGATGTGCAGTGATTGCATTGGGGATGCGGTTGCCAATGTGGTGGCGGGGATGGGCAATGGCGATGTGGCGTTGTTAGAAAATGTCCGTTTCTATGCTGAGGAAGAAAAGAATGACCCCGCCTTTGCCGAGAAGTTAGCCGCCAATGCGGATCTCTATGTTAACGATGCCTTTGGTACGGCCCACCGCGCCCATGCTTCTACGGAAGGGGTGACGAAGTATCTCAGTCCCAGTGTGGCGGGTTTGTTGATTGAGAAGGAACTGGATTATTTGCAAAATGCGATCAATAATCCCCAGCGGCCCCTAGCGGCGATCATCGGTGGCTCCAAGGTATCCAGTAAGATCGGCGTGATTGAAACACTGCTGGAGAAATGCGACAAGCTCCTGATCGGCGGTGGGATGGTGTTCACGTTCTACAAGGCCCGGGGCTTGAATGTGGGGAAATCCCTCGTTGAGGAAGATAAGCTCGAACTCGCGAAAAGCCTCGAAGCAGCGGCGAAGGAAAAAGGGGTCGAGTTACTCCTGCCCACCGATGTGATCGTTGCCGATAACTTTGCCCCCGATGCCAACGCCCAAACCGTCAGCGTTGAAAATATTCCCGATGGCTGGATGGGTTTAGATATTGGCCCAGATTCAGTGAAAACGTTCCAAGCGGCTTTGGCGGATTGCAAATGTGTGATCTGGAATGGCCCGATGGGGGTGTTTGAGTTTGATAAATTTGCTGCTGGGACGGAGGCGATCGCCCATACCCTCGCCGAACTCACCCCCAACGGCACAATCACGATCATCGGCGGTGGCGATTCTGTGGCAGCAGTGGAAAAAGTCGGTGTGGCTGAACAAATGAGCCACATTTCCACCGGGGGCGGTGCGAGCCTCGAACTTCTCGAAGGCAAAGTCCTCCCCGGGATCGCCGCCCTCGACGAAGCCTAGGATCTTGATCCCCCCGGCTGCACCGACCCCCTTAATCAGGGGGTTAGATTTAGAACCCCCCCCTTTTTGTTAAGGATCTTGATCCCCCCGGCTGCGCCGACCCCCTTAAAAAGGGGGTTAGATTCAGAACCCCCCCTTAAAAAAGGGGGGGCAGGGGGGGATCCCTAGCGGCGGATTTGCTGGGCCATGGCCATAAACGGATTTAAGCTGGGGCCCGGTTTCTGTTTCGCAAAGGTTTGTAACATCCCGGCATACTCCGGCGCGAAGGTGACATCGGGCTGAGATTCTGGTTTCGGAGCCACTGGAGCCGGGGGCGGGGGAACCACCACCACAGGAGCCGGAGCAGCCATGGTTACGGGCTTGGCCACCACTGCTGGTTCATCGGGTTCGGGAGCCTTAACCTTGGGCGTAAGGGGTTCACTGGGGGCTTCCTCCCCATCTTTGATTTCTAGATAGAAATCTTCACCCTTTTGGGTGAGCTTTTTCAAAAATCCGACCATTGTTGATGTTCTCCGTTGATCATGCACAATAAAGGGCAGGGCAAACACAAGTAACCAGACCAAACTAGGCACAATTACTCATTTTGTTTACATATTTTAATATTTTAGATTAATTTTGGTTATCTTTCACTGCGATCAATCCTAAAGTTCTCTTCTTTCCCCCATTACCATGGCCATCAAAAAGCAATTCACCAGTTTTGAAGATCTCCTCGCCCAAAGCGATAAGCCCGTGCTTGTCGATTTTTATGCCACTTGGTGCGGCCCCTGCCAAATGATGGCCCCCCTGTTGGAGCAGGTGGGCCATCAACTCAAAGACCGGTTGCAAATTGTCAAAATTGACAGCGATCGCTACCCCAACCTTGCCCAACGCTACGGCATTCAAGCCCTGCCCACCTTGGTTTTATTTAAAAACGGTGAACCCGTGGATCGCATTGAAGGGCTAATCCAGGGGCCGCAACTCGTGACCCACCTCAACAACCTCCTTTAGCCCGAATCTAATCACTGATCAAACCCAGGGGGGAGATTAGCCCATTCAGGACTTCATCCTAGATGAAGGCGAAAAATCTCCCTGGGGATGGATGCAAACTTGGGGAGATTGGAAGAGAATATTAATATTGGGCGATCGCCCCTTGTTTTCGTTTATGCTGAGTTGTTTGGAAGCAACGGGGGATCCCCAGAAAACCTTGCATTGCGGTGAAAAATGGGTGAGATCAGAAAAGGAACCGACGACTTGCCGTGTTTCGTCTCGGTTCCCTCTCTGGTTCGCTCCTCACACAATAGTAAGAATAACGAATGGATATGATTCTGTCAACTTAATTAACAGCCAAAATTTCTCAGCGGGGCGATTCCCATCCACAATTGTGATCACAGCAACAAATGATCTCCTGTCCAGTTCGGAGATTTCACCATTCGCCCCCCTGACGAACCCGGACAGCATCCCGCACCATAGAATAGTGACCCAACAAAGGAGTCTTGTAGCAATAATGCCAACAGCGAACCTCTCAGCCGCCCCCAAAGCGGTGTCCACCGACCTTGTACGCACCTATCTCCAAGAGATTGGCCGCGTCCCCCTGCTGACCCACGAGCAGGAAATTTACTATGGCAAGCAAGTCCAACAGATGATGGCATTGCTCACCCTCAAAGCTGACCTGACCACCGGGCTAGATCGCGAACCCACTGCGCCCGAATGGGCCGAAGCCGCCAGCCTCAGCGAAGGGGAGCTTGAGCGCCAACTGCTTCAGGGCCAACGGGCCAAGCGGGCCATGATTGAAGCCAATCTCCGCTTAGTGGTGTCCATTGCCAAAAAATACCAAAAACGCAATATGGAATTCTTGGATCTGCTCCAAGAAGGCGCTTTGGGTTTAGAGCGGGGTGTGGAAAAATTCGATCCGACCCGGGGCTATAAATTTTCCACCTATGCCTATTGGTGGATCCGCCAAGCGATTACCCGCGCCATTGCCCAGCAATCCCGCACGGTACGCCTGCCGATCCATATCACGGAAAAGCTCAACAAAATCAAAAAAACCCAGCGGGAACTGGCCCAGGAATTGGGTCGCCGGGCAACGCCGAAGGATATTGCGATCGCCCTCGAAATGGAGCCGAACCAAGTCCGGGATTACCTGACGGTGGCCCGCCATCCCCTTTCTTTAGATATGCGGGTGGGGGATAACCACGATACGGAACTCTCGGAACTCCTCGAAGATCAAGACTCTTCCCCCGACGACTACGCCACCCAAGAATCCCTACGGCAGGATCTCCAAAACCTGATCGCGGAACTCACCCCCCAACAGCGGCGGGTGATCATCCTGCGCTACGGCTTAGAGGATGGCAATCCCCTTTCTTTAGCAAAAATTGGCCATCAACTCAGCTTAAGCCGCGAGCGGGTGCGTCAATTAGAGCAACAGGCCCTCAACCAATTACGCAAACGGCGGGCCCGGGTGAAAGAATACGTGGCCAGCTAGCCACAGCATTACGCATGATGTTCAAGACTTAAATTTGTGTTGGTGAGAGGTTGGGGTGAGCGATCTGCTCACCCCTTTTTCATGGCCTTTAATTAGAAGCGCAGTAAGCATTCACACCATCCACCAATTGCGCTTCTCCCTCCAACGCCTTTTCAAGGTTTCCTTTGGCGACTTCTATCCCTTCACGATTCAGGGCTTTATAGCTTTGGGAGTAATCACGGGTGGCTTTGGCGGTATTGGTATACATGGCGACAAAACGCGCTTGATATTCTTGCAGTTGTGGATCATCAAAGCTGAGGGCCTGCATCTCTTGAGCCGCCTTATCGAGGGTATCAGCGGCTTGGAGCCAGAGTAAGGGGTCTTGACTATTGGTATTCTCTGTGAGAATTTCCATTTCCGCTGTAGTGCGCTCGTCGATTTCTACCAAGTGATTGCACTGTACGACCCGACTGGCAGCACAACTGCTGGTCAACGCGGACAAAGCAGCGATGAAAACAACATAGGGCAAGCCACGCATAATTGTTCCTCTTCACTCAAGCATCAGTAATTATCCCGACCCTGATTCTAACGCCATTTTTTAGCAACCGTAGGGGCGAAAACTTTTTCGCCCTCCCCATGTCTCAGGGTTGATCAAGCCGCTCTCGTTAAGTCTTGATGAGTTTTTTGTTAAATTTTGGGGCGATCGCCCCCTCAAGGCTTCACCCTAGAGAAACGACGTTTCCCCCAGTCACAATGTTAGAAGTCTTAGATTTGGATCGATCCCTCGATAAAGACACCTATCAGCAAGAGCTAGAAGCACTGATGCAGCAGTTGCGATCGCTGCAACAAGCTTGTTGGGAAAGCCAACTGCCCATGATTATTGTCCTCGAAGGTTGGGCAGCGGCGGGGAAGGGGGCGCTGGTGAAAAAAATGGTCAATTATATGGATCCTCGCGGGTTTTCGGTTTATACAACATTGCCCCCCACGGAAACCGAAGCGCAATATCCCTTCCTCTGGCGGTTTTGGCAGCAACTCCCCCCCAAGGGGGCGATCGGCATTTTCTATCACAGTTGGTACACCCATGTTTTAGAAGACCGGCTCTTGGCCCAGGTTTCCCCGGAGCGCGTGCCACAAATCATGGCCCAGATCAATGCCTTTGAACGACAGTTGTATGAGGATGGGGCGGCGATCGCCAAATTTCACATCCACCTCAGCCGCAAAGAGTTAAAAAAACGCCTCAAAAAAGCCGCCAAGGATGAACTCACCGCTTGGCGCGTCCGGCCCGAAGATTGGCAACAGCACAAACATTATGACGAATATGTCCAACTCACCGAAGAAATGCTCGTCCAAACCAGTACCGGCGTTGCCCCTTGGACATTAGTAGAGGGGGATTGTGAACATTGGGCGCGGGTGAAAGTCCTGTCTCAACTGGTGGCGGTGATTACCGAAGCCCTCGATCGCCGCGCCACCCGCCAAACTCCCCCCGCCAGTTCCCCCCAAACGGAACTCCTCCCCACCGAACCCAACACCCTCGCCGCCGTCGATCTCAGCATCGAACTCAAACGGGATGAATATAAAGAGCGGCTCCGGGCTGCTCAGTTGGAACTACGCCGCCTGCAATTGCAAATCTATCAGCATCAAATTCCGGTGGTTTTGGTGTTTGAAGGTTGGGATGCAGCGGGGAAAGGGGGGGCAATTAAGCGGCTGACCGATATCCTCGACCCCCGTAGCTATAAGGTCAACCCCTACGCCGCCCCCACAGCGGAAGAAAATCGCTACCATTACCTCTGGCGGTTTTGGCGCACATTGCCCCCAGCGGGGAAAATCGGCATTTGCGATCGCAGTTGGTACGGTCGGGTCTTGGTGGAGCGCGTCGAAGGCTTTGCCAACGATATCGAATGGCGCAGGGCCTACCGAGAAATCAACGAGTTTGAAGCCCAACTCACCACCAGCGGCTACGTCGTTCTCAAGTTTTGGCTCCACATTGACCCCAATGAACAGTTACGCCGCTTTGAACAACGGGATGACGACCCCTTTAAGCAATACAAACTCACTGAAGAAGATTGGCGAAATCGCGATCGCTGGCCCCTCTACAATGTTGCCGTCAACCAAATGATCACCCGCACCAGCACCCCCACCGCCCCCTGGGTTGTCGTCCCCGGTAATGATAAATACTATGCCCGCGTCTTTGTCATTGAAAGTGTGATTCAGGCGATCTATAGTGAGTTAAAGCGGCGGGAAAAGTTGCAGAAATAGGGAACGGGGAATAGGGAACGGGGAACGTAGGGGCGAAAAAATTTTCGCCCCTGCAAAATTTTTCGCCCTTGGGCCTACCCATCAACTCTACAACTGGATTCCGGTGATCGGTAAAAGCTGTAATACTGAAATTTGCGTGATCTTCAGGGGGTTAAACCCCACCGTTTCCCATGTTTGAAATTCTCACCGGCCTGCTCCTGCTTCTGCTAATTTTGGTTTTGCTGTACTACCTTTTGGTGCAGGTGATTCCTCGGCAGACCCTTGTGTTTTTGGGTGGAGGATTTTTAATTGCGATTATCCTCGTAAGCTTTTTCATTCCCAGCTATGGCCCCACAGCCGTGCTCTGGCGGGTTGTCTCCCTGCCCCTTCATCCTGTGGGCTTGGCCATTGTGATGGTGCTATTGGCAGTGATGCGGATTAAAAAAGACAAAATCGAAAAACCGGCCCCCACGTTCCTATGGGTTGCGTTGATCACGCTCCTGATTACCAGTAACCCCCTGATTGCCTATCAACTGGCCCAAACCATTGAGCAGGAAGCGGTGACGATTGAAATTCAAAAGCAGGGGATTTGTTTGGTGGATTGCCCGACCGCAGCGGAGCCGGTTAATAGTGGGGCGATCGTCGTTCTTGGAACCGGGACAACGGAGCCAAATATTCCCTATCGCACCCAAATTCAATTAACCAGTGAGGGCGATCGCCTCCTCTATACCGCCAGCCTCTACACCCAACAGCAGGCCCGAGGCAACACCCCCCGCGTCATCATCTGCGCCCCCCGCCGCAATTACCTGATCGGCGATGAAACCCAAGTCAGCGAAGCAGAGGATATTGCCCGTGTCCTACAAGGTTTAGGCATTCCCCGTGATGTGATGCTCTTAGAAAATCGGGGAGTCCATCTCCATATGCACGCTGTCGCCGTGCAGGAACTCCTCAAACAAGCCGGACTAACCAACAGTTTTGTCACCCTCGTCACCTCCGGCCTCAGGCTCCGTCGCGCCGCCCAAACCTTCCGCCAAGTGGGGATCCGCGTTGTTCCCCGCCCTAGCTCCTTTTACACCTTCCAAAAAGGAGGCAGTCCCCAACGACAACTCACCGCCATGGACTTTCTCCCCTCCATTGAGGCACTTCAAATTACCCACAATGTCATTGATGAATATTTCGCAACGATCTACTATTTCCTGCGGGGTTGGCTCTCGCCCGTGGTGTATTAACAAAATCAATCAGTTCTTTCATACAAAAATACGCCATCCTGCTCAAAAATCAAGCTAAATCTTGAATCCTGCTCAAGGCGTGAACGCAGATAATTCACCTCTTCAGGAGAACTGTTAAACCCTGGGTAAACATGATCTAAGAAGACATATTTATAAGGGCTAATGTCAAGATCGCGGTTCCACTCAGCGGTTAGCTCAATTTTGACGCGATGGGTTAAATGGGGCGCAATGTGGAAAGGCACAAATACAGGACTGTGATCATCAATGAGGGCGATCGCCTTTCGAGAAGCTGTCCAAGTATCAAAGCCTTCAAGATACCGCCCGACAAAATAGCCCGGTTTCCCTAAAATCATAAATACCGCCAATGACCAAGCTAGGGCCTGTCATCAGTTAGAGAGGATAGAATAGGTGAACTGAAAAAAGCCTAAGAGATGAAAAGATACGCACTCAGAGATGACCAATGGGAGAAAATCAAAGACCTGTTGCCCGGTCGGGAAGG
>Ga0316611_1000061_pt1 | contig 49965 bp, 50 predicted proteins | sample MIS2016202_MG_FD_207675 | JGI IMG/M metagenome (GOLD analysis project Ga0316611, IMG submission 207675) | Microbial mat bacterial communities from Middle Island sinkhole, Lake Huron, Michigan, United States - MIS.2016.202 | ecosystem: Environmental > Aquatic > Freshwater > Lake > Sediment... | reverse complement strand
ACGCCCGTCACTTTGGTGCTTGCCATGGATAATAGAGTCACAATAAATAACAAAGCCCCAGTCCACCGGCTCTCCCCACCCTTCAATGCTAAAATTGAAGCCGACACCAAACAGACCAGCAAACACGCCAAGACAGAATCTACAGACGCGGTGAGTACCAACCCGACCCAAACGGGGTTCCACACACAAAGAGCCGCCACAAGCAATGCCCTCCACCAAGCCAACCCCATTTTAGAAAAGGCCGCTGTCGCTAGACAAAATGCGACCCACGAAATAAGGATGTTTGCAGCCTTGCCACACTCGATCTTACCAGTGGCCTGATAAAAAATAGCCCCCAGACCATGCGTCAGACGCACGCTTGCGTTAGCAGAAGGGAAATAGGCCATAGCGGGGTGCGTCTCCGCTATTTTCTGAGAAATCTCCGCCTCGTTGTGGGTAAATGGATTCCATCCGTTTTTTAAATAAAAAACAACTGCTTGATGCGAGGTCTGACCGTCCCAGCCAAAATCATAAACCTTTTCAGAAAGCCATAGTGATGAAAAAAGAACGGCTGCGTTTCCGCCAAGTAAAAACAGCCAACGCTTAACCCGTGCCGCTCCGCAGCAACAGACACCCGCATCACAGCCTGTGCGTGTGCGAAAATAAATTGCACCAGATGAAAAAACAAAAAAAAGAATCCCCGCCACAGCCAAGCCGCCGTGTGCGGGGACGCCCAAAATAAAACCGATCTCCATGAGTCCGTAAACGCCAGCCAGTGCCAGCAACCAAGCCAGCCCAGAGACCAACATTTCATCCGGCCACCCGAAAGCCATCTTGGGCACGCGGAGACTCACGGCTCCTCTTTTTCTCCGATAGACTCCACCTGTACGCTGAAGCGACGGCAATCGGCACGCCCGCCGACCATATGCTTCAGTTCTATGACTTTCTGGTCTGGAATACCATCGGAGGAGACCCATATTTCCAAACCATCTTCCTTCAGGATTGATCCCGCCCATTCTTCTGGCGAAGAGATCGGTAAATCCACCAGTTTTTGGCCGCACAATTCAGGGTTGTCGTCCACAAAACCGAGCACCCTCACATTTTTGCCTTTTTTTAGATGCGATATTTCTGCGGCAAGCAGTCTGCCCATGCGTCCTGCGCCATAAACCAGCACAGGAGTGTTTTCGGCCTGCGGCTGCATCCTTTTTATTTTTGCAAAACACTCGTTCAAAAATCTGAAGCTCAGCCTAGAGCCTACTAGTCCGCACAAGTAAAGTAGCGCAAAAATCACCATCGCCCCGCGCGAATGGCCTTTTTCAAAGCGGTTGATCAGCGTAATCATTGTCACAGTAGCAAAAACTCCTGCTCCACCAGCCGCAATATGCCGCAGCAAATCTGCCCCTGAAATTAGCATCCAGCGCTGGCCGTAAATACCGAAGGCAACATTCAGAGAAAGGCACGCCACGATCGCCAATGGCAAAGAACTCATCACGCCATTAGTCACTTTGTCGCTTGCAACAAAATCAAAGCGCAACAGGTAAGCCGCATAGTAGGCCAACGCCACAAGCGCAATATCAAAACAGAATTTCAAGGCAGGCACCCTAGAGACCAGCAACCCAATAAAACTTTTTAGCCAGTAACTCACCCGTTGCTCGCCCGTCTCCACTTTCAGCAGCCCCAAATAAACCGCCACAAGAAGCAGTGCTGTGTAAAGGAGTGGAAACAGTATCAGCCTAGTACCAGTAAGGTGGAACATCACAACAGCCAACGCCCCGCAAAAAAGCCCCATTCCACCCAAAACCCACATAGTCTGCGGCTCGGAAAGACCAGCCAAGACAAGCCTGTGCGATGAATGGTCACGCCCCCCCACAGCCGGACTCTGCCCACGCATCAGACGCGTGACCGTGACCAAGGCCGTGTCCATGATCGGCACGGCAAGCACGGATAGCGAAAGGCAAAAGCCAAAAAATACGCTGGATGGCGGCGGCACTCCCCTCAAAGATTCACCGAAGTAACCGTTTATCGGTGAAGGAAGCGAAAGAGCGGCGAGTGTGAAACCCAAAAACAGGCTGCCAGAATCGCCCATAAAAATCTTCGCGGGTGGACGGTTGAAAACCCAAAATCCCAACGCGGCACCAGATAGTGCCGAACACCACGCACGCCCTAAAACAGCACTTGGAATATCTATCTGCGTATAAATCCAGCCCAGCACCAGTGCGGCCACAGCCACCACCAGAGAACAGACCCCGTCCATGTTGTCTATGAGATTCACGGCGTTCACTATGCCGATGAACCAGACATAGGTGATCATCACATCCAGTAAAAAAAATCCTGTGAACGGCGGTGTGCCACCAGCAAAAACAAAACCGCTGACAGCCGTTATTTGTCCCAGCAACTTCTGTGCGGGAGAAAAATGAAAAATGTCGTCCAATAAACCCGTCAAAAACATGAGGGCCGACCCAAGAAATAGCGTGCCTGTCAAACCAACGGCATCCACCCCCCAATCCAGCGAGAGCGACCAACCTCTTTCGCGAAGATGCAAAAAATAAACAGCCAACGACACCGCTAAAAACGCTGGAAAAAAACCGAGTCCACCGTGCAATGCAGTCGAGACTGTATGCCAACGATCCTTGCGCGGCTTGGCCACCCACCCACGGGCGACTACCCATTTACGGCACAGAGCCACACCCGCAACAGCAAGCACAAACGCCGCAAAAAAACTCCAGACGACTCTCATTCTGATCAATTAGGCAATAAACCTTTTTCCTTCAATACTCTTCGACATAGCCGATCCACATCTTCCACCAACCTAGATGCAGCATATTTTTCCAAAACATGGCTTTTTGCTAAAGAAACTTTTTCTCTCGTTCCATCCGCATCCAAGAAAACCTCCTCTATTTTTTTTGCCAGCGCAACCGAGTCTCCCGGTGGACACAGCCTACCAAATATCCCATCGCCCAACAAATCAGCCACACCCCCCACAGCCGTTGAAACCACAGGACATCCCGATGACATTGACTCTACCAAAGAGACAGGCGTCCCTTCGTTGTCCGAGCAAATCACTGAAACATCCAAATCAGAATAGATCGCTTCTAAGTCCCGCCTCCAGCCAGTCAAAATAAAGTGCTTCGCTAACCCCTCATTTTCCAACATCTTTTCTATCGCACACCGCTCTTCGCCATCCCCCACCACGACGAACCGCCACGCAGCACCACCCGCAGCAACAAGTCTCGCTGCTGCCGCCACAAAAAGATCGTGCCTTTTCACGGGAACAATCCGCCCGATGATCCCGATCAGCCGAACGCCGTTTTCCACGCCACATGAATGACGAAAAGAGCCGTTTCCTCTCGGCGTTTTGTCAAACCTGTCGAGATCCAAGCCGAGCGGCACGACCTCCATTTTTTTTTCGGGGCAAATATGAAAAGAGGCGATTTCTTTTTTCTGCCTTTCGCTGATCACGATCACCGCATCCGTCCAGCATGCGCAAATGCGTTCGAGCGTTTTGAAAAAAGCCGTCTTCAACGGGCCAAAATAGCTATGAAAAACATGCCCGTGAAAGGTGTGCATGACCACAGGCGTCCCAGCCAACAAGGCGGCAACCCTGCCCACAAAACCCGCTTTGGCCGTATGAGTGTGAACAATATGCGGTCGGCATTCCCGAAAAATCTTCCAAAGTTTTAAAATGACCCCGACATCTTTAAAAAGAGAAATTTCCCTCCCCAAATCCTCCAACACCACTGTTCTGATTTGTTTTTCTCTCGCAAGCAAAAGGGAGTCTCCTTCCGTCTTCGACACATTTCCACACACCAGCCAAGTCTCGTAGCCCTTTCGGTTCAAACCTTCGTTCAGCAAAGTCACATGCAGGGCGGGCCCCCCGATGTTCAGCCTAGCAATCACTCGAACAACGCGGATAGGAGAAGGGGTTCTGTTCATTTTAACAAACGCTTTTCTGACGATCCAACCACGCTTGAAACATGAGCACCGTCCAAAGCGAATGATGCCACGCAAAACGCCCAGTCAAATGTTCCTGCCACCGTTGGCGGACGAGCGGGACATCCCAAAACCCCTCCTCACGCAACCGTGCCTCTCCCAACAAACTCTCCGCCCATTCTCTCAACGGCCCCCGCAACCACTCATCAATCGGCACCCCGAACCCAGCCTTCGGCCTCTCGATCAGCGAATCAGGGACATATTTTTTTAGCACTTGCCTCAAAAGCCATTTTCCTTTCCCGTGACGAATTTTGAAAGAAAGAGGCAGCTTCGCGGCAAACTCAATCACTTCCTCAGACAAAAAAGGAACCCGCGTTTCCAATGAGACCGCCATCGCCGCACGATCCACCTTGCACAAAATATCGTCTGGCAAATAAGTCACCGCATCTTGCATCATCATTCTCTCAGCAAAAGAATAATGGTTAAAAGCACCTTCTTCGAAAAAAGCCATCCCCTTGGCGTGGTTATCTGCCCCCAAAACTGGCGGCTGATCCCAGACGGAAACGAGGCTGCGATAGATCGCTTCCTGATCGGGCGAACGAAGAAACCGCGCCACCTTGAGCATGCGATCCCCAGCATTCATCACTCGCAAAGAGCTAGGAGCCAACGCCCCTGCCCCCTTGATCATCCCATCCCAAACCCTCGCTGGCACACCCTGAATCCATCGCCCGCCTGCATCCCGTAACGAAAAGGGCATCCAACCAAACAGTCTCCAAAGACGACTCCCTAAAAAATAACGGTTGTAACCTCCAAACAGCTCGTCCCCAGCATCGCCCGACAGACTCACCGTGACATGCTGTCGTGTCATCGCCGAAAGCAAACAGGTGGGAATTTGCGACGAATCAGAAAAAGGTTCATCATAAATATCAGGCAATTTCGGGATCACCCCGCGTGCATCTTCAGGCGTCACATAGAGTTCGGTATGATCCGTCCCCAAATGGTTTGCCACGGCTTTAGCATATCCAGCCTCGTTATAGGCAGCCTCATGAAAGCCGATGGTAAAGGTTCGTATTTTGGCGGATGAACCCGCCTGCATCAACGCCACGATGGTGGAAGAATCAATGCCGCCGGAAAGAAAAGCACCCAGCGGCACATCCGATTCCATCCTCGATTTGACAGCACGCCGCAGAACGCCATCCAAGGCCGCCACGGCCTCTTCGTCTTTCACATCTGAGCCCTGACCGCTCAAAACGATTTTAGAAAAATCCCAGTAGGGGCGGGAATAAAAAAACTCCGCGCCCTGCTCGACGGACAAATAGTGGCCAGGCATCAATTTAAAAAATCCGCGGTAAATAGAATGGGGAGCGGGGATGTATCCGTAACGGGCATACCCCGCCAGCGAGTTCCGGTCAACTTCCCATGAACATCGTTCCCCCTGAATTTCATTCCCGAACTGGCGCAGCGCCTTGAGTTCAGAGCCAAACAGAAACCATTCGCCGATCCGCCCGTAGTAAAGCGGCTTTTCGCCCATCTTGTCCCGCGCAAGAAAAAACGTTTTTTTCTGCCGGTCCCAACACGCCAATGCAAACATACCGTCGAGCTTTGGTAGAGAACTTCCGACCCCATGACGGCGAAACAACTCCAAAATGGTCTCCGTATCTGAATGACCCCGCCAAGCCGACTCGGTTCTTTCCCTATCAAGCTCTCCCCTTAAAGCGTGATGGTTGTAAATTTCCCCGTTGAAGACCATCGCAAGCTTTCCGTCTGCCGACAGCATAGGCTGATGGCCTGCCTCGGTTAAATCTAAAATAGCCAACCGCCTAAAGCCGAGCGCAACGGCTGGCTGGGATTCGCACCATAGTCCCCTATCATCCGGACCCCGATGAATCAGAGCATCTGTCATGGACTCCATCCGGGCACGGATCTCCCCCGGCAAGGAATGCCCTTTCAAATTTAAAATACCTACAAAACCGCACATCTTCTACCAAACCTTTCGTTTTCCCCTCTCGACCCATCTGTAGCTGGCGTAACCCCAAAGGCAAACCGCCAATAAAAGCAGGTTCCTTGCCCTGATCCAGTAAAAGGGAGCAAAGTCATCCACTCGTCTTTGCTCTCTATCTTCCATAAAACTTTCTAACCGCTGCCTAATGATTTCAAAAAACCCACCCAGCCGGCAAAATGCGGGCATTCCTTCACCATTTTTTCGATTCCAATGCGTTGGGCGACGAGTGTGCCAAACAGCGGTTTGTTGTATCGCGGATAGAGAGTTTCAAGGCGGGCTGATGGGGCTGTTTCTGGACCGTCGTTGATCTCTTCAGGCGTAGGAAACGAAGAGCGGATATTTGCCAGCCCCAAAGCGAGTTCGGGCTTCGCAAACGCATCGGCGATGGTGGCTGTCTCCGAAAACAACAAGGCCTCAAATTCATGCAGCGACAAATAGGCGCGAAAACGCTCATCGCCAATATCAGCAAACCACGCCGCCTCCACATGGCTAACTTTCGCGCAGGCCGTAATTCCTAGCGGTTGACTTCTTCCAGGAAAAGAATCGGGAAGCGCGTAATAGTCCAACATCGTCGTGACCGCCACCGCGCTAGAATCCGCCAAAAGACGCATCACCTCTCCGCGCACTTTCGGATAACCGGGCACCCCGCCTTTAAATTTGCCGCCTGAATTTACCCGCTTTGTCGCCACGATAACCGGTTGCAAATAGAGGCCTTCAGGCATGGATGCCGCGAGAACACTCTTAACAAAACTTTCTTCCGTTTGCCCCTCCACAAGGATCAATATTTTGCGGAAACTCACGGGCGTCCTCCAAGCAGGTTTTTTTCCCAAAGGTCGCCCAACCCATAGTCTTCAAGCCAATTCTCCATGGAGTTTTTGTCGAGACGCTTAAAGATGCTTTGGCCAGCTTCCCGTTCGACGACGATAATATCTTGGGGCTCAAACTGATTGACGAGGCCGGTTGATTGCGTAGAAGCGATCACCTGCGTTTTAGTGGCTGCCCCACGAAGTAATTCGGACAAAAGCACTATGGCGTAAGGGTGCAAACCCAACTCTGGCTCATCAAGAAGTATCGTGCTGGGCAAATTCGGTTGGAGAAGGAGGGCGGCAAGACAAATAAAGCGAAGCGTGCCGTCAGAAAGAGCTCCGGGACCAAACACATGGTCGCTCCCCTTTTCCTTCCACTCCAACCGGATCATGTTCTGGTTTAATGCGAGCGGCTCCAAAATAAAATCATCCACGCAAGGAGCCATCATGCGGACCGCGTCAATAATGTTCCTGTAGTGCGAAGCGTGCTTCTCGCGCAAGAAATAGAGAAATGCGGCAAGATTGGAGGCATCGCCCTTGAAACTGCGGTTGTCGTGCAACTCGCAGGATTGCTTCATTTTAGCTTCTGGACTGGTATCGTGAAAGTGGTAGGTTCGCCAGCTTCGCATGACTTCGAACACATGTTCGGCAACGCCCCTCAGGGGGATACCTTGATCATCAACCAAACGCGTTTCTCTGTGTCCACTCCCGAGCCTTGATGGGCAAGTCTTCTCATGCTTCTCCTTGTCGTGAAACCAAGTTTCCTCTTCGGCAAAAAAAAGCAAATCCTCATCCGTGCCCATGAGTTGGCAAAGATAACCGTTCGTAGCGTCTGAGAAGGTGAGTTCGATTTTCATGGCCGATGTTTTTTTTCGGCCAAAATGGAGCAGGCTTCCCGCCCCCCCTGACGCACCCACATAAACCTGCAATCGGCGTTCGATGATGTTTCGGAGCAGTTTGAAAAGACCAATAAAATTAGATTTGCCTACGCCGTTTGCCCCGATGAGCACATTAAGCGCATTCAAACGGACATCCGCTTGGCGAATAGACTTGAACCCGCTGACCTGAATCCTGTCAATCGCCCCTTTCATAATTTTTTATCTTCCATGCTTCAAACAGCTAACCTCTTCCAAAAGCTCGTGAAGTTTGCCCGTTGTCTTCTCTATGCTGTAATCTGCGGCTACGGAACCAAAAGCATCGGAGACTTTCAAAACGCCCTTTTGCCATTTCACAAACAAATCTTCTAGGGTTCTCGCGATCCCCTCCACATCATCGGGCTCCACCACAGGACATGCGCACATAAAACAGATCATTTCAGAGGTTTATCATTTGATCGAAAATCACGGCTAGGATAAAAGTGGTAATGTTTGTGAATCCGCTTCCTGATCATAGCTACTATGTTCATTGGCAGAATCAAACCCAGTAAAGCAAATATGATATAAATTAAATTGTAAAAAGAGTAACGACCTTCAAGAATCGCTCTCCCCCTCAATTTAATACCCTGAAACTGATAATGTCTGGCACGCACTATAGATATGGATTTATCGTGTCTTCTATACATCAAAAGGCATTCGCTCAGGTTTGCCACTTGCGTCTTATCAATCATTCTAATCCACAAATCCCAATCCTCAGGCATATCCCTGTTCAAACTGTAACCACCGACTTCCTCATAAATAGATTTCTTGAAAATAGTTGTTGGATGCAAAAACATATTTCTGACTATGAGCAATCTTTTTATGTCATCATTCTCTGATGGAAATATATATTTTCCTGTCTCCTCTCCGAAACTATTAATTTCAATCACTCCTGTTCCTAGCAAACCAATTTTAGGATTTTTTTCAAGGTAAGCCATTTGCTTTAGAAATCTATCTGGCAATGCAACATCATCCTGATCCATTCGAGCAATCCACTCTGCCCGCGCAATTTGACACCCAGTTCTCAGTGCGGAACCGATTCCGCCGTTTATCTGCTTCACCATCTTAATCGGAATATTGCTGAAAGATTTTACAATTTCTGGTCCACGATCCCTCGAACCATCGTCAACCAAAACAACCTCGAAATCTTCAAAAGACTGCGCTAGGAGACTTCTTAAAGAGTCCGCTAGGTATTTCTCACCATTATAAATTGGCATCACAACCGATAACCTGGGAGTCAAATCAGATCGAAATGATGGACTTCTCCATTCATCATAAATGCGTGCATCAATGTTTTGCCTTAAACTATTACTGATTTCAAACTCATAAATAGATGCGGGTTCTTGAACATCCTTTTCTACCACAAGCGGATTATGAATGCCACTCCTTCCATTTATTTCCCCTTTTTCCATAAATATGGAAAATAGTTTATCCCATCTCGCCAAAGTGACATCCTCTCCATGCTCTGTTGAGGCATATCTCATACCCTTTTCTGCAGCTTCTTTTCTGGCATCCGCGCTCATGATGTAGCGCAACAGTTTTTCCACCCACTCATCTTCTGTTCCGCAGGCCATATCCGATCCACAACGAGCCATTGCCCTAGTGTAAGCAGGTGTATCCGATGTCAAAACAGGCATCCCCATCCGCCAAAAAAGTAACAGTTTGTTTTCTGGTTTTCCAAAATCGAGCGCGTTGTTGGCGCGGAGCGGGATCACCGCCATGTCGCAAGAAGTAATGATCGAAGAGACCGTGGATTCGTTCCACGAATATAAAAAGGTGTTGGCAAATATTTTGGCGGCTTCTTTTTGCGTCAGCGTTTTGCCCGCCGTTCTGGCGTATTTGTAATATTCCAAATCGGTGATGATATGCAAAGCCACCGGATGCGTTTTTTGGATTTTTTCCAAAGGCCCTTTCAAAATCTTCAAGGTCTCCATCGTGTAAGGCAACCCCTCCCACACGATATTGAAAACAGGCGAAGAAGCCTCATAGCTCGTTTTGACGGTCTTGGTCGAGCTGTTATGGATATCCAAAATGATATGCACCTCGGGGCAAAACTCTTTGATCAGGCGCTGCTGCTCCACAGTGCAACAAACGGCCGCACGGCATTGCAACAAGGTCTCTTTGATGGTCTTTTTGTAGTCCATCTCCCAATATCTGTGTTTGCGCAAAATCCACTTGGCCGTCCCACGAAAGGTGTCTTTGAAACTGTTGTTGGACTCGTCCAGATAAGAGTCAATCAAATCAAAGACCAGAACGCCGCGACGGTATTTGCTCCAAACGGTCAAATCCGCAAATCCGGAAAGAATCACGATATCGTATCGCTTGGACGGATCCGCCACCTCAAAGGGAATATTATTTTTGCGTGCGTAATAGACAAAACGCCTCCTGTCCCCAGGCGCGTCCAAATTCTCGCTGTAAGGCACATAGCCAATTTTGAGTTTTTTTAAACGAGAAACGACCTCATCTGATTTTAATTCGCTCATATTTTTCTAATCCAAAAGACAATCGAGCGGATCACGCGGAACCCACCCGAGAGATTTCAGCTTACTATTATCGCCACAAACAAACATAGGCTCCCAAGCCCTATACGGGACCGCGCCGAAATCCATGCCATCCTTTTTCCCCATCTCCGATGCCATCGCCAGCAAAAAATCGCGCAGCCTCAATGGGACTCCCGAACAAACATTGTAAATGCCGCCAGCACCACACTCCGCCAACAACACAAACGCCTCGGCGGCATCCTTGATGTGGATATAGTCCCTAACTTGCTCCCCTTTCGTGGCTTTAAAAACCCGTCCTTCCGAAATTGTTTTTTTGAAATCAGGAACTAGCCGTCCTGCATTTTCGCTGCCGCCAAACAGATAAAAAAGACGAGCCCAAACGAAATCGGCCTTTTGTTCCGCCGCCAAGCGCAGACCCAGCCGGCACATGGCCAGCTTGGTTTCGCCATAGACGGTAGTCGGAGCGGCTAGGCCATCCTCTTTTAAAAATCCCGCGTCCATGTCGTATTCCGCGCAGGTGCCCGCCATGACCACACGGCGGCACCCGACTTGAAAAAGCGCTTGCGCGAGTTTCAAACTGCCGTCGAGAGAAGCCAGATTCTCTGTTATGGCATTCAAATACTTGCCCGGCTCGGCATACCACGCCAGACTTATCGCGGCATCTGGTTTCCATCCCCTCAAAAAATCTGCGTAAGAATCGGACGAGCCCAAATCTCCGTCCACCATGCGGATATTATTGCGGACCGCATCAAGTCGCGATGCCTTGTCGCCACCCTGCAACAAAACGGCCACATCATGCCCTTTGGCCAAAAGAGCCAGCACGACATACGATCCCACATACCCAGAACCGCCTGTGACAAAAATTTTCATCCCTCGTAATCCGGGTAAGCTTGGTCTTTCGGTGATAAGATCGGGTCGGCCAACGGCCACAGGATACCGAATGCGGCATCGTTCCATCGAACGCCAGAAGCAAGTTGCGGATGGTGGTTTTCGGACATTTGATACAACAGTTCGGTGCCGTCTTCGAGAGTTTGAAACCCGTGGGCAAAACCCTCTGGAATAAAAATCATTTTCCCGTTGTCTGGCGCAAGTTCCACACTTGTCCATTGCTTGAATGTCGGCGATTCAGGTCTTAAATCTAGGGCGACATCATACGCCCGACCACGACAACACCGAATCAGTTTTGCCTCGCCACAGGGAGCGAGCTGAAAGTGCATCCCCCGCAAAGTCCCTTTTTGGCTATTGAACGAACTGTTCCCCTGCACCCAAAAAACTTCGATGCCGTTTTTTGAAAACTCATCGCGGCACCAAGTCCTTGCAAACCACCCTCTTTCATCGGCTCTTTTTTCAAGCTCGATGACGAAACATCCGCTCAGCCGAGTTTCTCGAAAAATCATAGGGTTTGCAAACAGGGCACTGCGACGACAAATTTCCCGCCCCACTGCCTGATGACGGACAGTTGTTCCATGATTTCCTCGCGGATGTTCCAAGGTAAGATCACCACAAAATCGGGCTTCCTTTTTTCGATTTCAACAGGATCAAAAACAGGGATGTGACTGCCAGGCAAAAATTTTCCCTGCTTGTGCGGAGAAGCGTCGCACACAAAAGAGATCAAATCGCGCCGAACTCCGCAATAATTTAACAAGGTGTTTCCCTTGGCGGCTGCCCCATAGGCGGCAACCGTTTTGCCCTGACTCCTTTGATCCAATAAAAACTTCAGAAAATCGCGCTTCACTTTTTCCACTTTTGGCTGAAAATGCCCGTAATAATCCAGAGTTTGCATCCCTTTTTCTCGCTCTTTCAAAAGAAGAGCAGCCACGGAGGGCGAGACGGTTTTTGACTTGTCCTGCTCATGAGCGGCATAAATCCGAAGCGAGCCTCCATGGGTCGGGATTTCCTCGACATCAAACATCTCCAAACCATGCGAACGAAAAACTTGGCAAACCGTATAAAATGAAAAATAGGAAAAATGCTCGTGATAAATCGTGTCGAACTGGTTCTGTTCCACGAGCTGCATCAAATGCGGAAATTCCATCGTCACTACCCCTTGCGGTTTAAGCAATATTTTCAACCCTTTCACGAAATCGTTTAAATCGGGGACATGCGCCAAAACATTATTTCCCAAGAGCAGATCGGCCTTCCTCCCGCCCTCAGCCAACTTTGTGGCCGTCTCTACCCCAAAAAATAATTCCAGCGTTTCTATCCCTTTTTCCCGAGCAGCACCCGCCACACTCCCAGAAGGCTCCACACCGTAGCAAGGGATGTTTTTCTGTTTGAAATACTGGAGCAGATAACCGTCGTTGGAGGCGATTTCAACTACTTGTGAAGTCGCATTCAGCCCAAATTTTTCGACCATCTTTTCCACATATTGGGAGGCATGCCTAAGCCAACTTTTGGAATAGGATGAGAAATAGACATAATCTCCTGAAAAAATCTCTGCCGCCTTTTTGTATTCCCCTGTTTGCACCAAAAAAGTCCGCTCACTCACCCAAAGTTTGAGGGGATAATAAACCTCGGGGGTCTCTTGATCTTCCTGACTCCTAAAACTATTGGAAACGGGGCTGTATCCCAAATCCACAAATTCATGCGCGAGCGGCTGCCCGTCAAAGCGACAGTTCATTTTAATTCCTCCATTTTTTAATGACCCACAAGATATTGGTGTCGAAAACAAAATCAATCCCATTCATGCCGCAAAGATTTCTGAATGAAAACGGGCGTTTCTTTAAAAGTCTCCGACGATTCAAGACCGCCCAACCAGTTTTCCAGAGTTGCCTTTTGTAGCAATTTACGCGGATCCTCCCCACTCTGTAACCATTCACGCTCTTCGCAAGAAAGCGAGGATCTAGCACCTTTCTCACCTTCGTTAAAGCGATCCATTCTCCATCGCCAACTTCAAGAGCGGATCCTCTGGGGCGGCAAATGGGTTGACGATGGTGGTTCCACACCAAGTCAAACCTGTTTTCATATCTTCGCTCAACAATATTCTACAACGATTCTTAACAGCTACAGAAAAAATCAAAGCGTCCCAAAAGCTCATGGATTGCGTCTCAACCAAATCGAACGCCATAACGAAACTATCCCAAGTAGAATCCACAACAAGAAAGCTATCTGCCCATGAAAGCACAGCCTGGCGAGCCGCCCCCACCTCCCGACCCGCCTTTCTGGCAAGCACACGAAAAAGTTCTCCCAAAACTTGGGCGGGAATCATTGTTTCAATTTCTGAAAGTCTTTCTATAATTTTTCTGGCATGAATACATCGCGCAGAATCGTTAATCCCTTCGGCGTAGGCCAGAATATTCGTGTCAAGAGCAACTCGCATCGCTATTTATTAAAACCCGATTTAAAATCTTTGCGAAATTTCCATAATCTTTAACGATCATAAAGCTCATCACGATTCCAAGAAACTCCCAAAACCATTTTTTCCCCAGCAAGCCTTTTCAGCAGGGAATGTTTGGCCGATTCCCGCCTCCTTTCGGCTTCTTGGGATGCTGGCACAATGGACGCCACCTTTTTGCCCCGTGAAAGAACGGTAAAAACTTCTCCACGAGAAACCTCCCTCAAAACCTTTTGGAAATGTCGGTTGGCGTTTGTGGCCGTAATGGTCTTCATTTTTGTTGAAACCTCATTGATGAAACTACTTTACAGGACTATTTTTGTCAACCGTCTTCCCTGAATACCAGATTGGACTTCTGTTGGTATTCCCGGATCTGCCCAAGCACCATTTGGCGACAGGCTTCCTGAGCGGTTTCTCGATAAAGTACCTGATAACCTTCTGCCGTTTTTTGAATCGTCTCCTGAAAATTCCAAGCGGGATGCCAGCCAAGCAAATGACGAGCCTTATCAATAGTCAAGTGAAGCAAGCTGGCCTCATGCACAGAACGAGGGTCTGAAGTGTCTTTCCACTGCCCAGGCCAGTGGTGCAGGATTTCTTCCACCAAACATCGAACAGGGCGATTCGATTCTGCGTTGGGTCCAAAATTGAAAGCGGAAGCTAACCCAGACAACTTGGCGTGATCCCCTTTAGAAAGAGAATCGCTCAAATGCGCCGCAAGAGAAAGGTATCCTCCCAAAGGTTCTAGCACATGCTGCCAAGGACGGGTAGCATGAGGATTCCTCACTTGAACCACTTCTTTTTGTTGGAGTGCCCTGACGCAATCGGGCACAATGCGATCTTTGGCCCAGTCTCCAGGACCAATCACATTCCCAGCACGCGCACTGGCGACCGCTTTTTTTCCCTCTTTAAAAAAAGATCTCCGATAAGCCGCCACCACAATCTCCGCTGCGGCTTTGCTGGAGCTGTAAGGATCATAGCCCCCAAGTGGATCTTCCTCCCGATAGCCATGCATCCATTCCCTGTTTTCGTAACACTTGTCCGTGGTGATCATGATCGCCACGCAAGAACCTTCATAGGCTCGCAAAGCTTCAAGAACATGAACAGTGCCCATGACATTCGTCTCGTAAGTTTCCACTGGCTTTTGATATGACTCGCGCACCAGTGGTTGGGCGGCGAGATGAAATATAAAATCTGGTGCAATTTCTAAAACTGTTTTTTTCACCCCTTCTGAATCACGGATATCCCCGCGAATATCTTGGAGCCGTCCTCCCAGCCCAATTTGATTGAACAACGAAGGCTCCGTGGGCGGATCCAAGGCAAGCCCGACCACCTCCGCGCCTAAAGAGAGAAGCCATTCGCAAAGCCATGTGCCCTTGAAGCCCGTGTGACCAGTCACCAACACTCTTTTTTTATTAAATATCCCCATATAGAAAGGTTGAAGAGTTTAAAGGTTTAAAAGTTGAGTCTAGCGTCCTGATCGTTGGACTTGCGATTGGTGAAGAGCGTTCATCTGCAATGAAAGACCCCTTATCAAGCTCCGCTGTTCTTTCAAGCATTTTTCTGAAAAATAATTCTGGCCAAAAACAAGAATCAACAAGTTCATACATTCCATAAGAGGTGAATAAGCTAAATTGGTAAAATGAGCCTGATCCTTTAATGATTTTTTTTGCTGAGCCTTCGGCGAGATTGGTGGGCACCGAGATAGAAGCCCGATTAATCTGCGACACCATTCCAAATTTCTCACGATCAGGAAAATTTTGTGTCAGCAGATAAACCGTTTTTACCCAAGCTCTGGATTCTTCCCAAACCCTCAATTTTTCAAATGCAAAAACTTGGTCTCCGTTCACTTCAACCTTTCAACCCTTAAACATTTAAACCCTCTTGGGCTACGCCCCAAACCTTCCAAGGCGCTCTGCCTTGCGCCCATAATTCTTCCAAAAGATTCTTCTCCCTCAAAGTGTCCATCGGTTGCCAGAAACCCCGATGATAGTAAGCGTTGAGTTGATTTTCTCTGGCCAACCGTTGAAGCGGTTCGCATTCCCATTTGATGTGGTTCCCTTCGATATAATCAAACACCTGAGGCTCCAAAACAAAAAATCCGCCGTTGATCCAAACGCCGTCGCCATGCGGCTTCTCTTGAAAACGAACCACCTTGTCTCCCTCCATTTCCAAAGCCCCGAACCGCCCGGGAGGCTGGACCGCCGTCACCGTTGCCAAGGCAGGCTTCTTTCGGCGATGTTCCTCGATCGTTTGGGCTATGTTGACATCGGAAACACCATCCCCGTAAGTGAGGCAAAAAGTCTCTTCCCCCACATATTTTCTAACCTGCTTCAAACGCCCGCCTGTTTCGGTGCTGTCGCCAGTATCCACAATCGTCACTCGCCAAGGCTCCGCAAATTTCTCATGCACCTCCATGCTGTTTTCCCTCATGTCAAAGGTCACATCTGAAAGATGAAGGGAATAGTTAGCAAAATATTCTTTGATGAGGTAGCCCTTGTATCCGACACAGATAACGAAATCGTTGATCCCGTGAGCCGAATAGATTTTCATGATATGCCAGAGAACAGGTCTCCCCCCAATCTCGATCATCGGCTTCGGTCGCGTCCCCGTTTCCTCGCTGATGCGCGTCCCCAACCCTCCCGCAAGAATCACCGCTTTCATAATGCCTCTCCCTCCAATGATTTTTTATCGGATCCAGCTTTTTTTGGGATCCTCGTTTTCGCCCTGCGCCCAAACAATGTAGGCGCGTCCAAACCTGTCAATGCTTAATGGCATCTACTTCGCTTAAAAGACTCTGATAGGAAGGCAACGCAATGGATGAGACTTCCCTGAGCAAATCAAAAAAAAGCGGCCAATCCTCAATTTGCGAAGGATCTGCGTAAATATTAAAGATTCCTGGCTTCCCTTGCCTGACAAAATAATCCGTTAAAGCGCGAAACTCCCTAGCGTAATCGCGCTCGCCCACCGTTCTCCTCGGCGCAAAGCGAAAACTCCACGAATCTAAAATTTTCAACGGTGAACTCCACCTCCCCATCACTGGGATTTCTGGGAAACCTCCCCTTTCTCTACGCCAAACAGGACCCTTTTGGAAAGCGGTCAAAGGCATCGAAGAAGACGAATACGAATAATTCATCCTCAAAAGCATCGAATGCAACTGTTTGAAGTGGGCTGTTTTTTGGTAACTGCCAAAATGTGGCGTCCGGAACCCCTTCGCCTCGACACCCAGCACCTCCTGAATAGCTTCATGGCCTCTCAAAACATCTTCCCCTATCACATCGAGAGGTAACTGATCGTAAAAAAAGACCCCAGCATAAGTTCGCGTTTTCCTCACATAAAGGGTATGCGTGTAATAGCCGTGATTGATAAACTCGGCACCACGCGAAGCTATTCGCGAATAAACACCCTCCCCTTTCTTCAGCAATTCGCCCGGAACGGCGTAAATGGGCGAAATACCCAACGCCTCTATTTTCTTGTGAACGGCTTCGACCACTTCGATATCCCTCTCGGTGTCACAATCAAAAGAGAGTAAAAAATAAGACCGCTGAAACCCCATCGCCCGACACCGCCTTTCATACCGGGCCCATAGCACTCGAGGGCAAAAACGACCCAGCAAATGCCAAGTCAAGAAAACAGGATGATATTTATTCACATCCGACTTCTCATGTCGCCCATTTCTTGACCATCAAAACACGCTTACAAACACAATAATTGCGAATAAGACTCCAAAGGTTCCAAAGACAAGGGTGTTGATGAAACCACCATCAAATGAGGCTTGTTTTTATTTTCTGGGGCTCTCCTGAAATAGAAAAATATTTGTTTCCATGGAATCATTTTTTTCTTAAAAAGAAGTTTGATATCATCGAAAAATGAATGCTGTGTCCAATTTTCCATCAAAACCACTTGCTTTGCAGCTATTTTAAAAATGTTTGATAATGCAACCAAATGACCATTACCTGTTTTAATATGCATAATAACCGCTTGGGTATAAGCAATGTCGGATATCTTAAGCTCATCCGAGAAAGGCATTGTCATGTCAAATTCGTATAGTTTATCTCTTAAATTGGGCGATCGTTCTAATGCAAAACTTATCTGTTCGAGAGAACGATCATAACCAATTAATTTTGTTTCCGGCATAAGCACACTAAGATTGTAAAGATGGTCCCCGCCCCCACAACCCACCTCCGCCACACTTAAAGGACTTAACAAACATATCGTTTCATACAAAAGCCTATGATTATGATGGAGAGGAAGAATTTCTTTTGATCTTGCTAGGCTACCCTTTTCAAACACATAATCTCCCTCACTCAATTTAAGTGAGTATATGCGCTGAATGACCCTTAACTCCTCTTGATAATGATCATTGTAGTGTTTCCAATTAAAATCATCTTTTCCTGAATTGGTCAATTTATTTTTAAAAACATGCTTGAGTCTTCCTCTTTTTATAATCTCTGAGGTGACTGCTTCTTTTATTTTTTCCAAATAGTTAAACATGGCTCTCCTTTATTTCACATTTAATGCTGTCACACTTTTATTTTTCATCCAACAAAAAACTGATTGCCTATCCGTTTTTAATGGTCGGCTTCTTTTCCATTTCTGTTATTGAGTGCGATGCTATACTGATTAACTGTCTCTACCAATATAAAATGTTTTTTGCCCGTTTCCTAGCAGGTCGTGCGACAATCTTTTGAGTCATTGGTATCCGTTTTTCAGCTCTGAGGGAGCCGCATTCATCCCTGCTTTGGAGTCTGTTGGAACACAGGCGAGACGCACTGTGCTACCATGCCCGATTTCCCAATCCACACTCCAAAAGTGCCATTCTCAATTCTCTTTTTTAAAAAAATCAGCCCCGTGGGTTAGGAAATCTGAACTTGTGCGTCATGACTTTTGTCGTTCTACTTACTACACTTATCCACGCGAAGTAGTGAGGAACCCCAAATCTTTGCGCTTGATCCCAAACCCAAACAATGATCGTAAAAGCAAATCCACAGAAACGCTCGGATCGCACCTCTCCATCTTTGCCACACGCGATTGGCTGGTGTGCAATTTTTCCGCCATCTCTCCTTGGGTCATCTTTTTTTTTCTCCTCTCTTCCCTCAACAAACGACTTAATGCCATCCGCGTTTCGATATACTCTACATCGGCGAGCGATAGATTCAAAAAATCTTCAACCTCACCTTCCACCCATCCTTTTCCTATCTTTTTCATCATCACCTCAAACCGTATTGTTTCAACCTCTGCTTGCACTTCTCTATGACATGCTTCGGCGTCTGGGATGTCTTTTTCTCAAAAACCTCCAATATCACCACAGCATCTCCATCTATCCTATACACCAGCCGCCAAGTCTTGTTGTCATCGTTCACCCTCATTTCATAGCATCGGCTCCCCATCACTGGCATCGGACGAGAATGGGGGAGGGATAGATTCTCTCTTTCTTGCACACGCCTCAATAGCAACCCCATTTCACGACGAGCACTCAGCCCCATAGGAGGTGTCTTTACCTCACCATGCAACCACCGTAAAGGTCTGCTCACACTCTCCACATTATGTCAGATCTGACATTTGTCAATCCTTCTCACTTAGGAGTCGCTCTGAAATAATATGAAACAAGATGCGTTGGCCTTTCACCGCCAACCAAGGCGCAACGCCCGCGCTGCTTTTGCGTCCCACGCATTTCCCTTTCCGCAATGACATGACTCTCCCTAAAAAACACGCTATTTGATAGAAAACCTATTCATTCTTCACACGCTTGAAAAGCCGCTGCGTATTGATCCACTGTCTGATTGAGAGAAAAATACTTCAGACCAGTTTCTCTGGCCGATCGGCGACAAGACTCCCTGTTGGGCAAAACAAAATTCACAAACCATTCGGCTGCCCTGACAAGAGCAGAATCCTCCAAGTGCTCCATCAAAAAAGCTTCCTGACTCCCTCTCAAAAACAAATCAATATCTCCAATTCCCGTGGTTGAAATCACAGGAAGACCACAAAGCAAATATTCTCCTATTTTGATCGGGAACACGGCTTTCATGGAAAAAGTTTGTCTGCGGAAAGCCAGCCCCAAATCGCCCAAAGCCAGCATGGAGGGGACTTCGCTAGGAGCACAATACCGAAAATGGCAGTGCGCCTGCAAACCCTTTGCAACCAGCAAAGGTTCTAATCTCTTCGTCTGAGCGCTCAAAACAAGCAAATGAGCCTCAGGACGAAAGCGAATTACATGGGAGAAAAAAGCGGCCATTTCTTCGGGACAGTATTGAACCCCCAACCCTCCAGCATAAACGATCAAAGGGGCTTCCAAAGGAATGCCAAGCATCTGCCTTGTTTTCTCGCGCTGCCCCGCATCAAAAGGCTGAAACTGCGCTTCATCCCTCCCGTTGCCTACCACAAAAACACTCCGATCATCGCAGCATCCGCCCGATCTTTTCAGGAGCGTCACTTTGGCAAATTCACTCCGGGTCAACACCCTCCAAGATTGCTTCGTCATCGCCGCCTCAATCCAACGGAAAAAACGGTAAGTGAAACCCGACTCGCTCCACCCAGCAAAATCCACCCTTTCATCCTGCATGAATCCATCCGCATCGAAGACCACTCGGATATTTGACAACAGGATTTTGGCCAGCAGCGTCATCGCCGCCGGAATGGTGCTGCGAGGCATCACGATGCCTATTTCTTTCTCGCGACAGTATCTCCAGATCAAAAAGGCTCCTCCCAGCATCATGGCAAGGGTGCTCAAATGTTTAAATCGCACTGGGGCGAAATAGCTGACGAAAGGAATCCCGTTTTCTTCCGCCACTTTTTTGATCTGCCCTCGTTCCTCCTGATCAGCCCAAGTGAACTGCATGATTTCAAAGGCATAACCTTTTTTTCTCAGCTCTACAAAAATAGGGACAAACAGGCTTTGGACATAGCCCTGCTTAGCTCCATCCCATGTGATAAACAGAATTTTTTTCATGCCTTTAAACGGAAGTCTCTCTACCGACCTTTTGCTTTCCTAAAGAAAGCCAGCCTGCGGGAGCCACGAAAGTCATCAAAACCAAAAGGCTCTGCCGTTGCTTCAAAACAGGATCCACCGCGTAAAAAGAAAGGAACATCCAAATAGATGCCGCCATCACGCATATTCCAGCGACCACGATTCTTTTTTCTGGAATGCGGCACAAGGCCAAAACGGCACCGGCAAAAAGAAAAATCGTCACCGCCAAATCGTATAATCGCCGAACAGGATGCCACTGATGATTATAAAAGCCGGGCCACATCAACACGGTAGAACGAACCACGGCCTTGCCCACATATTTCAAAGGATGTTCCAAAATATAGTAGAATCCTTTTTCAGAGAAGTAGTAGTTTATCGCGGGGTTGTTTACATGACCAGTGCTCTCATTAAATTCGTGTAAAAAAGTTTTTATGACTGCTCTCGATTTTTCAGTTCTTCCCAAAGACTCTCTATGTTTTACAATTCTTTTATACTCTTCAGCCCGTGCTTTAGACGCTTCCTCCCCCCCCCTATCCACCAAAGTGTGCGTTGACATCCACAACATAGCACTAAAGTGATATAAAGAAAAAACGCGGTCGCGGACATTCGGGCTGATAATCAACGCGCCAAACAAAACACCTGCCACCACAACAGTTGGCACCACGGTGGCCGCAGCAGCTTTCGCCCACCCCAAAAAGCCGGACATTTTTCTCGCTGCCAGAAACGCCCACATCGCATAAAGCATCACCCAACTTTCAGGACGCGTGAAAAAAGTAACCGCAGAAACCAGAACCAGCACCGCCATGTTTTTTCGGCAAGACGACCCGATATATCTGACCAAAGCCCACACCAGAAGCGAAAGCAAAAAATAAAATAGCGTGTCGTGAACAACAAACCGCGCCGTGTAAGCCAAATGCAGATGCAACGCCAGCAATACGCCAACGATAAAGCCGCCTGTTTTTCCCAACCACCCAGAAACAGCAAGCCACCCCAAAACCACCATCCCGCAAGCCATCGCCGTGTGCAAAACAAAAACGAACGGATACAGGGGCAACCCCAAAAAATACACAGGGGTGAGAAGCAACGGATATAAAAGCTGCGTGGGGCGATCGTTCCACACAAAATGCCCCATCGTCATTGCCTTCGCTATGTCTTCCGCCCCATCGCTATTCGGGCTCATCCCCATCGCCGCATAAACGGCGCACCTGACCGCAATGACCAAGCCGCAAAGAAATACGGCATGAGCGAAACCCCCAAGCTTCATCCACGCAGTCCAAGCATTTTTAACCTTCATATTTTTAAATATTTTCTCGCAGAATTTTTTTGTAAAGCTCCATCAACCGCCGGACATAAATAACTGGAGAAAAAACTTCTGATGCCCGTTTACAATTGATTTCTCCAACTTTTTTTCTTTCGCTGCCACCCATCAAAAATGCCATCTCTATTTTCTTTTCAAGCTCGCTTGCGTTACCCAGAGAAACCAGCCAATCCCCATGATGCTGTTCCGGCAAAACTTCAGGGATGCCGCCAACGCGTGTCGCGATCGCCGGGAGCCCGCACGCCATGGCCTCGATCAAGGAGACCGATAAACCTTCGCTCGAAGAGGTGATCACATAACAGTCGGCTTCGGCCAAATACGGCTGAGGGTTTGATTGGTGCCCCAAAAATTTCACCTGACTTTCGATGCACGCACGCCCCACCTGTGATTCCAGAGAACGCTTCAAAGGACCCTCGCCCGCGATCCAAAGTTCCGCTTCCTGGTGACGCCGAAGAAAAGGAGCCGCAGCCTCTATCAAATATTCCAAATTTTTTTCACGGACCAAACGGCAGTGCGTCATCACCACAAACCGCCCCGCTTTTTTTTCAACCGCACCATCCAAATGAATAAAGAATTTTTCAGCATCGCATGGCTGATAAACAACCTCTGTCCTGAACCTCCATGGCCACGACGAATTTCGGACATGTTTTTGAACGGCGTTGGAAATGCAAACCACCCCGTCGCTCATCGCATAGACTGCTCCAAGTATTTTGTGCGCCAACCAGCTTCTCTCCCCCATCCCAGGCTCTTCGCACAAGCAAACGGGGACGCCCGCTAATTGACACGCTAAAACAGAATGAAAGTTTGCATCAGGCGCACAGGCATGAACCACCTCGGGGCGTTCTTCCTCGAACAGTTTTTTAAGCCGCCGCACGAGCTTCCATCCCGGACGGGTGCTGGACGACCCAAGACAAAGCACGCGCTGCCCCAACCCCTGCAAAGCTTTTGCCACCTCACCGCCGCGCCCTAATGCCACGAACAAAACTTCGGTGTCTGAAACCTGGCCGTACTTGCCCATTAAAAGTCGCGTGGTCTCGATCCCTCCGTGATCAAGCAACGGCACCACATGGACAATTTTTATTTTTTCAGCAGACATTTGACCCCCATTTTACCGAGCCGCAAAAGGCCGGGATCAAAAAAATCACCCCATTTTGATTTTGTGTAAACCCGAAAAACATCCGGCCCCAAATCTGCCGAAGAAAGACAAAGGTAAAACCATTTTTCACCGAGCACCCGCGCCATGACTGACGAATCCAAATACCCTGTTTTTTGGTTCACGCAAAAAAGTTTCTCAAGCCAAGCCAAGCACTCGCCGAGTTCCGGCAAAGACGCAATCTTTTCAAGGAGAGAGACCCTCGCATGGAGACCTTTCTCGTTTTCATCCATAAACACACCGAGTTTCTGCAATTCACGCAAGCGGACTTCCCAACCCTTCGTCCGCTGGATAGCCGCCCCGTGCCCGCACATGCCACCAGGAAGTTTTCTGTAAAAAAGCAGTGCCTCCGGGATATTGGCCAATCGCGTGATGCCAGAAGCCCTCGACCAAAAATCATAATCCTCAGCGTAATCCATCCCGTCGGCATATCTCATCCCCGAACCAATCAGATCACCGCGAAACATGGCGGACGGATGGATTAGCGGAGAACCGAACAACAGGCCGGCCCTGATTTCCTCGTGTTCTAACGGGTTGGTCAACCTGCTCCAAAACGGCGAGCCTATCACCCGCGCCCATGTCCCGCATATTCCAATTTCAGAGCGTTTTTCTAAAAAAGCCACCTGCTTCTCCAGCCTGCGCGGATGGCATACATCATCTTGATCCATGCGGGCTATAAACTTTCCGCACGCCGCATCTAGCCCGCTGTTCAGAGCCTGCACCAGCCCTTTGTTTTTTTCGTGCGTGATAACGGTCACGCGAGCGTCATCTATTGAACGGATTATTTCTGCGCTCCTATCCAGCGCCCCATCGTTGATGATGATCAGCTCTAGATCGGAGAAGCTTTGACCCAAAACGCTCGATATCGCTTCCTGCAAATAAGCTTCCCCGTTATAAACAGGAAGCACGACACTGACTGTCGGAGGATTTTTCAACTTCAATTTTTTGGTTCTTCGTCAAACAGCGCGGGTTGTTTCACCTCTTGGAGCCAGAGGCTCTGTGGAGCGCGGTGATTGATCGCCGCTTTTGACGGGGGGATTTATCCCCTCGCCTCTCTCTTTCGCCCCCAGCCGCTTGAGCCGTAGAGGGATCGTTTTTCTCGGATGACCCTGGCGGCGAAAATAGAAATGCGGCTTTGCCGCTTCGCCTAAAACGAGCGGGAATCAATTCCCGCACCCCATAGAGGCTGCGCCTCGTTCAACAACCCTTTTTTCTTCATTTCATATCCTGACCCAGTTTTCGGGCACGAGATCCGAGGCATCCTTTGAAAGATCTTGAAACCATTGCCGTGGTGCCACGACCCTTTTTTTCGGGTTCGGATTCATCCAAGCCCCCCACCAACTAAAGGTGCTGTTGGCGATAATGTTGTGCGAGCAAAGACTCATCAGCCTAAAATCCTCATAGTTGGTCTCCGCATTGTTATCCGCCACATAAAAAGTTGGGAAATCAAAACGCACATGCTCGGCCGCCCAAACGGGATCATCCGCAAAAACAAAAATGTGCGGGTTTCTCACGCTTTTCGCCATTTGCGCGACAGCCTCTCGGTAATACCCCATATCGCAGGTTCCGTGCAAACTCTGAGTTTGGTTGTTGGAGACATAATCGGCCCGTCTCACATGCAGGCTGACCGATTCGCAACCCGCAATCCTGTCCGCCCATTCACGGTTGCGCGAAGAAGGCTCGGTCTTGACTTTAAACTCCTCTCTCAACACGGAGGCGATTTCATTAAAATATTTTTCCGTCTGCCAGTACCCCTCCAAATAAAGGGGCGGCTTTTTTTCAAAAATTGATCTATCAAAAGTCAATCCCTTCTCCTGAAAACGGGTTTTCTCAAACCGTTTCTTGATCCACGGGTCAACGAGCGCACGCAAGTGCCCCAACTTTCCGACAGGACGAAGTTCCGCAATTTCTTTTTGGGAGGCGATGTTTTCCTTAATACAAAGATGATGCAAACTATATTTGTGCAGGGTGTAGTGCGTCTGGAATGCAGACAGATCGAGTTTGAAAACCACTTTCCTGCCCCTTTCCTTTTCCCACCTCAACGCCACGCTACGCCCACAAGCGTATTGAAAAAGCTGATTTCCCAAACCCCCAACAAGATGAACAATAACCACGAGATACCTCTTATTCTAAGTCGGCAAAGCCAGTGCTATGGCGCAAGTAAAAAGATTGAATATCGAATACAGAACAAGGAATATCGAATGTCGAAATGAAGACGCGGGGCGGGATTCAAAGGCAAAAGCATGAAGGCAGAAGTAAGACGCGGAGCGTGAAATGAAATTTTTGTGCTTTTTGTGGACTATGTGGTTAAAAAAATCTGTATTCATCTTGTCAATCTGTGGCTCAAATCTTAAAATGGAATGATGGGATCAATCAATGACTGAAGAACCGCAAAGCCAACACCTGCGAAGAGCTTTTTCGGCTTTTTAATTTTTGATCTCAAGAAGGAGGACATCGTTCAATGATTTTGCAGGTTCTGATTTTCCCTCTGACTTCTCAAATCGAAGGATTTTCAAGTCCTCATAGTCTTCAAGTGCCTCTTGGAGCAACAAAAATTCCTCATAGGGAATGACCGCAAATTCCTTCTTTCCTTCTTTTTCGATTATTTGTGGGTGTATGCTCATAGCAAGCGATAGACCTCTCCATCCGTTCACGAATGCGATGGTTTTTCCACATGATGCGACCGTATTCAAGCCGGGCCAGCTCATGAATATCCAAGTAATGCTTCTCTATCATACCAAGAGTTGATTGTTCTTCGCATCAATCAACACCAAAAACAGAAACCTGTTCAGTTCTTTTTATTCGCGCAAACTTGCTGATAAAGACGAGTTTGAATTTTCTTATGTTCGGGTCTCATGTTCACCTCCGCCCAAGCGATCATCTCTTGGATTTGTTTCCAACGCACTTCAGGAGAAACCGCCTTCTCCCTTTTTTGCTCCTCACGCTTTTTCAGACTCATCATGTTTGACCAATGATTTTTTTCAAAAAAGTTTCGCGATCTTTTTTTCTCTCACCTTCCGAAAGGACCTCCTGACACTCAAGCATATGTTGGTCAGACAAGCTGCGATAATCGAGACCAGAAGGAGTTTTGAAACATCCAGATTCATTCCAGCACTCTTCAAAACGATTTTCTAACCCCTTGACCTCCCTAAAAATATCCAGATTCCCATGCGGGGTATAAAGACAATACAAAGCTTGGGTTTCCAGCCACTTGGGGTCCATGGCAATCGGGCCGAAATCGCATTCAGTTTTTCCCCATTGCGCTCCCATTAGAAGCAGTGCTTCATTTGTTTTACTTCTGTTTTTACGACTATCACGAATCCATATATCCATGTCAAAAGTTAGCACGGGCTGATGTCTGAGCAGAAAGTTGACTCCGCCAATAAGAATGTATTCCACCTCTTTTTCAAAAAGCGTTTTCAACATGAAATCAATGTTCATCGCCATCCCCAAAAGAGATCACCCCTCATGCGAAAGACAACTGGTCATCACCTGCAAATCAGTTTCGGTCAATTCGGGATAATTACCGCAATAAAAGCCCTGCTCGTGGAGTAAATCGGCTCCGGCGAGCGAGTAGTTGGCCAGCGCGTATTTCTTGTAAAAAGGTTGCCTTTGCATGTTGCCTGCAATCATCGGACGGATTTCAATACCTGCCCCAGAAAACTCGCGGATATATTTTTCACGCAACTGCGGCGTTTTGCATATCACGGGAAACGCAAAGCTGGAAAGGCGCGTGATGTGTGCGGTCTGGAGCGGGTGAAACTCTGGATTTTCTTTTGCCACTGTCGCAAGCCTGATAAAGTTTTCAGATCGTTTTTGGATGTTCTCTTCCAAATATTTCATCTGCTCTAAACCAAGAAAGCCGGTGATTTCCGTGGGGCGCATGTTGAAGCCTAAATCGTAAAAAGTGTATTTGGCCTCAAACTCGCTGTTGATACCATAACGGTGTCTCCATTTGCGCTGCTGTTTGGCAGACAGATTGCGGTCCCAACCGTTGGCTCTCACAATTCTAAGCATTTCGGCCAAATCATCATCATCCGTACAGATCATCCCGCCTTCGATGGTGGACATGTGATGGGCCACGAAAAATGAGAATGTCGAAGCTAGGCCAAAGTTACCCGTTTTTACACCAGATAACTCCGTCCCCAAAGATTCGCAATTGTCCTCCAATAAAATCACCCCTTTTTGGGCACACAGGTCGCGGATAGCCCCCATGTCCCCAGCCAAACCGAGGGCGTTGGTAATAAAAAGCGCCTTCAAATCAACCTCCTTCAGCCGTTCATCCAAAAGCGCGCTCATCACATTGAGCGTGAACGGGTCGCAGTCCACAGGAACGGCATCCATATCCATCTGAAAAATCGGCATCGTATTCGTGGACCAAGTCAGAGCAGAAAAACCAACTTTGTCGCGAGATTTCAAGCGATCCAAATTCCGCAGAGCCTGCAAAAGTGCCAAGTTTGCGCTGCCGCCACTGTTCATCAAAACGGCGTGCTGCCGCCCCTGATATTTGGCAAACGCCTCCTCAAACTCGATGCACTTGTCGGCCATGCTCAAACGCGGAGCCCTCAAAATAAAATCCGCCAGAGCCCGCTTGGTTTCATATTCGCACAAAAACGCATTCTTCATCAACGGTATCACTGCTTTTCTCCTTGTTTGTAAATCAGTAAAACCACCCTTTTATCTTGCGCATATACCCCAGCCATCTGCTAGGTGGCGGTTCTGGAACCAGATGGATTTCCTTGCGCTCAATGCCGTCCCCCCACTGTGAACAAAAGTCCGCCATGAGATTGAACAGATTGTATTTTTCAAGGACGAGTCTTTTGGCTTCAGCCAAGGCTTCCCGCCTACTTTCGTAACTATCGTTTTCCAAAATGCCCCGTATTTGGCGGCCCGCAGCTTCCGCGTTAGAAACATCCAGATTAATAAATGATTTTTCTGGAAAATAGTCCCCGATATTCGGACAGCCATAATAAATCGGAACTGTCCCTGCCAAAAAACAATCCGCTATCTTTTCCGACCACCAGTGCGGCTGATAATCGTTTTCGATTGCGATAGAGTAACGGTAATCGGCCAGCCCATCCCATTTATCGTTGAGCGACCGTATGCCGCGACCATACAAATCTAGGGAGGGGATACGCTCGGCCAAATCGCGGACTAAACGGTAACGCCTGCGGTGCCCGCGATTCACCTGCTTAGAGCTTACGATAGCAGAAAGGCTCCGGCTTTTATCTGGAAAATCAGAAGCGATAAGTTCGTCGTAACTTTTGCCTACAAGCCAAGGTGGAGCACAATGGGAAAGATGTGATTTTTTAGGATCAAAATAAGTCTGCCACCCGATTATTTTGGAAAACTGTTCGAGCCAACGAGCGTTATGCCGTTTCAAACTCGGCGGCTCGATGGCAATCAATGAGACCCTGTCAGGCGGACAAACTGTTGTCTCTTCCACCGTCAGCCCGTCATAAACAAACCACGCATCACAAGTCTCTACCGGCTGGTTGATGAAAAAAATAGAGTCTTTCCATTTACCCTCTCCGCCAGGTGTTTGTCTTAGTATTGGAGGATAGGCAAAACTTGTGCTTACTTTTACATTCATTTTAGTTTATTATCTAATTTCCGGTTTTTGATCTTTTAAAAACGAACAATCAACCATTACTTCTTTAAAATGCATGGGATTTGTTGGCATTTATACAGTAACCGAACAGTCATGATTTCTATATTTAATTATTTTAGCAGGATTTCCTACGACTACGGCATATTCTGGTATGTCTTTTGTGACTACACATCCAGCACCTATGACTGCTCCTCTTTTAATTGTAGTCCCATCTAGCACAACTGCATTTGCTCCAATCCAAACATCATCTTCGATAATTATTCCTTTAACTGTGATTCCAGAATTTATCATCGGAACATCTGCTTTTTCTATATTATGATTTGCACCTGTTATGGCTACATTGGGTCCAACCATAACATTAGACCCTATTTTAACCTTGCCGCATATAAAAGAATTCACCCCAAGCCAAGTATTTTCGCCAACAAACAATTCTAAAGGCGACAAATAGCACTTTTCTGGCACGGTAACTTTCTGAGAAAAATAAATCTTTTTTCTATTTCCTATAAAATAGTTTTTGTAAAAATAAACAGGCAACTCTATTTTTCCAAACTGAAAAAAATACACAATATATAACAAAACCATTTTCACTTTACTCAGCATAGATGCAAATTCTTTCTGTTTCAATAGCATTAATATTCAACCACATCTACTTAGTTGAGGTTATTTTATGCCATATGTTTTTTATGATGTTGCTTGCTGTCAACTGTTTGTCCATTAACTCTCTCCCACACATGCATCCAAAACAATAATCCTCAAGCTCCACTTAATTTTCGGGAAGTCAATTTACCTCCATCAATCACTTCAAAACTGAGACATTCTTCTACCCAGTATCGAGCGATGACATACCTGTTCTTTAAAAACCTCACTGCAACTAATATTTTAACTCAGCACACATTTTATCCACCATCGGGAACATTGCTTCTGCCACAACTCGGTTCCCCTCGGGGGTTAAATGGCAGTAGTCTGTAAACAAGTGCTTTTTTATGTTTTCTGGTTTTGCAAAAAAAAGATTTGCATCAATAAAATCCACCTTATTTTCTCTTGCCAATCCACTAAGATCGGAGGCCACATAAGGATAAAGCCCCTTAACGACGGGGTTGAAGCCAAGAAGTTTTAACACATTTTCCTCTTCGGGAGATATGCTATCCCGACTTCTAAGAGCGAACATAGGCTGCAAACACAAAATTGACTTTATTTTATTTGCTTTCAAAATTTGGATGTTTGCGTTTACACTTCTTAAATAACCTCTTGGCGAAGAGGTTCTATACGCTTTCACCATTTTTTCCACATCGTCTGAAACTATAAATGTTTTTCTGTTCGCAGCATCTTGTTCCAAAATATAGGCGTACCATCCCCTGAAAAATGAACTATGTCCTGATAGCATTAAAACGAAATAATTCTTTAATCCACTTAACGAGGGTTCTTGTAGGTGCTTTTTCCAAAACTGGTAGGGAAAATCCTCATAATAGTCGTAATTTAGCCAAGGTTTATAATGGTCATTTGCTCCATCAAAGAAAATAACGGCATCTGGCGAATAATTCAGAATCTCACTCAACAAATAATGCGTGTGCTGAAAAACTTGGTATCCAGTCACACACGCATTTATTACTTCAATTTTTTTGTTGGGGTATTTCTCTTGGAGCTTTACTTCTAGAAAAGAATCTATAGTTTCATTTTGGCGAACATGATATATTTTAAAAGGCGGTGGACTCGACACCCCGTGCCCCGCAGATCCCCCCATCAGAAACACTCTAAAAGTATTTTTTGTTTTTTCTTTAACAGTTTCAGACGACCTTCTAAATCCTTGCCCGTTAATTGCTATTCGCACAACTCCATCTTCTCCTGTTTCCGTGTAACCAGGTATATGCTCATAAACCCTGTAAGAATTAAAACGAAACTTCGGTCTGTCGCATTTCTTACGCATATGTACAATATACCACTTGCCGATCACTTCAACAGTGACAGCTAAAACCAACAATACTAAAATGGTTGTTGTTATTATATATATTTTTTTATTCATGACCTTGTTTTATATTGTTTTTTTTCCATTCAGGCGTCCAAAACAGCAATCCTCCAGCTCTACTTAATTTTCGGGAAGTCAATTTACCTCCATCAATCACTTCAAAACTGAGACATTCTTCCACCCAGTGATAGGTGTTAATTGAGGTGATATCCCCCACCCATAGTGTAATATAATAGGTTCCAGGATAAAGACGCATATCTTCCAATTTTACACTTAATTCGCATTCAGCACAGAAATCATCCATTACAAAACCAGAATCACTGTCCACAAGAGAACAAAGTTTGATGCCATCTTGGCTGCGCATCATGATTCCAAGCTTTAAGAAGCTTTCTACAACCTTTGCTCCTGCCTTTATTTTAAACTCAATATGCAAATCGTCACCGATGCAAAACTGGCCGTTTTCGACCCCATCCCCATGCCCCACGCGAGCCCATTCAAAAACAACTTTTTTGCTTCCGCTCGCTCCCGGATGCGCCGCTAAGTTACCGGCAAAAGCTTTGCTGTCCGTGTGCAAAGCCATGTAAGCCTCAGTCACTTTTTCCACATCCCCGTCGGCGGCCACACGCCCGTCTTTAAGCAAAATGGCCCGCGAACACAAAGAACGGATGGCCGACATGTTGTGGCTCACAAACAAAACCGTTCTCCCAGAAACGCTGACATCCTTCATCTTGCCTAAACACTTTTTCTGGAATTGGACATCCCCCACGGCAAGCACCTCATCCACAACCAAAATTTCAGGCTCCAAGTGCGCCGCCACAGCAAACCCGAGCCTCATATACATGCCGCTCGAATAGTATTTAGCGGGGGTGTCCAAGAACTTTTCTATTTCGGCGAAGGTCACGATTTCATCGAATTTTCTTTGGATTTCGTGGCGAGTCATTCCTAGAATAGCCCCGCTCAAATAAATGTTTTCGCGCCCGGTCAATTCAGGATGAAATCCCGTGCCCACCTCCAGCAACGCACCAACGCGCCCGAACAAATCCGCCCCTCCTTCTGTGGGATCCACCAGACGGCTTAATATTTTTAAGAGCGTGCTTTTGCCCGCCCCGTTGCGCCCAATAATACCGACCACTTCACCGTGCTTGATCTCGCAAGAAATATCGCGCAAAGCCCAAAAATCTTCCTGCTCGCAAGCACCCTTTTTTTCGCGGCCAGATAAAAACTGGAACGGTGCTTTCATCCAGTTGACGAGATCGTCGCGCAGGGTGTTGTATCGGACTGCGCCCTGATGCCGCAGCCGATAACATTTCCCTAAACCCTCTATTCTGATTGCAACTTCGCTCATGCGCTTACAGTTTGTCGGCAAACCCTCTTTCTACCGAACGGAAATAAAGGCTACCCAAAATAAAAAACGCAAGGGCAGCACCAACACTCAACGCTATATGCTCCACTCCGACAGACGATTTGCCTAGAAAGCATAACCTAAAACCTTCCACCACACCGACCATCGGGTTGAAACTGTAGAGAAACCTCCATTTTTCAGGAACCACTGCCATGCCGTAAACCACCGGTGTCGCAAACATCCAGACCTGAACAAGAAAAGGGAGGGCATACATAAAATCGCGATATTTCACATTCAGCGCAGAGAGCCATAGCCCTATGCCTGCCCCCAATAGAATAGCTGTCAAAAGAAAAATTGGAAGAAGTCCTAAAACAGGCTGCAAAGGAACCCCATAAAGAACCATTAAAAAAAACATCAGCCCCATGGAAACAAAAAAATCTACCAGCACAGAAACGCCGCTGGCGAGTGGCACCAGCATCCTAGGAAAATAAACCTTTGTAATCAGCCTAGCTTCTGTGACCAAACTGCCACCGCTCCTCTGGATCATGTTCGAAAAAAGCATCCAGGGGATCAACCCCGAAAAAACAAAGAGCAAATACGGCTGGCCATCGCTCGGCAACCGTGCAAATTTTCCGAAAATCACGGCAAATATCAGCCCAGGCAATAACGGCTGCAAAATCACCCATACCACGCCCAAAGCAGTCTGCTTGTAACGCAGCTTGATATCGCGCAAAGCCAGCATCCACAAAACCTCGCGATAAGCCCACAGTTCCAGCAAATCCAATGGATTCCACCCTTTCTGAGGGCGTATTTTCCAATAAGGTTTCTTTTCCTGACACGCTATCACTTTGTCATCCTGCTAGGATTTTCCTCTTTTGTCAAAACCGATTCAGACTTTGACTTTTGCCAAAGCATTATTTTCTCAACTAGAAAAGCGATTCCGAGCGAAACGCCCACCATATAAAAACCGTATCGGAAACGGATCAAGGTTCCGACCACGGGATAAACCAGTGCAAAAATGGCAACAGCTCCCACACATAAATAAAGCAGAGAAAGAACTTCCACCCTGCTCCTATTTTTCCAAACAAACCCAAGCGCCATCGCTAAAAAGAGCCAGCAAACCAGCGTCATCGCCCCCACCATCGGGCGGACTAAAGTCATCGCCGCACTGCTCCCCTGCCCAGTCCACAAATCAGGAAAAGGGCTCAGCCAGCCCACTTGAACAGCCCTCGGGAGATAAGCGATTATTTTCCAAAATGAACTTAAATCCGCATCCCGATCCACCTTGCTTCCTCCTGGAGTCAACAGAGGAGACCCTCTCGTTGACCAAATCGTGAACATCCGTCGTTCAATAAAGTCTGGGAAAAAACCTGTTTTTTCCCATTTTTGAAATGGACATGAAACCTTCTTTTTTTCTATCCAATTAAAATCATCTTTTTTTGCGTAATATCCTCCTGTCCATGAGGGAGTTTCCGCCAGGATATTGTCTCCTTTTCGTTGTTGCGTCGCGCTTTGTTGCGTCGCGCTTTGTTGCGTCGCGCTTTGTTGCGTCGCGCTTTGCTTCATTTCTATCTGAATAGGAACCTCCGGCACATATCTAAAAGTTAATCTGGGATTCCCTGCCTGAATTTCTCGCTGAACCAACCCCTGGTCTGCCGCCCAAAAACAAACCAGACAACAGAAAGAACCTACCATTATTTTCCAGTGCAACAAATTGAAGCTCTCCCTTCCATCTCGCCCGTTGAAAAACGCATGGATCAAAAGAACTGGGATTAAACCCAAAAGGATCACGCTCAATATTTGATACCAATAAGGCCGACTCAAATAAAAACAAAAGGACGCTAAAACCGCGACAGGAATCATTCTGGAGGTATAGGCCTTCCATGTATTTGCCTCCCTGCCGATCACTCCCCAAAAAACCAAATAATTCCCTAAAATAAACATCCCGTCCTTCTGCATCTGCGCCACCCATTCCAATGAAGTTGGATTAAGCACAAAGACCATACTTCCCATTCCTGCGGGCAGAGAACTCAACCCGATCCGTTTTAAAATAAGATAAAGCAACACCCCCGCACTGGCATGAAGAAAAGCGTTGTAGGGAATCATCGCCCAAGGCTCCGAGGCTATCAAATAATAGAAAACGGAAGCAATCCCTCCCGTCAATTGACTTTGTGGATATAAATCCCATGCGGCCCAACCTTGCTCCCTCATCTTTGCTGCAGCCTCCCCAGCCCACTCGTGAATACTCATGGCGTCACCTATACACAACCCATGCCCCAAATGAATTTGCGGTAAAAAATGCGGCAAGATGACCAGTTGGATGAGCAAGGCAACAGCCGACGAATAAATAAAATATGCCCCAAAAAGAATCAAGGGCATACGGCTTTTCAAGACATCGTTATTCACTGGTTTTCCCCCCACTTCTAATTTGTGCTAAAAAATCGAGAAACACGGCAGCATCCTCTTTCTCTCCCCTAACTGTCATTCTCCCCTTACCTTCTAAAAGACTCATAAATTTGATGATAGCTTTTCACGCCTTCATTAATATCAAAATATTTTCTTGAAGCCTTCACGCAACGCTCCACCAAACCCGCGTCTTTGGTCAGATTGATAACCTGATCCAACGCTAAGACAAGCGAGGTTTCAGAAAAATCCCTCACCACACACCCCACCTGACTCTCTTCGATAATTTCCGTGACATCACCAATTTTATCATTGGTCACACAAGGGACGCCGCACCCCAATATCTCCCCTAATTTGGTGGGAGAACTCGCTGTTTTTGAAAAACTGGGGCGGATAAAAAAAACAACAAAATCCATTTTTCGGATTTCATCGGCGACCGCTTCATGCTCCACGGCCCGAATTTCAAAAGCACTCTCTGGAATACCCATCTCAAGACACCTGTCCCTGATCAACGATTGATGCTCCCGGTTAATGATCAGAAATTTGCTTTTCTCAAAACGGCTTAAGACGATTTTAAAAAATTGCAGTGCCGGTTCCAACAAATAAGAAAAAGAAGCACTGCCCAAATACCCTACCGTCGGATGCGATAAAGGGTCACCCCTCTCAATAAAACGCCGACTCTTTTTTTCAGGGGTAAATTTTTCAAGGTTTGTGCAAGTCGGAATCACTTCGATTCTAAAACCACCCTTTTTAGGAGGCATCATTTTTAGCAATTCCTTTTTACCCGCGTATGACAGAGAGATAACAGCATCCGCATTAAGTAGAAATTTTTTTTCAAAATATTTTGTGATTCGATATAATCCCCCTTTTGGAGTCCAGTCCCCGCCCTCGACTTTTTCATCCGCCCAAAAACCCCTCATATCAAAAATCCAGCGAAAACCCAGAATTTTTTTAAGAAACAAGGGAATCAGAGAGACGACATACCCTCTCGTATGGACAACTTCAATTTTATGTTTCCTGATCAATAACAACGCTCGAATGAGCCCCCGCGCTACATCGTAAGCCGTAGCCGGAACCGTCGGCAACTTGTGGTAACGGAGATGGCTCCAAGAGATTTTGTTTTCAATCATCGTTTTTTTCAACGCATCATATTTTCCAACCCCGATTAAATCATTATTTTTCTCGAAAGAAACCAGCCAAATCTCGTGTTTTCCAGAAAGCCTTTTCAAATACTCAAAAACTTGGGAATAACCGAGTGGCTCCAAAATTCCATCGTATGATATAAATATGATTCTCATAAAAACGGTTTAGCCTCAGTCGTGTTTTTCATCGAATAGTATCGGATTGGTTTCCCATCAACTGGCGTAAGGCTTTTGCAAAACGGAATGCTAAACCCAAGGTGTTTACCGCTTCTAGCGTAATAGGCATTTTGAGGTTCTTCGTCAAATAGTGTCGAATTGAGAAAAAAAGGCATCTTCCAATTCAGCAAGCTGAAATACCCCCCAAGGGGATTTTGGAATCCAAGAGCATGAGTCATCTCCGAAGAAACCCACGCTATTTGACAATGAACCTCAAACAAGCTGTGAAAAAAGCGTGCGTGCGGAGACGACAACGGGGCTGGAAAACGAAAAACAATCTTTGTCGTGGTAGGGGTGAGTGATGACGACTTGAAAAGCGTGCCGAGCACCCGTCTCTTTTTGGAAATGAGCGAGCGCAGGCGAAAGACCTAAATCGCTTTGCTTGCTTTCTACCAGAAACCAAGGTTCACCGTCACGGACGACAAGGAAATCCACTTCCCGTTTCTGTTTGTCCCGAATATATCTGAGGTCAAACTCGCCTAATCCGCAATCGTTCCAATACTCGACAGCTTTGAGAAGATGACAGGCAGTAATCGTTTCAGCCCGTGCCCCAAAATCGGCAATCTCACTCCAGTCGCGCAAGAACCATTTCGGCTCTTTGCGTAGTGCTCTGCTAACATTCCGAAACCACGGGCGAACAAGGAATCCGTAGTAAGTCGCGACAAGCGTCTGAACCCATCCTTTGACTGTGTTGGGAGCCACCTGCACTTCTTGCGCAAGGTTTGCAAAGACGATTTGTTGCCCAGAGCGATCAGCGAGAATCTGAGCGAGTGCTTCGATCTGACCTAACTCCTGCACCCGCGTCAAATCTCGAATATCTTCTTTGAACAATCGTTCCTTCCTAGTTTTTTGCCAGCGGCGCGAAAACCGATCGTCTCTCCGCATAAAAGGTTCTGGAAAACCGCCAAACCGCATCAGATCATCCCAATCTCTCTGAGAAATTGGTGTTGGTTTGTGGACAATCGCATCTGAAGAACGGTGCGGACGGATAATTTCGGCAACGGAAAACGGGTGGATTCTGCACGAAAAATACCGCCCCATGAGGCTGTCACCTCCCCTACGATAAACATCCATTCTAGCCGACCCAGTCACGACAATTCTGCAAGCCGTCTCGTAGGTGTCAAAAAGACCTTTTAAAAAAGTTTTCCACCGCGAGTATTTGTGTAGTTCATCAAAAACAATCCTCACGGGTTGATCCGAAGCAACCTCAAGTCCACAATAGTTGGCGACGGCTGCGGGGCCTTTCAAAATAATCGCCCGATGGTCGAAATTATCCCAATCAAGGTAGTGGTTTCCAGACATTCGCGCGAGCGTTGTTTTACCCACCTGCCTCGATCCTGCGGCAAAAAGCATCTGACGGTTCTCGTTCAGATGCCGCTCAAAAAAATCAGTATAGATTCGATCTCTCACCACTTCAGACCAGAATGCAGCAAACAGCAAAAAAGTAAAGACCGAAATGCAGCATCATCCTGAAAGGTCGTTCGTCTGTTGATATGAATATTTCAGCACCTGAATCATCAGGCTTCTGGTGAAAGGATGCGTACTTGAAGAAGAGAAATGAATAAAATCTTTTCAAAAATAAATTAGTGAGGATCAGAGAACCTCACACTCCTCCACCTTCCATAACCCTTCATTTTAAATAAGCCCAAAATCATGGGACATCATGTTTTAGTCTTATGAAATCAGTCCAGACACGAGTGCGGACTATTTCGTCGGCTACCGTCCGATGACCCGTTTGATTCCAGTGTCCGTCACAATCAAACTCAAACTTTTGACTATTTTTTAGATACTGTTGTTTGAAAATAGGCTCCAAATCAATCACTTCACAACCTTTTTCTTTTGCTATTTTGATGAAATATTTCCGCATGATGGCGAAGAAACTCTTTTCAACACTTTGCTCCCTATTTGAGGTTTCGTAAATATCCAATCTTTCGGCATCAACTGTAAAAAGAATTTTATTTTTCTCCAATCCCGCATAATCTGGTAACAGCTCTAAGAATCTATCGACAGCTTTTTGACTTTCTTCAATTCTATCTCTCTTCAATTCAGATGATTGGGACGATGCTAAAACTTTATGCCCAAAAGATTCATTTTTCCTTATTTTCGCTAAGTTTGCTATTTTTCCCTGGATAGCACCGAAACCATAGAACTCGCAATTACTACTTAAATACAAGTATAAATGCGAATAATGATGGAGTTTTCTCTTGGAGTAAAAGTCTGTTCGAATAAGTTCCAATGAACTTGTCTTTTCGTTCTTATTGAAATAGTGCAAGCCTTCAATTTGCTTATATTGAATCAGAGACTCATCAAAGTCATTCCCAACGACAGAAACAACTAAAGCGGATAAATTATAGTTTTCCTTCACATGCTTTGCCATCGCCAAATACTGCGAAAGCGGCGCATAACTGACTCCAAAGCCATAAACCACTTTTTCTGAAGGAGCTTTTCCGTGAAGCAAAGCAGGAATACTTTCTTCCCATTTTACTTGGGAAGCCTCAATGAAGCTGTCGCCTATAACCGCCAACAAAGGTTTTTTATTTTTTTCGTAATCAAAGTCACTCCTCCATCCCTCATTATTAAAGTGGACTCGTGTTTTAATCGGAAAATTCCATCCGCGTGAAAACCATGCCGTCTGATTGGGCATGAACCTGAGGACAGGTGATTTTTCGTTCACAGAAGCCATATCAAATCCAGCGTTCACGGGCAACAACCGAAGTGATAATTCCGCCAATAAAAGGGGTAATGCAAACCCGATTCCAACAGCCAGAAATGTAAATATAAACTTGCGCTTTTCAGTCACTTGTGGAACTCCGTTTTGGCAGTTTATTTGCTCGCCAACTTAATGCCACGAACTACATTCGATACCAGATTGTCACCATAAAACACTTTGCCTGAAAACTCAATTTTAATCCCATTTTTTTCCAATTCATTTTTGACTTCAGAAGCTTTTTGAGGTTGATCATATTCAGGCGAAAGCATGTCGAAAGTATCCAGCAAAACCCATTGTTTAAATTCTTTATTACTTAATTTTAACTTCTTGTATATAGATAGATCCACAATCGGCAAGAGTCTTCCAAATACGGGATATATCTTAAGACGCAACAAAATCAAACCCAAGGGAAGCATCCACGCCAAGTGCTTATCAATCAGCTTGAGTAGCCGCTCATTTTCATACCGTTTAACTATTTTTCTAAATAAATATTTAGCGTGCCACTTAGTCCACCACCCTGAACGAGGATAAAAATCAACGGCAATTTTTCCTCCTCCCTTAACCATTCTTGCTAAGCATTCAAGGGTCTTCTTTGGATCGGGTGTATGCTGAAGAACACCAAAGCAAAAGACATAGTCAAAACTTTCCTCCTCAAAAGGAAGTTCATAGACACTCGCTTGAACCACTTGCAGTCGCTGGTTGTTGCTATGTGCGGCACTGTTCGCAAGCACTGCACTTGAGTAGTCAACGGAACACAAAAAGGCATTAGTTGCACCCAAAATAATTTCTGTAAAGCGCCCCGCCCCACATCCGATTTCAAGAACAGATTTACGCGCCATTTCCTCAGGAGTCCATCCACAGGAGGCAAAAAATCGCTTGCGAGTCAAATCAGAACATCTAGATGAATCATATTGGGTTTTTGGAAAAGTATTCCATTGAAATCCAAATGTATCTGCATAACTGCTTGCTCCACAAAAGCGATAAACACCTGCTTCCTTGGGAACTTTCCTGCCAGAACCTCCGACGAGACTGTCCCCATCAACTTTTAGCACTTCGCCTGTTTTGGGATCCACCCACTTGAATAAATTTGCAACCTTCGTCATAGAACACCCATTTCACGATTAAAGTGACCAAGAAATTTCTCTGTCTGAATAGCTTTTTCTCCGATCACGCCCCCCTTTGCCATATTTTTTTTTGCACATTTTCTTTTCAAGAATGAAAATAATCTTCTTAGAAAGCGCATGCAAAAACCCAAACTCATCTTTCGCAGGCCAGATGCCACCACTAAAACGAGTCGCATCTTCCAGTTGTCTTGACAAACATTGGAAATCCATGCCCTTAATTCACCACGCTTGAAATTATCCTCGCATCCAGCAAATCTAAAAATACTGCTGTATATTTTGTTTCTCCCGATAGGATACAGAACACGGTTCAGTTCCTCGTCGGGAAAACCCGCCTTTTTCCATGAAACTCTTATTTCTTCGACCATCAGAAACCACATGCGCATTATTTCCGCTACTCCAGTTGACTTGCACATACTGTCGGAACAATTATAAAATATAGCGCCAGCATCCGAGTGAAATATCGAAGATCCCTGCAAAGCTAAAAGTGCCGTCCAACCCTGCTCCGTCCAAAACCACCAATCTTTGCGTGGAACACCGATTTTCTTCACCGCTTCGGTTCTGAACAAAATTCCCGGAAAAGAAACGCCAAAAATCAAGCATTTTTTCGCCCCCTCATCGGGCGATTTGATTTCAATAGTTTTATCTTGGGAAGTATTGATCGAAAGCTTGCCATCGGGAGTAGATTCCCAGACACCCATCGAAACAAATACAGGATGAATGCCGCTTGAAAAATGCTTGTCCAATGCTTTCTCAAGGAAATCTGGCAGTAATAAATCATCGTCACAAAGAATGCAAAAATAGGGGGTTTGGACGGTTTTTATCCCAAAAATGAAATTTTCTATAGATCCAATATTTTTTTCATGTGCAACATACTCCACACGAGAGTCCATTTGCAAAAGCCTTTCGACCATCTCCATCGTCTCCTTTGAAGGCGCATTATCCAGAATGCGAAGAATGAAATCACCTCGGGTTTGTTGCAATACACTTTGGGCGGCTCGCCTCAAAAGCTTTGGACGCTTATAAGTAGGTAGCAAAACAGTGGTTGTCGCCAAGATTTTACTCATTGATCACTTTAGTTGGGGTTATTTCTTGTTATCAGATGAGACTTTTTAGGAACGATCAAGATTGCAGCCGCAGCACAGGAGCAAAAAATAAAGAAAGCTACAGCAAAAAGCCAAAGAACTTTTCCAAAATAAAAATCTAGCGGCTTTAAAAATTGCCTGAGAATTATAGCTGCAACAATTCCAGCCAATAACGGAACTAGGGTGTCATACAAATACCACCGAATTTTTTCTTCCAACAACAGTTTTTTGTGCATGAAATGAATGACAAACAAAATGTAGCCTGCATTTAGAAAGAGCCAAGCAAAAGCAGCTCCCTTAGGACCATAATTTATCACCCCCCATATCATACACGGAATGATCGCTCCAACAGCAAGAAAATTTGCTTTTAAAGCCAACGATGTCCATCCATGGGCAAACATCAAAGCCCCAGGCATGTGCATCATTGCATTGAGCAAGTTTCCAGCGGCCAATATCCTCAGAAAAGGAGCACTTTCCTTAACGGTGCTACCATTGCCTATCCAGACATCTAGGATAGCTTCTGGAAAGAATATGATTAGAATTCCTGCCGAACCAGCACTGACACTCACCATTTTGGAACCCTGATGATATATTTGTGCAAGACCCGATCCCCCAGAAGCAATCATTTCATTCATTTTGGGCCCAAATACCTGAACTATGGGTCCAGCTAGCAATGATAAAATTCCAGCTATCGCAGAGGCCAGAGCGTAAAACCCAAACTCCTCCAAAGTCAGCATTTTTGTTAGCACCAGCTTGTCCGTCTGACCAATTCCGAAAGCGAGCAGAAAAAGCAGTGCCATTCCACCAGAAAATCTCGACACGGATATCAACGACACCCAAGAAAAGGCTGCACGCTTTGAATTTTTGGGTAAGATAAAATAGACAAGATAAGCAAAAGTTCCAACCGAAAAAATAGAGACGCAAGCGTTCCACAAAAAAAATGATCGGATATCGGGAGAAACCCAGGCCACTAATACGGCAGCTCCTGCCCCGCGCAAGGTGGCAACAACAATCAGAGCACCGTTTAATGCCACCTGCATCTGCAAGCCGCTCAGGCAGCTTCGATAAATATTTTCAAAGACCTTCAGGACGGCAACCATTCCCATTGCGACCAACGCATGGATCACTGTTTCTTTGGGGAGTTGGTTGGCATTTAGCCACCAATCCGCCAGCCATGGAGTGGCACTCCAAAACACCAAGACTGCTAGACCAAGAAAACAAGCGCAAAATATTTCTACGCTTCTCAGCAATGTTCGAATGGAGTTAGCATCATGAGCACCTCCTCTCAGACGAGCCATTTCTCTGGCTAATAAGGGGCTAGCGAATGCCTCAAGAGGACCCAGAGCAGCTAGGATCAGCGTAAAAACACCTACCAATCCAAAAGATTCAACCCCAAGGCAATTAACATAGACGGGAATAAAAGCGACCCCCATCAATGCCGACCATCCTTGCCCAACATAATTGGCTACAATATTTCTTTTTGTGGAATTCACTAATGAACTTCAGGCCACTGCCAGCCTTTTTCTCCCCAAAGCACCCCCTGCTTACACACCATTTCCATTTTTCTGCCATTCGAATCTGTTTTCACATCAACAACTTCAAAGAGTATATTTAAAGGATTTTAGATCCCTCCATAACCCCTCTTTTTCAGGCCTCATACTTCAATCTTTTAAGAAATTTCCAAAAGCTCTTTTTTTCCGCGCTTTTCTTTAGAATTCACTTTTAACTTGACCTTCATTTTCTGCGAATATCACTCGGAATGATTCTTGCCTGCTTCCACACATTTTATTGCAACAGCCTCTGGATCAAACTCGAGAGTATCTTTGCCTACTCCTGTATCTGGATTCGATTCTCTTCGTATAATGATGAGTCGTCGAATTTTCGGAACTTCCCCATAGAGTTTGGTAACAAAGCGATCCAAATTAGAGACTGTGCTTTTTGAATCGTCAATTAACACGGCTGTTCCCGTTTTCATGACACTTGCAATGAGCGGTGAAAAGTCCTGCTCTGGCACAAAGTTGACAGAATAAAAGTCGGCTGTTTTTCCCTGCTTGCTAAGCGTATCCACAAGAGCCTTACCATTCAAATAGGCTGCATTGAAACATATAACAGTAGCATCATTTCCCTTGGAATATTGAAACCATGAAGAATCGTCCCCGTAAGCCACAAGGCTTGGGTCGGAAAGTTCCATAGACCACATGCGCTGGCTCAGACAAATAATTTTGAACCCAGGCTCCCTCAGTTGTGCGGACAAAACTCTGCTAGCATCCTTCTTATTTGTAACGACATATCCAAGACACTTTGCAGCAGAACAAATTTCTAGCAGTCCATTATAGCTGGATTGAGGTCCCTGCAACCCTTGATCGCAAAGGATCGTAACGACAGAAAAGCTGCCTATGGGTTTTTTCATCGGGGCGCATTTGGCAAACGCCCAAGTATTGACAAATTGATCCATGGACAACAGGATGAATTCCAATTGCTTGGAGAACATAATTGCGTTCATACCGCTCATCATGAGTCCAAATCCGACCCCAGCATGGGTATTTTCACAATTCCCCACATTGAGAATAAGTCCATCGTTCATGACCGACAAATTCTTTGTCATGCCGGAAATACGGGACCCATTGTCTATGTTCTCGCCATAGACTACCGCACTGGGCAATTTTGCAATTTCAGCAGCCAAAATAGCGTTGATTCCTTGAATGTAACTTATCACAGTTCCGGCTCCTTTTCCAAAACAACCTTGGCAAGCAACTGATCATATTCCTCCGCAGTGATGCTTTCTTTCAACACATGAATCGCATCACTGGAACTGCTTTCCAAAATAGAACCCTCCGCCAGATTAACGACTTTAGGATCCGTCGGCCACCCAGGCGTGGGACCGGCATGCTGATTATAGGATTTTGTTATGATTTCCACACAAATGGGTTCCGATTTTTTTACTGCTAGGCTTCGAACATCAGTGAGTGCTTGGACATATTCAAAAATATGGTTCGAGTCCAATCGCTGGTAGCCAATAGAAAAAGCTTCAGAAAATAATCCTATATCAATGGGGCATCTGCGCTGAGCAATGGTGGACGACATGGACATGTCGTTATTTTCAATTAAAAAAACAATCCTCAGCCCGTGTGACTTTGCAAAAGTCAAACTTTCATAAAAGGATCCCTCTTCCATGGCACCATCCCCTGTTGCCACAAAAACAACCGCATCATTTTTTTGTGCCAAGTCAGCCAAGGCAAAACCACAGGCAACAGGCATGTTGTTGCCCAATATGCTGGAGGCGTAAGGAATGCCGCTGCCTGGCTGGCATAAATTCATGGATCCCAGTGACCCTGAGGCAATCCCGTCGCCTCGACAGGCATATTCCTTTACGATGTCCTCAAATGAATCACCCAAAGCAAGATTGTAATGCATATTGCGATGTGTGGCCAAAAGCCGATCCCCCCTATGCATGACATGCTTCACGGCTACAGCAACCGCTTCATGCCCCATGGCAACATGAATAGGAAGCCCGCCAAAAGCCTTTTTTTTGAGCATCTCATTAATTAATTGCTGGCGATGCCTCAGTCGAAGCAAATCCAAAGCTATGGCGATTTTATCCATGTGATGCATCAGGCCGCCGTTATGTGCGTGTTGAGTGTTTCTAATCCTGCTCTCAAATTAAGCCCCTGCTTCCAGCCAAGCCTTAATTTGATTTTTGAGTTATCGGGATTACGGATGGAAACAGCACCAGAATTCTTTTCTATTAATTGAGGTGTCGTTCCAAAAATTTTCGCCCCCTCTTTTACAACATCACGCAAGGTGACTAGAATATCACCAGACAAATTGAAAATTTCATATTTTGGAACACCCAGAGACGCTAAAATTCCAGAACAAATATCGCTGACATGAATGAAACGACGAGCCGTATCGGCAGCACCTACTTCGATTATCGCCTTGTCCCTAGAAGAAAAAAACAGGCTTTCAACTGCCGACCAATTGGAAGGTCGAGGCCCATAAACGATGCCAAAGCGCAGCACTGTCCCTGAAAGCGCACCGTCTGAACAGGCAAGTCGGAGCATCTGCTCTCCCACCAACTTGGTGATGGCGTATTCCGACTTAAGCATGCTGATATCAATGACGGTATCCTCACATTGCACTTCGTTGTTGGCGACCTCGCCATAAACCCATTCGCTGGAGGCAAAAATAAATTGCTTCACACCCTGCCTTTTTGCCGCTTGGATCAGATTGATGGTTCCGCTGACATTAATTGAAAAGGCATTAACCAAATCAGCCGCACAATCCTTGTCCCTCGAAATGGCTGCTAAATGAACCACGGCTTCCGCCCCTTTTGGAATTAAGGAAAAAACACTGGGATCGCAAATATCACCCTTCAGACTTCTTTTATCGGAGGATGCAGACGGATCAATGCCTATCCATTCTTTTCCTAATCCATCCAATTGGGTTCGTAATTCTTTTCCGATAAAGCTTTCAGATCCTGAAATGACAATCATGTTCAAACCTCTTTTTTCTTTTTTAAAAATCCGCTTGGCGAGCAAGTCACGCCAAACCGCTCGTAGTGGGGATCCACAATGTAATTCGGGTGCATTTTGAGAAACTCCTCTATCGCCTGCAATGGATGGTCTTCATTCCAGTGTGACTTTGCTCGAGGAACATCACCCACATACGCCTGCGCACCATCCATGACAACCAGATAGCTTTCAGGTGTGACCATCTCGTGATAGAATTCCATCTCTTTCAGAACATGCTCTCGGGTGTGGTTGCTGTCTAGAACAACGAGAACGGTTTCAGCACCAAGCACCTGGGAGCGCACCTTTTCAACGATATTTACCTCCACCGAGCTTCCCTCGATCAATTCAATACGCGGCTTCAAAAAGTGCTCTTCAATTGCCTTCCTGTTGTGCGCCCGGATTTCGACATCCACTCCCACAACTTTTCCTTTCCCGATCAACTGACAAATAGAGGCCGAAAAAATCAAGGAACCGCCGTGAGCAACACCACACTCAACGATGACATCGGGTTTTACCGCCCACAACAATTCCTGCATGGCCACAATGTCATTGGGCAATTGAATGATCGGTCTTCCCATCCAAGTGGGCTGATACATCCACTGAAACTCAGCCGCCAGTTTGAGCGACAGCGCGTTGACCAAATCTGCCCCATCCTGTGAATAAAGATTAAATTCAATTTGTTCGCCCCCATTGCAAAGGACTATTTTGCTGTCGGCATTTGTTTTAAAATTTTTCATTTCACTCCCTTTGAAGATGCACAACTTGTGAGCCGCGGCTCTCGTATTTGACTCGAATCAATGTCAGTTCTCTCAAAACGGAAATCACAGCATCTCTTTTTTCTTCTGGCACAACGAACAAGAGAAAACCGCCCCCACCAGCTCCGAGCAACTTGCCACCATGAGCACCCGCTTGAATTGCTGCATCATACCACGAGTCAAACTGGGGGTTGCTAATTTTGGAGGTAAGCCGCCGTTTGTTCTCCCAGCCTTCCTGCAAAACGCCTCCGATTTCCTTCAGCGGGCAATCCTTTTCCATGAGAGACCAAATCTCATGGCTTTGCCTTTTCATTTCCCTCAGTTCATCCATTTTGCTTTCAGTGGAAACCTGCTGTTCCAGCAATATGGGATCTGCCGATCGAGAAATGCCCGTCCAGAACAGCATTAAAGAATCAAAAAGTCTTTCGATCTTTTTTTCAGGAAGGTGTTTGGGAGAAAGGACAACCTCACCGCTTGGACAAAAAAAGAAATGATTCAACCCACCAAATGCCGCAGCATATTGATCCTGCTTGCCGATCGGTTTTTTCAAAACATTTATTTCAATGTGACATGCCTCTTCAGCCAATTGGGCAGCAGAAACACTGTCGCCTTTGAATGTGTGCAATGCATTGAGTAGCCCCACCGTAAAACTGCTGGATGAACCAAGCCCGGAGGATCCTGGTAAATCTGCAATAGTCCCGATGTAAAGCGGCGGCTCGATGCCTACAAATCGAAGGGACTCTCGAGCGATGGAATTTTTTATATCTTCCAAGCTATCCACATGCTCGGTTTCGGAATAGTTCAATCGGTAATTTTCCAAAAAAAGCCGATTGTGCCTTTTCACCGTAACATAGAGATACTTATCAATGGTAGAATTTAAGACGGCTCCCTCTTCCCGCTCATAAAATGCAGGCAAATCCGTCCCGCCGCCAGCAAAGCCAATCCGTAATGGGGTTTTTGTTGTGACTAAAGATGGTGAAGGCATAGGAAAAATTCAGTTACTGATCATTTTCGGAGCCCCAGGAAACCCCTGTAGAAATTTTCCTGAAAATCCCCGACTTCTGCAATCTCTGATGATTTCGTCGGAAAAATTCCAAGCCAATATAAATATAATTTCTGGTTTCATCGCAAGCCCCTCATCAACCGAAACAATGCGAGATTTTGAACCTGGAGCAAAAAGCCCCTGCTTTCGAGGGTTATTGTCCACGATCACAGGCAACACTCCAGCATCAATACCCAAATAATTAAGGTAGGTGGAACTACGAGCGGAAGAACCAAACCCGATCATTTTTCGATGCCCCATAGTTTCTATCAGTTTCAGGCTCAACGCCCTGTGCTCGGCAGATCTTTCCGAAAACCTGATCCAAGCAGCCGTTGTATTAACGCCGGATTCCTCTTCGCGCTTTCTTTGCGCCTCTAACTCCGATGTTATAGAACGCTGCTTTTTTGAAAAATGAACTACAATGGATCCCCCGCTAATCGGACTGATCTCCACATGAAAGGCATGCAGGTCGTGTTTAAAAAGCAAATATTCCATCGAACTCAGGGAGAAATAGCAGAGATGCTCGTGATAAATGGAATCATAGTGCAACTCGTCCATGATCTTTCCAGCATCGTGAAACTCGATCATGCCAACACCATCATCGGCAAGAACATCCCGCATTCCAGCAATAACTTCGTGCAGTTCACTAACATGGGGAATCACATTGCGAGCAAACACCAAGTCAGCCAGACCGCGTTTTTTGACAACCTCAACCGCTACCGCGCAATTCCAAAATTCCGGCCAAGTCTCCACTCCAGACATCGTTGCCTCTTGGGCGATATTAACAGCCGGATCAATCCCCAGCACCTTGCACTGCTCCGCGACAAACGGCTTTAAAAAAGTTCCGTCATTGGAAGCAATTTCAACGACAAAAAACTTTTTCTTGTCCACCGCCCGCTGCGCCCGCTGGCAAAACAATTGTGCATACTGCCTCGTTCCCTCGGCTGTTCCTGAAACCCAAAAATAGTTGCGAAACAGTCGTTCCTTGGAAACCGTTTCCATCAGTTGCACCAAGCGTGACTTTGCGCAAAAGCCAATGCGCAGAGGAAACCGATCTTCTGGTTCATCCACGGACTTCAATAGAGCATTTGCAAGTGGCTGCAAACCCATGTCGAGCACGGGAGCCAAGTCGGCTTCCCCAGAAACACGGCACTGAGTAATTGTTGAGCAAACTTCGGTATCTGTCATTTTTTACTTTTTATTTCTTTTTCGTGCATTTCCATCAAACCCCGATGAAACAAGGTTTTTGGTTGCCAGCCAAGATATTGTTTTGTTTTGCTGGTGCAAGCAAAAATGCCGCCCTCTCTGAAAGAAGTTGGTGGCTCCCAAAGGGTTCCACCAGACAGGAGTGTTTTGACACACCCCGCCACTTCCCCAATACGATGTAACACTCCCGAACCAAAATGAAAATCTCCACAAGGCCAATCATTTTCCAGTGCCAGTCGAAAGCCCTCCACAACATCCTGAATATAAATGAAATCCTGAAGTGCCTGCTCATTTTTCACATAGCTTGTTCCCTGAAGCAAACTGGGAAGCAAAGATGCACGGCGCTGACCTGAACCATAGACAAAAAATAGACGGCACCAACCAAAAAAATATCCGCGCTCTTTTGCCAAAATAAGTCCGCTCGCTCGGGAAGAAAGCTTTGCCCAAGTAAATGCATTGCATGGGGAACATTCCGCATCTTCCTCGCACAGACCCATCTTGTTTCCAAATTCCCAGCAACTGCCAGCCGCAATGATTTTTTTGCATGTCCCTATCCTAGAGACCGCTTCAAAAAAGCATGTGCTCATGCGCAAATTTTCCAAGGATTTTTCCCATGAAAAGTCGGGAATACCCGCCCAAGCCAAATGGCAAGCCGCCTCTGGCTTGAACTCTTTCATGACATCAAAGCAGCCATCTGGATTGCACAAATCCTCTTTAATAAATCGGATCCCGCTTCTATCGCCACTTTGCTTCCGGGAAAAAGCCAAAATTTCATGTCCTGCCCGATGCAACTCCTCAACCAATGAGCTTCCAATGAAGCCTGTGGCTCCCGTCAAAACGATTTTCATAAGTCACTGCGGATTATTCGCCCCATGCACGAGAGGAGGATATGAAAGATCCTTTTCAGAGATCACAACGGGAGAGGCGGGCCATTTCAGAGCAAGTGCTGGATCATCATATCTTACGCCCAAATCAACTCCAGCCTTGTAAACTGACGAATGGTAGTAATGAATCACCGTGTCATCAACCAGCGTCAAAAATGCATTCCCACACCCGTTGGGCAAAAAAATAGACCGCCCGTTTTTTGCCGTCAATTCTACACCGATAGATTTCAGAAATGTGGGCGAATCGGCCCGCAAATCCACAACCATATTGTGAACCGCGCCCCGCACGCAGCCAAGCAACTTGCTCTCCGGCAAAGCGGTGCTTCTATAATGAATCCCTCGCAAGGTGTGCCTCTTTTCATTCTGCGAAAAATTGGTCTGCCTGATAGTAAAATCCAAGCCTGCTTTGGCAAACTCCTCAGCACAAAAATGCCGCCAAAATCGCCCTCGATTGTCTTCAAATGGCTCGGGTTCTATCAAGTAGACACCTGCAATTTCCAATGCTTGAATTTTCAAATTTTTCCTCCTGTCCAGCGAAGTGATTGATCCAGTTTCCCAGATTCACGCAGAAATTTTAATTGCTCAAGACGAGCGCATTTGACACCCCTAAAATCAGACTCCTGAAAGTGAACTTTTCTGAAAAAGTCCACCAATTCGACACCGCCGCGATCCAAATCCCACTCTGGCTTGAACCAGTCCGAAAGTTCCGTCAGGATGCGATTGAAGCAGACTCGGTAAGTTCGGCTGTCCGAACCATGTTCTCCCGTAAAAATCAGACTGCTTCCCGCCACGCTTCTCTGAGCGGCCTCCGCCAGTTGCCGCACAGTAAAATTTCCGTTTGGGATACCTACATTAAACGATCGCTTGTTCACCAATTGGGCGGGAGCACAAAGTCCCGCCATAAATGCGGAACAGACATCTTTCACATGAACCACGGGCCGCCAAGGAGTCCCATCGCTTTTTATTTCAATTTTTCCAGTGGTATATGCGCAGGCAACCAAATTGTTGAAAACGATGTCGCATCGCAGACGCGGGCTGACACCAAAAACCGTGGATGGCCGAAAACAAACCAC
>Ga0316611_1000060_pt1 | contig 50268 bp, 42 predicted proteins | sample MIS2016202_MG_FD_207675 | JGI IMG/M metagenome (GOLD analysis project Ga0316611, IMG submission 207675) | Microbial mat bacterial communities from Middle Island sinkhole, Lake Huron, Michigan, United States - MIS.2016.202 | ecosystem: Environmental > Aquatic > Freshwater > Lake > Sediment... | reverse complement strand
AGGGAAGCTTGAAGATGAAGCGTTATCGAGCTGGCCTCGACAACAATTTCCTACTCGAAATTCTTGCTGCTTCTCTGTCTCACCCTTTATCACATTCTCCCTCCTAATTTGATGCGTTTACCCTGCTACAAATCGTAGGGTGCGTCACACCGGATCAATGATGATGTTGATGGTTGAATTGTGCCTGACGCACCGTTCACTAGCATAATTGGCCTTAACCTGCGAAATGTGAGCTGTAGGGGCGAAAAATTTTTCGCCCCTACGAAGATTTGGTATCCAATTGAGCCAATTTCACCCTATTTTCTGAAGACACAATCATTTTTTAGGTTTTATCCAATACAGATAGCTGTCTTCATCACCAACGATACTCCCTTTAAAAGTTGCAATCAGCGAAAGGTCAGCAGACTCTTCAATAGATAGAGGAGTATTGGCAATGAATAGAGAATCTTGACTACGGCGAGAGACTTCTTCTTGAACTCTGAATACAGCGTCTTCCATAGTAATAGGTTCACGCTTGTTATCCCATAAAACAAATGTCCCAAATTCATTGCGATTAGGATAATAGATCTCTTGATGTAGATAAGCAGGAAAAGATGCGGCTGACCAATCTGGAAAACCAGAAACGAAAAAATCTGCTTGTGGATATTTTGTTTTAATGAACTGTGACGCTTCTTGAGCGGTAGAAAAAGGATGAACTAAATCTATTCCCCAGGCATAAATACCAGAAATAAAATGGCAAACCAGTAAACCCGTGATGAGTGCTTCTTTCCATTTTTCAAAAATAGATAAATTGAAAAAATTAAATAATCGATCAATCTTCTGATCTAAGAATTCCCATGAAAAAAAAACTCTATAATACTTGGCAATCCATAAACAGGCTATAAATACAATCCAAATATGACCATAGTGGCGTGCTGATGCAAAATATTTTGTATAGTTAAAAATTAATATAGTAGCTCCAGTAGAGAGATAAATCAGCAGTGGGATAGGGGTACGAATCAAGCATAAAATGGAGAAGCAGAGTAATGGAAGGAATAAAGGAGCCTGCCCCCAAACACCGATGATATATTGATGCCAAAATGTCACCTGTAATGCAGGAATTGGAACAAGGGATTTGTATAAAATCGATAGGCTAGAGCCTAATCGACTAAAGTCAAAATGGAAAAACCAACCTTGAACATTTGCACGATCAGCAGGAGCAAGAAATTGCATTTGAGTTAATGCAATAGTTATGCCTAGCATAGCTATTGCAAGGTAGATTAATGTGAGCTTTGGACTATTTTGCTGTTTCAGAATCGAAAGATTTAAAGTGTTATTCTGAGAATTTTCTTTTTGTAACCAAGACCAAATTATCAATTCAATACTTAAGCCTAAGAGTATTGAAAATGCGACAATTAAAGTATAAAATGAAACATTTGCCATTGTTGCTAGTGTTATCGAAATCGCAAGATAGTTGCGGTGGCGATCAGTGATTAGCTTGCAACACCAAAAGGTTAATAGTATTCCCAGAGCATAACTGCGGCTCACTAAAGCATATTCAAAAAAAGGAAAATAGCCAAACGTAAATAAAACAATCTGAACACGACTAAAGCGACTATATAAACTAAATAAATAAACAGATCCCGTTGCCAACATGATGTGAAAAATCTGCATGGCGATCGCATTTTCTGTAATTCGAGTTAGTCCATAAACACAGATATACCAAAGACTAGGATGTCCATCATATCGCATTTGATAAATCAGATCCCATAGAGATTCACTTTTTTGGCCAACAAGCCAAGTATGAATCTCATCTCGCCACATTTCATGATTTAAAATACCTAAAAAAGCTAGGCTGAAAAAAACCAGACTAAGAATGATAGAGAATCGAACTTTATCCTTATACTGAATTTGGGAGTTCATAGAATATTCAAAAAAGTATGATATAAAGGGTGTTATTGGATGGCAAGAAATGAAAAAGGGATTATAAATCAACTACTCTTTTTTGAAATCCCGACGTGCAACAACAATACACTGATAGCCTAATAGTTTAGGGAAAAGATAAGTAAAGAAAGCAAGAATACGATTGAGTAAAATCATTATTTTATTTTGGGGATGTAGACCGAATACTAATTCAATGGGCATTACTGTCATCATTTCCTTGATAACTTGATAGCCATTTTCTTCTAGAAGCTTTCTGATTGTTTTACGGGTGTAGAAACGATAATGAGTACGATCAAGAATGCCTCGCTCAGTATAATTCCAAGCTCCAAAGAGAAGACTGAGACGCACTGTGATATTTGCAACATTAGGTACTGAAACAATGAGTCGTCCGTGGTGATCTAAAACTTTTTGACAATCTTTGAGCAGATTTTCTGGATAATACAGATGTTCCAAAATATCTGGCAAAAGAATTGTATCAAATTTTTCTTCTGGCAGATTAGACTGAACTTTGTTACTAGAATATCCTAATTGATGCCAAGCTTCAGATAATCCTTGTTGTAGATCTGCTTGAATGTAATTTTGGAAAGCATCAATGTTTTTCGGAGCAACAAGAATATCAATTCCTGAAACTTGATTGTAATGAGATAATGCTGCGGCAAGAAATCCATGTCCACAGCCGATATCTAAGACTCGATGTCCAGATCCCACGAGACGCGAGAAAAGATAGTGGCTAGAATATTTACTCTGCTTAAAAGGATATTTAACAAAAAATTCTTGATATTCAGGATGTTTTCTGATTGAGCGAACTGTTTGTTTATAACGAATGACTGAGCGAAATACATCCTTCGCATACTTCAGTCCATTAACATGACAGATTTCTGTGCCATAATAAGTTGGAATTGGAACTTCGTGAATTCTAAAATGATGATGATTGAGTTTAATAATGATTTCTGTATCAAAGTGAAAATCATTGGTCATGGCAGAAAAATCGAGTTGACTTAATGCGGCTAGACTATAGGCACGGTAGCCACTATGAAATTCTGTGAGACTCATATTTAGTGACCAATTTTCAAACTGAGTTAAGATTTTGTTGCCAATATATTTATAGAGGGGCATTCCTCCTTTGATTGCTCCTCCATATTGTGTCATCATTCTAGAACCAAATACGGCATCAGCCTGGTCTGTGACCAGTGGGTGATATAAATGAGCCAGTATTTCTGGCGCGTACTGACCATCGCCATGCAATAAAACGACGATATCAAATCCTTTTTCAATAAAATATTTATAGCCTAGTTTTTGATTGCCACCGTAGCCTAAATTTTGAGGGTTTTGAAAGATTTTTAGGTTATGAACTTTTGCTCTTTGTTTATAGCCTAATCCGAGTTCATAAGTATGATCTTGACTGGCATCATCGAAGACGACAACTTCGTCCACATTATTCCAAACATCTTCGGGAATGCGATTTAATACTTTGGCAAGGGTTGAAACAGCATTGTAAGCAACGATTAGTATACCAATACGCTTATTGTTATTATTGGCAGATACAGTGATGTTTGATGCCAGTAAATTCTGTTTTTTAGAGTGAAATTCAGTATTCATGGGAATCGACAAATGGGTAAGCTGATGGGTTTAGATTTTCGGGCTGATCTCCTTGCTACAAGGGTTTCAGAGATAAAGACGTGCAGTTTAGATGGTGATCGGCTTACTGAATTTTATTTTTTTTGTTCTTCCTGAACTTAGCGACATCAAGAATTTTCATGGAAACAATCATTTTGAGGGTGCATCTTCAGTTATCAGTACAGAACAAAAAGCTTGAAAAGGATGTGAGGGAAAGGGTTTGATACAAGTTATCTCAACCAAAACAGAAACCCTGCGGGCCAAAGTAGCAAAATTCGAGCACAATTGCAACCCCATCTTGGATGGCACAGCAGTTATAAATGCAAACGGTATTAACGGATACAGACACTGTAAGGCTCAGAAATCAAGGTTGGGGTGAAGGAATGGGGGTACGCGCTGCTGGCCGGATGTGCGGCAAATCCCACGTCACAATTCTACGATGGGAGGAGTGACTCGTTACAATCTCGATGTGATCCACACGGCGATCCGCAGTGAATTGGATCGGGGGGGGGCAGGCGTTTTATGTGGTTCCCCGTGTTCAGGGGATTGAAACGGTTTCAACGCAATTGGGGAAATGTTGCCCAGTGCGCGGGTGGCGATCGCCCATGGCTAAATGGAGGAAGAGGATTGAGAAACAACGATGTTGGCCTTTAACAATTTGGAAACCCCCATGGAGGAACCGGCTTGGTGGCTCTTAATTGAACATCTACCCCAACACCTGCGATCGCGCTTCTTCTATGCCCCTAAAAAGGTGACGGTGCGGGGTTTAGGAGTGTTAAAACCGGAGCAGCAGTTAAGTAATCTCATCGATTGGCTCGGTGCAATGCAAACGGGTTTATTGGCGGGTTAACTGCCTCAGTTAGATGGCGAAAGATTCATAATTTTCGCCCCTACTGGGCAATAAAGTCAAGATGGTGCGTCAGCCCTTAAGCTACTCGTTTGCATTATGGGTTAATCGCTCTGACGCACCCTACGCATTGTCGGGTGCTTATCTCCGTTTAGAGATCAGTCTCAATAGCTTCAGCTTTCAGGTTTTTGATATACTGTTTAATGGCCGGTTGTAAGATTAAGTTGGAGGGATTGTCGATTAAACTACGTCTTTTTAATGATTGAATTGCTCTGAGAAACTGGGAATCAGATAAAAGATCTGGGGGTTTCTGGTTGATTCTTACAGGTTGCTCTTGTTTGGCTAACCAGTGAAGCAAGATTTTCTCGATTTCTGAGAGGCGTTGATAGTGTTGTTGGAGGATGGGTTCCAGGTCTCCTAAAAATAGGGTGGGATAGGCGAGAAATTCTTGAACACTACCGTTGAATAACTCTAGGATTGTGGAGGCGATAAGGTTGAGCCAGAGGGGGTTGCCGCTGTAGCGTTCAATGAGTTCTGGCCATTGTTGCTCGTCCTGTAGTTGCCTTGCCCTCAAAATTTCGATAGCTACTTTATCCAAGCCCAACACCGGGAGAGTTTTGCAGTAGGGGGTTTCGGTTTGGAGGGTGGTGATTTCTAGAGGCTGTTCCCAGGTGAGCAGCAGGAGGCAACTATTGTGGGGGAGTTGTCCGATTTCGTGAATCAGGTGGCCATAGTCTTGGTAGTTGGGATAGTAGTGGCCGACTAATTCACCGGGGGTTAGGGTTTCCTGAAAGTCATCGAGGATGATTAGGCAACGGTGGTTTCTGAGGTGGTTGAGGAGGGAGTTGGGGGGAGGTGAGGGGTTGATGATAGATGGGTCTTGGGGGGTGAGGAATTGGAGGAGGTTATTTTGGAGGGCGGTGAGGGTGGGGAATTTGCGATGACTGCGCCACAGGATGTGATCGAAGTGGTCTTTTGTTTGTTCTACCAGTTGTCTCGTGAGGGCAGTTTTACCAATGCCTGATAGGCCGGTAAGGGTGATGATGCGGCTTTTTTCTTGGAGAATCCACTGTTTGAGGGTGGCCAGTTGTGCTGTTCGGCTGTGGAGATTGAGGTATTCCGGGGCTTCGCTCAGGTCGTGGCGAGGTTGAGCGGTTGGGGTTGTTGTGGCAGTCTGCTGGTTTTTATCTGCTTGATTGTATACGTCGTTACAGACATTTATTTGATTACCTATCAAGACCCCATCATTGTGATAAGTAAAGATTTCTCTTTCGATCAGGGAACGGACATTTTTCTTTTTGACATCCTCGCCCAGGAGTTCAGACAGGACTGTCCATAATTCTGATGCCGACTTCCGAACATGATCATTAGTGCAATGATACTCTTCAGAGATGTCCTGATATCCTTTGCCTTCCCACGTCCCTTCCAAAATAGCCCGTTGCAGCGAGTCCAAGTGCTTCCCAGTTCTGACAAAAATCAACTCATCCGTCCACTGCAAGGCTTGTTGAATGTTCATAGTTGTTTAGTTAGGTATACACACCTCGACTCGCAGATTTACCACATTATACCACAACTTGCAACTCTTTGTCGTGAGATTTCACAATTTCCTCCTTTTTCTATTTTGATGATTTGACGCATACCCCACTAAATCCCACCTTTGGGGGTTGGCAATCTAGGAATAAATTGACAAAATAGTCTTTATCGTAAAGTGCTCAGTAGGTGTCCAAGATTATCTGTTGCCTCACCATTTCATTGTTAAACAATCTGCCTCATAATTCAGAAATTTCTTGCCTTCAAAGGAGATAAATCATGGCTGTAGTGACTACTCAAAAACTAGAATCGATATGTTTATCTACGTTACCTAAAAACGATCAGTTACTCAAAAAAATTCAGTCATGGGATTTTAGTGCAGAGATGCGACGTTTTGAAAAAGAGTATCCAAGTGAAGATTTGCAAAAAGCAGTAGAAGACTTCAAGTACTTTATTTATCTATGCGTAGCTGACGGGAAGCAGTATTTTATTCCTTCTTTTGAAGCGGATCATTTCTGGCATATATGTTTGTGGTTCACTCACAATTGGGTAGCGTTCTCTCATGAAATTCTTGGTGAATTTATACACCATAATCCTCTTGAAGAAGCTTTTTCTCCTGAAAAAGCACGTACCAAGCTAGATGAGATTCGTTCAGCTTCAATTAGGCATTTTGGTCAAGAAGTTCTTAAAATTTCTGATGTAGTTTGTTGCATGTAAGTAAGAAGGAATAATCATTTGTAGCAAAACGTAGGACTTAACACCCTTAACCAGCATAGGTTAAACGAGTTGGCTTATTTTACGTTTAATACAGCCCACTTACGTTGCATTACTATAGCAGTAGTCAGTATTTTTAGGACGTTTTAGGAATCCGAAGCCCTCTCTTGGTGGGCAATGCCCACCCTACGCGATGTCCTAACCTTCTTCACTAATGCTATAAGTTCTGCTTTAGAGCATGATCTCCGGATCATTGCGGGCTGGGTCTCCGAAGACCCAGCCTGCTTTTTATAAAATAGAACTGAAGTACTATTGCTGGAGCTTCAAGAGGAGGCATAATCGCCCCCCCATCAAGACCTCAGCCCCACATTAAACGACCCCAACCCTTAGCCCAGTTATAATACAGCCATAACACTGACCCGACAGTCCTAAACCCCTATGGTTGCCCCTAGCCTCCGCTGGACTACCCGCGATTTAACCGCCATGCCCGACGATGGCGGCTGGAAACGTTATGAAATCGTTGATGGAGAACTTTACGTGACCCATGCCCCCCATATTCGCCATCAAAATGCAGGCGGTAATCTTCAGTTTGAATTAGAGTTGTGGTCACGTCAGACAAAATTGGGCAAACCCGTCAATACCCCCGGCGTGATCTTTTCGCCCTATGATGCCGTGATCCCCGATCTCGTTTGGGCCAGCAATGCCCGCTTAGAGCATGGCCTGGATGAATCCGGGCATTTTATCGTTGCGCCGGAATTGGTTGTGGAAGTGCTCTCCGCAGGATCGCAGAATATCCAGCGCGATACCGAAATTAAACTGAAACTCTATTCCCGCTATGGGGTGCAGGAATATTGGATTGTCAATTGGCAACTGCAAACGGTGGAGGTGTACCGACGGGTGGCAGCACAGCTTGAGCGAGCAGCGACCTTAGGCATGGGAGATACGCTCACATCGCCGCTATTGCCGGGGTTTGGAGGGGCGATCGCCTCAATTTTTGCGTAATGATTGTTCATGGCTGATCGGCAGGCCGAAAGAGCAAGCCCAACGTAGATGCGGCTTGACGAGGGGGGAGGGGTTAGCGGCTGGGGGTTAAGTGGATGCGCCCCGCATCCATCTCGGCCATGAGTAGTTCAAGGGCTTCATAGTCTACATCGGAAATGTGACCAATGCGGGTGAGTTCCAGATTGATCGCGTTTTCAATTTCAGGTGTTAGGCGACGGATGTATAACGCTTTCTCCACCAACCGGCGAATTAAGGGTGCTCTGGTCACTGAATTGATACATCGTGAAAGTTGATACTCTTATGATCCGTCGGGACTGGGGTTGAGGATGTGATCAATGGATCCGTATGATGTGATCTAAGTCACGATTACCCTAGGGAATATACGGAAGAAATCAGACGGTTGAGCCGTTTTTGAATGAGAACGGGATTAAGTCGAGAGTTTAGGGCGATCGCCCCCCTGGCGATAGTGCCAATAGTCTGTCAAGATTTGGCCATGATCAAAACAAAGGGGTTGGGGCAGTCTGTCCGGTAGGAATAGCCCAACGGTTTTGGCATCATCGGCGGCGCGGGGTTCCCCGCTGGCGGTGGCAATAAACACGATGCTGATGGTATGTTGGCGTTCATCCCGACGGGGATCGGAATAGACATAAAACTGCTCAACTAACGTCACATCAAGGCTAATTTCTTCGCGGGCTTCCCGCCAGGCCGCCGTTTCCACCGCCTCGCCATAGTCCACAAACCCCCCCGGAATCGCCCAACCGTAGGGCGGGTTTTGCCGCTCAATCAGGATGATCGGCCGCTCAGGGCGATCGCTCAGTTCGATAATAATATCGACGGTGGGGGTGGGGTTGCGGTAGGTCATGAGTTGTTGAATGAGGAGGGTTCTATGGGTGACGCTATCACGATTTTAGGGGCAGGCGCTTGGGGGCAAGGCTTGGCGGCCCTAGCGATGGCAGCGGGGCAGCGGGTACGGGTATGGTCACGGCGGGGAACGTTGGATTTAGCGGCCTGTTTGGGTGAGAGTCGGATCGTTGTTTCGGCGGTGGCGATGGCGGGGGTGGAGGGGGCAATTGGCCAACTGCGCACCCTGCCACTACCCACGGATCTGATCCTGGTGACTGCTACGAAGGGCCTCGATCGCCAAACCCAGCAAACCCCCGCCCAACTCTGGCAAGCCGCTTTCCCCCAATTTCCCATCGTCGTTTTATCAGGGCCCAATTTATCCAAGGAAATTGCCCAAGGTTTACCAGCGGCAACGGTGGTGGCTAGTGCTGATCTTGAGGCGGCAACCCAGGTACAAAATGCCCTAGCCAGTGATCATTTCCGCGTTTATCTCAACAGCGATCCGATTGGGACAGAATTGGGGGGGACGTTAAAAAATGTGATGGCGATCGCCGCTGGGGTTTGTGATGGTTTAGCCCTGGGAACGAATGCGAAAGCGGCCTTACTCACCCGTGCCTTGCCGGAAATGGTGCGGGTCGGTGTGGCCTTGGGGGCGCAACCGGAAACCTTTTTCGGCTTATCGGGTTTGGGGGATTTGCTGGCCACCTGTAGCAGTCCCCTCTCACGGAATTATCAGGTGGGCTATAGTTTAGGTCAGGGGCGATCGCTCCCCCAAATTCTTGCCACATTGGCCGGCACAGCGGAAGGCGTGAATACCACCCAGGTCTTAGTCACCCTCGCCCAACAGCGAGAGATTGCCGTCCCGATTACCATGGCTGTGGCTCAATTACTGCAAGGCAAAATGACCCCCCATGAGGCAGTGCAAACCCTGATGGCACGGGAATTAAGAGCCGAAGGCGAAGACTGGTGGTCTTGATCGGGAATCCGTTGGTAGATGTTGATATTGATGGGCGTGGGGGCGAAAAATTTTTCGCCCCCACATCAACTGCACGATCTGATTCGATTTGATCTCTACTGTAGGGGCGCAACGCTTGCGCCCGCTCTGGTGACTCAATAAACCCGGCCCCGCCATTGCCGGGGCTGTTGTTGCGCCGAGAGGATGATCCGCACCACTGCTGCTAAGTCTGCAAAGGGCGAAAGCCAGAACCAGAGCGGTTTTTTGCCAGCATAACTAGGAGCGATCGCCCCCAACAACGCAAACCGAATCAACACCAAAAACCCATTCACCCCCCCCAAAATTGCCAAGGGCAACGTCCAGATCCCCCCCATCCAGAGCAAAGCCATTCCTACCGTGATCAACAGCGGTAAACCCTGCGTCACCATTAAAAACCAACAATCCGCCCAAGTTTGCCCAGGGGTAGCCGCATCCTTAAGGTCGAGCGATCGCCCCCATTCCTGCCAAGTTTCCGCCATCCCCTCATACATCCGCACCCGGATCACCCTGCGCCCATCGAGAAACCCAACGCGATAACCTTGGGCGGCGATCGCCCGCGCCAACGTCACATCATCACAAAACGAACCCCGCGCCACCTGATAACCATCCATGGCCACCAACACCGATCGCCGACAGAGAAAACATTGCCCATTGGCCATCACCCGCTCCGGATTAGCCGCATCGGTTCCCGAGGGATCAAAACGATAGAGCAGCGTCATCAATAACGCCGGTTGTAGCCACCATTCCCCCGGTTGATGGAGGATAAACTGGGGAGAAAGGGAGATCAGATCATAGCCTTCGGTTTCAGCAATCTGGAGCAACCCCGCAATTAACCCCGGTTGCGGTTGCGTATCCGCATCAATGCCCAACACCCAAGGGCTATGGGGAGAACTGTGGCGAAACCCATAATCCAACGCCCAAGGCCGCCCCACCCAACCCGGTGGTAGGGGGTCATCGGTAATCACCCGAAACCGGGGATCGGTCTGTGCTTCTGCCTCCACTAACGCCGCCGTCCCATCGGTAGAGCGACTATCCACCACCACCACCTCCCGCAGGCTGTAACTTTGCAGCCGCAACCCCGCTAAACAGGGGCCAATGCGAGCCGCTTCGTTTAAGGTAGGAATTACCACCGTCACCGCCCCCAATTGATCCGTGGAGGAGAGCGCCGGGGCCACGGGGGGACGGCGTTGAGGCCCCTTGAGGAGGCGGGCGAGGAGCAGCGCGATCATTGGCAAACTGAGGAGGAGATAGAGGGAGGCGATCGCACTGATCACAATGATAGATTGGGGCATGAACGCAAGGGGAGAAAAGCAGGCTGATCCTACCCTAAAACCGGGTTCTCCCCCAAACCCCGATCCCACCCGGCCAAGCCCATGATGTCATCCCCAACCCCATCCCATGCTGGGATTCCGTAAACCTTGATTGTTTTTTTGTATGACCGTCAAATATTCCTGTTCAGCGTTCGGAGTTTTTCTATGGTTCTTCCTCGTATCTGGCAACGCAATCACTTACTCCCCCTTTTAATTGTCCCTTTCATCGCCCAAACCACGATTGTGATTGGGCTAGTCAGTTACATTTACTTTCAAACCTCAAAGCGAACGATTAATGATTTAGCTGCTCAACTGCGAGGAGAGTTAACGGCTCGCATTGAACGAGAATTAAGTGGCTATTTTACCAGTCCCCATAATATTAATCAACTCAATGCGGCTGCCTTTATTGGTGGAGAATTAGATTTTGAAAATCCCCAAAATGCTCACCAAATGTTTCAGCAGTTTCAATTTACGCCGTTTTTATTTAGCATCTATTGTGGTACGGAAAAAGGGGAATTTTTAGGGGTAGGGGCGCAGGAATTTGGTGGTAAACCCTATTTACAAAATTTAAGCAGCCGGACAAACTATCGCTTTCATTACTACAATACCGATGCCCAAGGCAATCGTCTGGACTTTGTGGCCGATGATGGCCCCTATGATCCGCGATCGCGGCCTTGGTATCAAGCGGCGATCACCGCCCAACGCCCGACTTGGAGTGAAATTTATCTCGACTTTGCCACCTTTTTACCCACCATTACCGCCGCTCGCCCCGTCTATGGCAGTGATGGCAAACTCTTGGGGGTTTGTGCCACGGATGTCTCAACCCCCACTGACTTTCGTCAATTTTTATCAAAACTCCAAATTGGCAAAACGGGACAAGCCTTTGTGGTGGACATGACGGGCCAATTGATTTCTAGTTCTACCGATGAGCCGTTAACAGTGGGGACGGGGGATGATTCTGTGCTTTTGAAGGCGGAGCAAAGTGAATCGGTCTTGATTCGGGATACCGCCGCCTATTTACAGAAGGAATTTGGCAGTTGGCATCAGATTGAGCGATCGCAGCAATTGGATTTCACCTTAAATCAGCAAAAATATTTTGTCCAAGTGCTACCCTTCCGCGATACCTATGGCCTGGATTGGTTAATTGTGGTGACAATTCCAGAGGCAGATTTTATGGCGGGCATTTATGCCCAAAACCGCAATGCCATGCTCCTGATGATGGCTGCTTTGACCGGGGCGATCGCCATTGCCCTCTGGACTGCCCGCCGGATTGTCCGACCCATTACCCGCCTTTCTGAAGCGGCCAATGAAATCGCCACAGGGGAACTCAGCCCGGCGATCGCCCCCAGTAGCATCCTCGAATTTCAAGGGTTAAATATCGCCTTTCAAAAAATGGCCGTTCAATTGGCCGCAAATTTTCAAGAATTAGCAAAACGCGAACAAGAACAAAATAATCTCATCGCCGCCTACAGTCGATTTCTTCCCAATCAGTATTTAGAATTTTTACAAGTCAGCAGCGTCACTGAAATTCATGTCGGGGATCATGTCCAACAGGAAATGTCGGTACTCTTTGCCGACATTCGTAACTTCACCTCCATGTCTGAGCAGATGACCCCAAGGGAAACCTTTGAGTTTATCAACATCTATCTAGCTTGGATGGAATCGGCTATTTCTCAAAACAATGGCTTTATTGATAAGTATATTGGCGATGAAATTATGGCCCTATTTCCCGGATCCTCCCAGGATGCCATTAATGCAGGGATTGCCATGTTGGAAAAACTCAAACAGTACAATGCTCAACGGATTGAAGCGGGCGACAATCCCATTGAAATTGGCATCGGGATCAATACAGGAATCCTGATGTTAGGAACCGTTGGGGGTGAAAATCGCATGGATAGCACGGTGATCAGTGATGCGGTTAATTTAGCCTCTCGCATTGAAAGTTTAACCAAAGAATATGGAATTCCGCTGCTAATTAGCCAACATACCTATGATCACCTCCGCCATTTTCCCTCGGAAACCTTGCCCGCCAGTTCTAGTTATCAAATCCGCGAATTAGATCGTGTCCGCATACGGGGTAAATCGGAAAGCGTGACCATTTATGAAGTATTTGATGCCGATCCCTTGGAAATTCGCGCCAAGAAGCAGGAAACCCTGGGGTTCTTTGAGGAGGCGATCGCCCTCTATCGTCTTTGTGCCTTTGATCAGGCTGAATCCCTCTTTAGGCAATGCCTCGAACTTAATCCTGCTGACCAAGGGGCGCGGGTTTATCTCAATCGTTGTCAGCAAAAATATTATAATTTCCAAGTGAGTATTCTTGAAAGTAGTTTCGCACTGATCAAACATCCTCGCCAATTCACAGATCACTTCTATCAAGAACTGTTTGAGCGCATCCCGCAAACCCGCGCCATGTTTGTGAACACCAACTTTGTCCAACAAAAACAAAAACTCTGGAATAGCATCGAGTTAGTTTGTGAAAACCTCCGCCGCCCGGAGCTACTTTCCGGCGTGCTCAAGGGTTTGGGGGCGACCCATGTGCAATATGGGGTAAAACCGGAACATTACGCCCTTGCGGGGGATATCTTTTTAGCCACCTTTGCGGAATGTCTTGGTGATGCTTGGACGGAGGAAGTTAAACAGGCCTGGACTGCCGCCTATGCCACCATTCAGACTTTAATGGTGACAGGGGCGGAGGATGTGCTAAAGATCACACGCGAGGAATCAGCAGATTAGGCCGTTTGGACACAGGCCCGCAATTGCTCACGAATTTTGTCATGATCCAAATCCTGGCCAATCAGGACTAATTGAGTTTGACGGGGGCGATCGCCCCATTCATCATCCTCAATGGAAAACCGTTTCCCGCTGAGGTGGAAAATATGGCGGCTGGGGCTTTCCTCGAACCATAAAATCCCCTTAGCTCGGAAAATATTCGGGGTGAGTTGATTATCTAAGAAATATTGAAACTGGCGAATCGCTAACGGTTTTTCACTCTGGAATGAAATTGAGGTGAAGCCATCCATGGCCAAGTGATCAGAATGGTGATGGCCGTGATCATGGCCATGATGATCATGGCTGTGATGATCGTGATCATGGTGGGCATGGCCATGATCATCATGGTGATGGCTCGGATCATGGCAGTCGGGATCATGGCAATCTTCACCGTGGGCATGGTCGTGATCATGATCATGAGTCGGTTCATCCCCTTCTGGGCTGAAATAACTAGAGGAATCAAACAGCCCCACACTCAAAATTAAAGGCAACGGCGCTTGAGATTTTGATGTGCGCATAATCCGCGCATCAGGTTTCATATCCCGAATCCGTAGCTCTAGGCTATCTACATCCGCCTCATCCACTAAATCCGTTTTATTGAGCAAAATCACATCGCCATAAACAATCTGACTATAGGCTGCTTCACTGTTAAACAGATCGAGGCTAAAGTTTTCACAATCAACGAGGGTAATAATCGAATCTAAACGGGTCATATCCCGCAGTTCTGTTCCTAAAAATGTGAGGGCAACAGGGAGCGGATCCGCTAAACCTGTGGTTTCTACAACGAGATAATCAATATTATCCTGCCGTTCTAAAACCTTATAAACAGCATTGACTAAATCCTCATTAATCGTGCAACAAATACAACCATTGCTCAGTTCCACCATGTCGTCATCGGTGGTGATAATCAATTCATTATCAATGCCAATTTCTCCAAATTCATTGACGAGAACAGCGGTGCGTATCCCCTCTTGATTGCTCAGAATGTGGTTGAGCAGCGTGGTTTTGCCACTGCCGAGGAAGCCGGTGATGATTGTAACGGGTAGGCCCTGCTTGGGGGCGCTCATGCCGGTGGTGGCGGTAGTTGGATCAACGGTGTGCATAGTCTTCTGTGGCTTACGTGCTTTTTTATTATTGCGTATGGGGTTGGGATGGGGGAATGGCCAATGGGGGAATGGGCAATGGGGAAAGGTTATAATTCGGCGAGATTTCCGCTAGATTATGCTTTTAACACAACCCCTGGTTTTAACCGATTTATGGGCAATGGCTGCCCATCCGGATCAGATCGATTGGCAACCCTTTCATCTGGGTGTGATGATCCATCACCTCTATGACGATGCCCAGACTGGGGCAGCGGCGGCACTCTTGCGCTATGTCCCTGGGGCAACGGTTGCCCCCCATGTCCATAGCGGTTTTGAGCATATTTTGGTGTTGGCGGGTTCCCAGGAGGATCAGCGGGGGAATTATTCGGCGGGGACGTTGGTGATTAATCCGCCGCAAACGGGCCATTGGGTGAAGAGTGAGACGGGCTGTATTGTTTTGGCGATTTGGCAGCGGCCTGTGGTTTTTGAAGGGGTGGAGATGGCAGAATTGGGTTAATTGGGCGTGATGGGGTTCCGGAATTTATGGTGCATGGCATTGTGGCGGGGATGAGTTACCCTTTCCGAGGCTTGGGGTTGTTGCGGCGATCGCCCCGCCTGTGGACATTCCTGATCCTGCCAATTTTCGTCAATATCATCGTGGGGGCATTGATCTATGTGGGGTTATTGTTGCCCGCCTGGTCGGGGTTAGATGGGGCGGCTCTCTGGTTGGATCAGTGGGCCAGCGGTTGGGTTGCCCAGTTACCGGCCTGGATGGGGTTTTTGGAGAGCTTAATTTTAGGGATTGCTTGGGGGGTGAAAATTTTGCTCACCTTAGCGCTCTTCTTGTTGACAGGCTTTCTGTTGCTCCAATTTGGCACGTTGATTGGTGCGCCTTGGTATGGGCAACTCTCGGAAGCGGTGGAGCGATCGCGCCTCGGCTATGCCACGGTGATTGATGTGGGCATTGTCCGGGATTTGGGGCGGGCGATTTTGTTTGAATTGAAAAAATTGCTGTTGTGGGGGGCGATCGCCCTCCTGTTATTTCTCCTCGGCTTCATTCCGGGGGTGGGGCCATTGCTCATTTCTCTCGGTTGGTTCACGCTGACTGCGTTGATCACGGGTTTGGATTTCCTGGATGGCCCCTCGGAGCGTCGTCGCTTCCGCTTTCGCCGTAAGTTGGCCCTCTTGTTCCAAGCCTTTCCCGCCAGTGCCAGCTTTAGCATGGCCTGTTGTGTGTTGATCACGATCCCCTTTTTAAACCTGCTCACCATCCCCCTCTGTGTGGTGGCAGGGACACTATTTTGGTGCGATCGCCTCGCCCCCCGCCTCGAACCCGCTCCCCCCAACCCTGAACCCCTCCCCCTCAACGAATAACCTCTGTACCTGATGGGGCGATCGCTCAACCCATGAGATGCTCAATTTAATTGTCGTGAAAAAATTAGGATAAATTGCTTGAAACTAAGGTTTGAAACGATGATTAGTAAATTAGACCGAGTTGTTTTAACAGCGGATTTACCAGAATATGATTTACAATCCGGCGACATTGGTACTGTGGTATAAGTTCATCAAGGGGATGTGGGTTATGAAGTCGAATTTATAACGATCACCGGAGAAACGATTGCCATTGTTTCTCTATTCAGTTCCCAAGTCAGGGGAATTGGCGATCGGGAAATTGCTCAGGCGCAGGTTCTTACGAAAAAAGTACAGGAGTCTGAAAGCCCCGTCAATTTATTGCGGGGATAAAAGACGACAGGAGCGGCTTTAGCCGCCGTCCTTACCTCATAGCAAGTACCGCCAACCCCTCTCGCCAAGAAACTCGTAGGGAACACCAACTCAAGAAATCAAAGTCTTACCCGTAGGGTGCGTCAGATTGATAACCCAGGATGCAAAAAAGTAGCTGAACGGCTAACGCACCATTGATTGAGCAACCTGCAAAATATCGGTTAAAAATCTAATTTTTAATTTTCAAAAATCTGATCAAAAACCTCTCGCTTGACGCGGAAACTGACTGCTGTAATGCTTTGATAAAACGCATCAAAATCAGAAATAATCATCTTGTTTTCTTGGTGTAACTTGCGAATGATTGCTAATGTGCCCTTAACTTTTAACCCCAATCTTTTAGCTTCTTTTCTAGCTGCAAAATCATCAAGAATCACATAATCTACCTGTAACTCTACTGCCAAAGCAATTGCTTCAGATTCACCACGACCTAGCCGGTCATTTAAACGATCAGCTAAGGATAGCAGTTGAATGTCCTGAACCATTAACTTCTGATTTAAAATCAGTCTATTAACCTGCCTTGATGCTTTATCCTGTTTGGCATTGATTTCTAATTCAACAGTTCGTGGTGTATAAAATTGATCATCTTGATTGACAAAAAGTTCTAAAAAATCCAGTCTGGACAAGAAGATTAAAGGAGAACTATGAACTATTAAAAACAATTTTCATGATTTACCAGCTTTTTTCGATTTCAATATCTTGAGGCGTAAGATAGGAAAATTCAATATTCATGACTTCTAAAAGCTTTAAAAAAACTTCAGGTTCTAATCCGATGATTTCTGCTCCTTTTTGAAGGCTAATTAACCGAGAAACCAAAGCACCCACAACGAAAACAAACTTTTCCTTTTGTTCAATATTGTTAAACAGTTGTACTTCGGCAGCAATTTCTTGGAATGGGGTTGTATTTTTCATACCGGCAGAAGTATTACAGATTACCTTGATTATAGAGCCATAGCCAAAAAGATTAAGCTCTAAAATCTTTAAATCCACAGGGGTGCGGACTTCAGTCTGTACTACAAACTTGTCCTCATAATTCTGTCTAGCACGATAGGGGTGGAAAAACTGGGACAACAAAAAGACCCCGCTCGTAATCTTGGATGCAAGCGGGGGTTTTAATGATTTTCTAGTTCGCTTGTACAAGCTTAACCGCTTTTCTGGCTCGCGGTTTGGATGTACAGAATCAGCAAGAAAACCGTCGGAACGAGTACAAAAAGAATCGTTGCAATAAAGCCTAAGTCGTTGACCTGCATAGGAGCCTCTGGAAAAATCGACACCCCTAGGATATCACTCTCAGGGGGCGAAACAGATCTGCCCCCAAGCAAGGTCTCTAGGGGAATGGGGCGATCGCGCAGTGTCTCCCCTGGAGAATTGCACCACCTCTCCCTAGGATCATCGTCTCTGCCGTTTGCTCCCTAGGGCTTGACCCGCACCGTCACATCCCCACTATTGACCAAGGTTTGGCAAGCTAGGCGGTAATTATCGGGCTTCTTTTTGAGTTTGCGGTTTTCCGTTTCCGTGCGCTCTGATAGACCTTCAGCCCCCGCAAGCACCTCAACAATGCAGGTTCCACATTGGCCATAGCCACCACAGTTGGTCAGCTTGCCCTTGAGGGTGTAGAGGTCTACTTGATTTTGCAATGCCTGTTCCCGGAGGTTTGCCCCGTTCGCTGCAATCACCTCCTGTTTTAAACTTTGTTTTTCATTGATAAAGGTAATGTTCGCCATGCCTGCTCCTACGCTGGGGGATCGGTCTCAGCAAGCCAAGACCTACCCCTCTATTGTATGAAGAAATGCTAACTTTTTTAAAGTATTTTAACAATTCTCCCTAAGGTAGATCGAAAATCCGGTTATCAGGGACATTGCTCACCGCCCGTTGTAGTTCGGCAATGGAGCGGTTATAGGTGATGATCGCCGTCAGGAGATTACCCCGGGCCCGCGTCAGTTCCGTTTGCGCCGTGATCACATCGGTTTGCGTGCCCACCCCGGCTGTGAACCGTAACCGCGCCAACCGTAGACTTTCCTCCGCTAACTGTACCGCTGCCGTAGCAGTACGGATGTTTTGTTCATTGGCGCTGGAATTTTCGTAAGCACGCTCCACTTCGAGACGAATTTGATTGCGCTGCTCCTCAAAAGACACTTCTGCCAATTCAATATCAATCTCCTCCTGCTCACTTTGGGCCCGGGCCGCCCCCCCATCAAAGAAGCGCCACTGTAGCCGCGCCCCAATGGCATAGCCATCGGCGGGGCCAGTATTGTCGTTAAACTGATCCAAAATGTTATAGCTGGCAAAGACGCTCACTTGGGGCCGCACCGCTGCCAGGGCAACGCGCCGCTGCTGTTCATTGATTTCCCGTTGGAGCAAATCTTGCTCCAATTCAGCGCGGTTGCGATAGGCGAGGACGATGGTATCGGCTAGGGAAAGTTCCCAGGGTTGGATGGGGCGCACTTCATCGGCGGTGGTGACTTCCACCTGCTGCCCTAGGGCGAGGACGCGCACCAATTCCCGGCGGGCGATCGCCTGATTGGCCCGGGCCTGGGTCAGTGCCTGCTCACTATTCGCCAAATCCACCTGGGCTCGAATCACATCAAACCGCGTCCCTAACCCCGCTGTTTGCAACAGTGTTGCATCCCTCAGGGTTTGCTGCCCCAGTTCTACGGATTGCTCCTCAATCCCCACCCGTTGATCCCGTTCTTGGAGCGTGTAGTAGGCGGTGGTGGCATCGAGGCGAATTTGTTCGGCAATCCGCTCCAGTTCTAGATAACCTAACCGGATTTGTTGTTCCGCTTCCAGGATTCGGGCTTCAATTCGCCCCCCGGAGATGATGTCATAGTTCACCTCCACCTGAGCGCTGAGGGTGTCGTTGGTGTTGTCTCCGGTGGCCAGGGGGTTTTGCCGTTGTTGCAGTCGTCCGGAGGCGGAACTTTCACGGGTGAGTCCCACCGTGCCATCTACGGTAGGGAAGCGACTTGCACGGGCTAAATCCAAACCGGCATAGGCCCTTTCTAAATTGAGCCGGGCGGTTTGGAGCGTCGTGCTGTTGCGGCGGGCGAGGGCGATCGCCTGCTCCAAGGTAATCGGCTGGGTAATATCGATCGTCACCTCATCCGCCACAGTGGGGAATAGCAAGGGATTGCCACTGGGGTTGAGGAAATCCGGAGCCGGAACTTCCTGCCGTCGGGCGGGGATAGTGGCAGGGGGAGCGGTGGGTTCTGCTTCCGGTTGAATCAAAATTTCATTAAAATCCCCTTCCATTGTGCCCAAGGGAGCATCTTCAGAGAACGTATCCGATTGGCTAATCGTCGTTTCTGGCTCAAGGCTCTGGGGTTTGGGGATCTCCCTCTCCCTTTGGGCGAGGGTGGGTTCCGGTGGAGGGATGACTGCCTCCTGACCTTGGGGTTCCGGCAGACGGACGATTTCCCTTTCCGTCATGGGTTTGGGTTTGGCGATGGTGGGATCAAGGTTGGTGAGGGGGCCAGGGGCGATCGGTGCGCGATGGTCTCCGACCGGGCTTTGCCCATCGCGGATCGCCTCCGGATTCCGGTTGTGCGGCTCCCCTGTGGCGGCGGGGGCTGCACTGATCGGCAAGGATTCTCCCGGCTCATCGGCAACGGCTATCGGGGGGGCTACCCTTGGGCGGGGTTGTGCCGCCAAAACAGCCTCTCCGACGGGATCGGCGGCCCGTTGAGGGGCCGTGGTTTGGACAGTGGGGGGCAAGGGGGCAAGGGCCACCACGGACAGAGGTTTGCCATACTTATCCACCACCGCCCCAAAATCGTCTGCTTCTGTGGCTGCGCTTAAGCTTGATTGGGGTGTTGAGGGGGGTTGAGCCGGGTTAACTGTGGGCTGGGGGGGTAAAGCGGCGGGGTCAACGGGGTCAACAGGATCAATGGTGGTCGGTGTAGCCGCTGGCGCAGAACGAAAGGGAAAGACAGCTTGGGCCGCAACCGGCACAGCATAACCCAGGGCCACAACGGCCCCAGCACTGACAATAACGAGAGAACGAAACTTGAGCATCGATATTTTTTGGGCTGAGGGTTCACTTAACCGGCGCAAGTCGCGGTACAGGTTAATCTTAATAACTGACGGTGAAGATCACAATTTTTCGCTCATCTTTTGTCGATTGCTATGCAGACCCTATATGTTGACCCCGGCTCAGAAGATCGCGATCGCAGCAATGCCTCTACCCCTCCGGATCGCCACCGTCCCCTTCCCACCTTGACCGCTGCCCTCAAGCTGGCCCAACCTCAAACCATTATCCAACTCCGACCGGGAACCTACAACCGCGCTAATGGGGAAACCTTTCCCCTGATTGTGCCACCGGGCGTGATGATCATTGGTGATGAGCGGAACCATGGACAGCATATTGCCATTGAGGGCAATGGTTTGTACTATAGCCATGCTTTCCAACAGCAAAATGTGACGTTAATTTTGGGCGATCGCGCCCAACTGCGGGGAATTAGCCTCAGTAATCGCGCCCCGAAAGGCATCGGCATTTGGATTGAAACCGCTTCCCCGATGGTGATCAACACGACGATCACCCGTTGCACCCTCGCCGGTATCGCCGTCATTGGCAATAGTAAGCCGCAAATTCAAGATAACCGCATCACCCACAACGGTTCAGCAGGGATTTTTCTGCGCCGCAATGCCAAGGGGGAACTGATCCGCAACTATTGCCACGCCACCGGCTACGGCATCACCCTCAGCGATGATAGCGCCCCGTTAGTCACCGATAACACCTGCACCGGCAACCAAGTGGGGATCTATCTTTCCCATCGCGTCCAGCCGGTGTTACGCCGCAATCGCCTTGAAGAGAATCAAATCGCTGGCTTGGTGGCCAAAGAAGCCGCCCGCCCGGATTTAGGCCATCCCCAAGACCCTGGCCGCAATATCCTGCGGGGCAATGGCCGCTACGATCTCGATAATGAAACCAGTCACCGCTTATTAATTTCCGGCAATGACATTGCCCCCCAACGGATTCAGGGGTTGGTGGATTTGGCCCCGGTGGAGGTGGAGCAGGGCAGTTTAGGGCCTTCTCAGTTTCGGGATGTGGGGGGGCATTGGGCGGCGGTGTTTATTGAGGCGCTGGTGGAGCGGCAACTGTTGCGGGGGTTTCCTGATGGCAGTTTTCGCCCCGATGGCCGGTTAACGCGGGCGGAATTTGCGGCGTTGATTGCCCAATCCTTTGATTTGCCCCGTCAGTTGGGAACACGGCGCAGTTTTCGGGATGTGGCGGCGGATTTTTGGGGGGCGGAGGCGATCGCCCGTGCCCAAATGATGGGATTTATCACCGGCTATGAGGATGGCACATTTCGCCCCCAACAGAATTTAACGCGGGTGCAGGCGGTGGTGGCCTTGGTGAATGGGTTGGGGTTAACGGGGGCGAATTTGGCAAGTTTAGGGGCCTACGCAGATCGGGCGTTAATTCCCAGCTATGGGACGGCGGCGGTGGCGATCGCCATTGAAAAACGCCTCATGGCCACCCATCCCGACCCCGAAAACTGCCACCCTCAGCGGGAAATCACCCGCGCTGAAGTGGCGGTCTTTCTCTATCAAGCCTTGGTGACGATGGGAACCCTTCCCCCCCTCTTCTCCCCCTACTTGGTCAACCCCGACCCCTATCTCCCCACATTTAACGATGTGCGGGGCCATTGGTCAGAACCCTTTTTGCGCCGCCTCAGCAGTGGGGAACTGATCAGTGGGTTTAGTGATGGCACGTTCCGCCCCGATCAACCGATTAACCGAGCCCAATACGCTGCCCTGTTGGTGAAAATGCTTAACCCTAAGCCAATCCGGCCCGCCACTCAATTTTTCGATGTGTTGCCGGAATTTTGGGGCCACAGTGCGATTGTGCAGGCCTATCGCGGCGGTTTCTTAAGTGGTTTCCCGGATCAAACCTTTCACCCCGATCAACGGTTACAGCGCATTCATTTAATCGTGTCTTTGGCCAGTGGTTTAGGGTTAACCCCAGGGGATGAGGCACTGGTGGCGCAATACCCCGATGCTGCCGAAATTCCCACCTATGCCCGTGGAGCCGTCGCCGCTGCTACCCTGGCTAACCTGATTATCCGCAATCCCCACAATGCCAACCTGGCCCCCAAACAGGAGGCCACCCGCGCCGAAGCGGCGGTGATGCTCTATCAGAGCCTCGTTCACCAAGGAACCCTGTTGCCCATTCCTTCCCCCTATTTGGTGGGGGTTTAGGCGCAAAAAACCGCAAACTCCGCAGTGCTATCTGGGCCGGGGAAAAGTCAATGTACAATCAAGCTCAATGGAAAGAGGAGAGAGAATAGAGTAGAGTTTAGCGTTCTCCCTCACTTCTCACTCCTCACTTCTCACTTCTGCTTCGCTGATCTTGCTGTTTTCCCGTTTAACTGCCCCCCGTGACCAACCCCCCCCCACCCCCATTGGACTTTTCCCCACAACTGCCAAAAAAAGTAATCGTGTTTGTGCTCGTGGCGATCGCCCTTCTGGGTGCTGGCTTTTATTTCTTCAGCGACACCGACCCCTATATTCAAGCCGTTCTTGCCCTTGAAGGCCAGGGTGATGGGTTCGCTAACGCGGATCGCGGCCATGCCATCTTTGAAATTAACTGCGCCGGTTGCCATGGGGTCTATGCCACTGGCGATGTTGGCCCCAGCCTTGAAAACCTCTCCCGCCACAAATCTGACGCGATGATTATCCATCAGGTGATCAGCGGCGACACTCCCCCCATGCCCAAATTCCAACCCAACCCCCAAGATATGGCGGATTTACTCCAGTATCTCAAACGCCTCTAGGGGGTGTGAGTAGGAAGTAGAGAGTAGGAAGTAGAGAGTAAAGAGTAACGAAGAAAAGCTTTGAATTTTTCTCACTCCTCACTCCCCCACTCTTGCCTAGAGATCCAGCACTGCCAACACCGATCCTGGTGTGGGCCGTTGTAATTGGAAGCCGACTTTTTGACAAACCCGCTGCATACCAGTGTTTTCGGGGAGAATATTCGCCATCAGACGGCTGAGTTGGCGATCGCGGCCAATGGCGGCTAACCGTGCCAATACCTCAGTCCCTAGCCCCTGGTTCTGAGCGCGATCGCTAATAATCATCGCAAACTCCGCTTCATTGACCCCATGTAATTGACTGATGCGCCCGATGCCGAGAATTTGATGTTCCCCTGTGTTGGGGTCTTTGTAGTCTGCCACGAGGGCCAACTCGCGATCGTAGTCAATGAAACAAATGCGGGAGAGGCGATCGTGGGCCACCCGACTGGTCAAGGACATGAGATGAAAATAGCGCAGATAGACGCTCTCTTCCGACAGCGGTTCATGAAATTTCACCACCAGCGGTTCATCCTCGGGCCGAATCGGCCGGATCACCACCGTCGTCCCATCCTTCAACGTCCAAGGAGCCACATATTCTAAAGGATAGGGACAAATGGCCGGCTTCGGTAAATCCACCTCCGCTGTATCCGGGTCATGGAGTACCACCCGCGCATCCAAGGCAATCAGATGCTCACTCCCCGCCAGTAGCGGGTTAATATCCAACTCCTTAATCCAAGACTGCTCCACAATCAAATGGCTAAACCGGACGAGCAACTGCTCCAACTCCTCCAAATTCACCGCCTTTTGACCCCGTACCCCCTGCAAGGCCCGGTAAATTTTCGTCTGCTCAATCATCCGCCGCGCTAAGGTCGTATTTAAAGGCGGCAACCCCAAGGCCCGGTCTTTAAACACCTCCACCAAAGACCCCCCCGTGCCAAACAGCAACACCGGCCCAAACTGGGGATCTAGGCTACTGCCAATGATTAACTCATAATCCCCTTGGGTTTGCTGCAACATCGGTTGCACCGTCACCCCTTGGAAATGCTCGGCCCCCACTTTGGCGGTCACCGAGGCTTGAATACCCCGGTAAGCACCCCGCACCGTTTCCGCATCTTGGAGTAGGAGCCGCACGCCCCCCACATCGGTTTTATGAGTGATTGTCGTGGAATTGAGCTTGAGCACAACGGGATAGCCGATCGCCTCGGCTTGGGCTACGGCCTCCTCTTCACTGTAGGCAATTTCTGTGGCCACCGTGGGGATACCATAGGCCGCCAGTAGTTGCTTCGATTCATACTCCGTGAGCAAGGTACGTCCTTGGGCCCGCACCGCTGCGATCAGGTCCGTGACTTGGGGGCGATCGCGCCGCGCCGGACTCACCCAATCCGGGGATTCCTCCGTATCCGCCGACAGCATCGGCGTTTCATAGAGGCCCTGTAAATTGTAGGCATACCGCCACATATAGTTAAAAACATGGGCCGCCGTATCGGGAAAAGGCAACGTGAAAATCTTCGCCTGGTTGAGCAACTGTTCCCCCGGCGTAATCCCATCCCCCCCCATCCAACTGGCGAGGATCGGTTTAGCCGGCCGTTGGGGGTCTTGGAGGATTTCCACAAACTTCTTCGCCGTTTGGGTGGGATCCGTCATCGCCTGGGGCGTGAGAATCGCCAGTAACCCATCACTATTCGGGTCATTGAGGGCAATTTTAATCGCCTCAGCGTAGCGTTCCGGATCCGCATCTCCCAAAATATCAATGGGATTAGCATGGCTCCAATGGGTGGGCAAAATCCCATCTAATGCCGCCTGGGTTTCTGAGGAAATTTTCGCCAGTTGCCCCCCTTCGGAAATCAGGGCATCGGTGGTGAGCACCCCCGGCCCCCCGGCATTGGTGAGGATCGTCAGGCGATTACCCTGAGGGCGGGGCTGTTTGGCCAACACTTCCGCCATATTAAACAGATCATCAATGGTATCCACCCGCAACACACCACAGCGGCGAAACGCCGCATTGAGGACTTCATCACTCCCCGCCAAGGCCCCGGTGTGGGAGGCAGCAGCAGCGGCGGCGGCTTCGGTGCGGCCGGCTTTAATCACAATAATTGGCTTCGTGCGGGCCACCTCCCGCGCTGCCGACAGGAACGATCGCGCATCGCCGATACTTTCCATGTAAATCACAATGCTATGGGTGTGGGGGTCATCTCCCAGATAATCAATCAGGTTCCCCCAGCCCACATCGAGCATCGACCCCACGGAAATAAACGCACTAAACCCGACGTTTTCCCGGAGGCTCCAATCTAAAATTGAGGTGCAGAGCGCCCCGCTTTGGCTAATAAACCCAACATTGCCGGGGCGGGCGATCGTGCTGGCAAAGGTGGCGTTTAACCCCGATACCGGACACATCACCCCCAAACAGTTGGGGCCAACAATGCGCAGGTTGCCGGCCCGGGCCTTGGCGAGAATTTGCTGCTCTAGTTCCACCCCGGCCGCGCCAATTTCCTTAAAGCCTGCGGAAATGATAATCGCCCCCTTCACGCCTTGGGCAATACAGTCATCAATGGCGGCGGGAACCGCTTGGGAGGGAATGGCAATCACAACGAGATCCACCGGCTCAGGGATGGCGGCAAGGTTGGGGTAGGCTTTGATGCCAAGAATGCTGGCCCGCTTGGGGTTGACAGGGAAAACCGTCCCCCCAAAGGGATGGCTGATTAAATTCCAAAGCAGGGTTCGCCCCACGCTGCCGGGTTTTTCGCTGGCTCCGATGATGGCGACGGCTTGGGGTCGAAAAAAGACATCCAAGGGCTGTTGCTCATAGCGGAGCACGTTTTGAGCGGGGTCATGGGTCTGTGGAGGGGATGTGATCATAATTGGGAAAAGCCTGAACTCTAAAAATCAATCAAGGTGAATCTTGTGTTACAAAATACACAAAACTGCCCTAGGGTCGAGAATGGCAACCCACCCATTCATTCTACTGATATCTTTGGAGGAATCTCCCAATCATCAATGATTGTTTTAACAATCGAGAAGCCGTTTTAATTTTTTCTTAACTTTCAGTTTGAAAGGAATGGATTAATGTCTTCGCCAAGGTCTAAAAGGATGTTTTTGGCTGTATTTTTGAACACCATGATCAATCGATAAGCAATGATGATGATCATTGTATTCAGTTTGGGTCTTCAAAAAATAGGGTGAAATGGGCTTGATTGGATCCTGAATGTGCGGAGGGGCGAAAAGTTTTTTGCCCCTCCACCAATGGGTTCGATTTTGAATGGGATTTTGAATGAATTTAAATGATCACCTTAAATCTTGAAGACCTTTACATTTTTGCATATTTTTTTGAGCGGTTTACCGATGATCATGGCTGTGATTATTTTTCCTGATTTTGAACCACATCTGTGAAGATCGTCATTAACCTGAAGGTGTGATCTGGCTGTTCTATACAGCGAAAATGATCGCTGCTCGCTCTGGGGTAGCGTTGTTGCTCATCGTTTTTCCTTTCCTCTGGGATGGCGATCGCCCCCTAGGGACGGGTGGAGAGATGCCATAGTTACCTCTTGATTCCAGTGCAAAACTATCCCAATGGGCAAAGTAATTTTCTTGGTAAAAAAATAAATTCGACTGTACTGATCAGGGAAGGGAGTAATTATACTGAGTTTATCCGTTATAATGTTGCTGTCGAACCTGACCCGATGGCAATGGCTATTCATGGTGTTTTGACGTAGTGGCGGTTCAATTCAACCTCCTTTCTTTTAAGGCTCGTCGTTCATGCAAAACCGGACTTCTGCCCCTATTTCCCTCCGCCTGTTTTTGATTGCGCCGTTATTAGCGCAGATCATTGTAGTTGTGGGGGCGACGGCCTATCTTTCACTCCACAATGGCCAACGCACAGTAGATCAGATGGCCCAGGATTTGGTTAAAAATATGGGCGATCGCACCAAAAGCGAGATTGATCAACACCTAGATACCCCCCAACTCCTCCGCCAAACCTACATCGACAGCTATCGCACCGGGCAATTGCAGTTTAACAATCTCACCCAGTTAGCACAATTCTTTGCCCAGCAACTCAAATCTCAAACCACCGTCACCGCCCTCTCCTATGCAACAACCGGCGGCGATTTTATTGGCGTGGAGCGGGTGAGCGATCGCTCTCTGTTGTTAAAACGGCGCAACAGTGACACCGCCCCCAACCAACAACTGTACCGATTGCACTGGGATGCCCTTGAAAAAACCACCATCCTCGACCCCTACAATCATCGCTACATTGCCGCTGAACCCTACGATCCCCGTTTAACCCCTTGGTATCAATCCGCCGCTAGCAAACATCGAGAAATTTGGACACCGGCTTATATCGATAAACGGCGATTAAAAGCAGCAGTTTCTGAACCCATTTATGATCAGTATCATAACTTACTGGGGGTGCTGAATTTAGAAATTTCCCTCAATCAGTTCAGCCAAATGCTCAGTCAACTCGCCCTGAGTAGTCAAGGAATTATTTTTCTCACCGATCAAGATGGGTATTTAATCGCCACGTCTGAGTCAGAGCCTTTATATCAAAATAATCAGCGACTCCGTGCTGCCTTCAGTCAAAATCCAGTCATTGCTGCATCGGCGATCTATCAGACTGATCCTCAGACTCAAAATGCTCAAGTGATCCAAACCATCATTGCTGGCAAAAAGTATTATATTTATCACACCGATTTAAAAAATAATCTGGATATCCATTGGGTTTTAACGGTTGCTGTGCCAGAAGCTTTGTTTACGGGGCCGCTAATCGCAACTCGGAATAAAACCTTGGTGCTTTGTGCGATCGCCCTATTCCTGGCCACCGGGATGGGCATTTGGACAACAAGGGTGATTAGCCGCCCCCTACTCCATCTCCTCGCCACCAGCCAACGCCTCGCTGAAGGGGATTTTGCCGCCCGCCACACGATCCGCCCCAGTCGAATTAAAGAATTAAATTTACTCATGAAAGCCTCTGTGGTCATGGGCGCAAAAATTCAAGAAACCCTCGCCGCACTCCAGAGTCAGCAAGAAAATTTAGAATCCTATATTCAAGACCGAGATAGTTTATTTGAAGCGATTTTTGAAAATGCGGGGATTGGGATTGGCCTCACCAATTTAGAGGGTTATATTATTGATAGTAATCCTGCATTACAAAAGCTCTTGGGCTATAGCAATGAGGAACTGCAACAACTGCATTTTTCAGAATATACCTATCCTGAAGATCTCGATGCTGATGTGGACAAGGTGATTGAAATCATGGAGGGAAAACGCGATAATTTCTCCATGGAAAAGCGCTATATTCGCAAAGATAAATCGATTGTCTGGGCAAGAATGACACTCTGTTCAATTCATAAAGATGGCGAATTACGTTATACCTTTTGCATGACAGAGGATATTACTGAATGGAAACAAAGTGATGCTCAAAATAAGGCAATGTTTACGGTGTTTCCCGATTTGATCTTTCGGATGGATCGAGAAGGGACTTATTTATCCTGTAATTCAGCAGCGGATATGGATGCTTTAGCCAGTCGCAGCGATCGCCTTGGTGCAAAGCTCCATGATATTTTGCCCGAAGCCGTGGCCAATCGCCATTTATATTTCATTCAAGAGGCGATTCTGACGGATCTGGTGCAGTGTTATGAGCAGGAAATTACACTGAATGGCCGCACCCAGTTTGAAGAGGTGCGCATCGCCCGCAGTGGCCATGATCAAGTGATTATGATCATTCGGGATATTAGCGATCGCAAACGCACAGAAATTTTCCTCCAGCAGGCCATGGAAGCCGCCCAATCCGCCAGCCAAGCGAAAACCCAATTCCTCGCCAACATGAGCCACGAACTCCGCACTCCCCTCAATGCCATCCTCGGCTTTACCCAAGTCATGGCCCGAGATAGTCGCCTGGATAGTGAGCAACAGGGGCAAATTCAAATTATTAACCGCAGTGGCGAGCACCTGCTGGGGTTAATTAATAGCATTCTCGATCTCTCGAAAATTGAAGCGGGGCAAATGCAATTGCAACTGGCCAGTTTTGACCTCCATCACCTCTGTTATGACTTAACCGATCTGCTGATCAGTAAGGCCCAAGTCAAAGGGATTTCTCTGGAATGTAGCTATGATCCCGATGTCCCCGTCCTGCTCTACGGTGACGGCGGCAAACTGCGGCAAGTGCTGATTAACTTGATTGGCAATGCGATTAAATTCACCGCTCAAGGGGGGGTGATCCTCCATATTTCTAATCTCGCCCCCGAGGAAAACCCCTACCGCCTGCAATTCACCGTGAGTGATACGGGGGCCGGCATTGCGCCGGAGGAAATGCACGCTCTATTTCAAGCCTTTGCTCAAACTGAATCAGGGCTAAAATCCCAAAGTGGGACGGGGTTAGGGTTGGCGATTAGTCAGAAATTTATTGCCTTAATGGAGGGCAATTTGCAGGTGGAAAGTACCCTCGGTGAAGGCTCTCGGTTTTTCTTTACCTTAACGTTACCCCCTGGGGATGAGGCGGATGTGGTGATTGCGACCCAAAGTTTGCCGGTGGTGGGTTTAGCACCCAATCAAAAAACTTATCGCATTTTAGTTGTCGATGACCGTTGGGAAAATAGTCATTTGGTCGATAAACTCTTAAGTTCCGTGGGTTTCGAGGTGAGAACCGCATCCAACGGGGCGGAGGGGATGGAAGTTTGGGAGGAGTGGGAACCGGATTTGATCTGGATGGATATGCGGATGCCGATTATGGATGGCTACGAAGCGACAACCCGGATTAAAGCCACACCCCAGGGGCGTAAAACCGTCGTGATTGCTCTCACCGCCAGTGCCTTTGAGGAGCAGCGATCGCAAGTCCTGGCCGCCGGTTGTGATGATTTTGTGCGTAAACCCTTCCGAGAGGCGGTGCTATTTGACAAGATGGCAGAATATTTAGGGGTCGAATATATTTATGGAGAGACGGGTGCAACGACAGTAGTCCAAATTGGTGAAGTCGCCACCTTAGCAGAGTTGCAAAGCCATTTAGTCAAGATGCCCAAGGCTTGGCAAGAAGACCTACTGACGGCGACGATGGCCGCCAATAGTAACCAAATTCTCGAACTCTGTGAACATCTACCCCTCGAAGCAGATCCCCTGCGGGAGACAATTCAGCAATGGTTAGATGAATTTCGCTTTGATGCGCTTGAAAGTTTCCTAGGATCTGTGGTGGACGAGGCCAATATCATTGGTTAGGAGCGACGATAGCGATATTAATCGTCAAGTAAGCCCTCTCTGCCCCTCGTTAGCAGAGGGGAGCCGTAGACTCCACGCATCATGGAGGATTGCTTTAGACCCGTTGCAAAATTGATCAATCCCTGGTGCTGAATCTGTTGCTGCACCACTGTAGATCAGCTTAGATTATTTTCCTTTCTGCTCAACTCCCCGGATTTTGCCATGCATAAACCCCTAAAAACGAGTCTTAATCTCTTTTATTACAGTATTTTTGGAGTCTGGAATGCTGTTTTTATAACATTAATTTATGGATTTTGGTTGCCCTTGGAGGGGGGGCAATTGATCGGGGCGATCGCCTCCGGCGAAATTCAACGGGAATTTGCCCTGTCCCTCGTCGGCTTTTGCCTGATTCCCCCCCTTTGTACCGGCATTGGGGTTTGGAAATTTCGGCCACAGCCCCTTGAGTTAATGCGGCTATTTTTCGGCATTGAAGCCCCCCTCTTTTTGCTCTGTCTGATTCGGTTTTTTGCCCTACGGCAACTCACCCCCGCAACGGTTTGGTTAGTGGGTTCCCTGGCGATCGCCATTGTCGCCTTTGCCGCTGAACGGGTGACAGGCTATTGGGGCAAAACTGCCCCAGCCAGCCCCAGATCAGCCCTCCTCGCCACAGTACAAACCGCACTCCATACCCTGATGATTGTGATCGGGATCTATGTGGGTTTACTCCTGCTGCTTTACGTTCTACCGATGGCCGGTTTTACCGTCCAAGGATTGTGGAATTGGGTCATCTCTGGGGATATTTGGCGAGATTTAGCCAATAACTGGACGTGGTTTTGGCAGGATGTACAAAGGGGCTATGGGTGGGGGGCGATCGCCTTCCTTCTATGGATGGTGATATTGACAATCACCGTGCCCGTGTTTTTCGCCCTGCCCATGAGTTTTGCCCTCCTCTATGTCGATTCCGGACGGCGCATTTTACAGCAATTCCGCCAAGGCTACGGCCGCCGTCGCGCCCTCGCCGTCCTATTGGGAACCCTCGCCCTCTGGTTTGTCATTTCCGGCGGCCTCGGGCAACAGCCCCAAAACCAAGCCTTTGCCCTCCTGGAGCGGGATATCGCCAACCCCGCAATCCGGCAAGTGCTACTCAACGAAGCCCCCACAATTCGCCAGGGGCTGCTCAATGCCTATCTCTCGGAATACCGCTATTTAGGGATTAACAGTGAGAGCAATCTTTTAGGGGAATGGTATCAAGGGGCGTTCCATCTCCCCGAAGGCATCGCCACGGTTTTACAAGAAACCCATGACATTCTCCTTTCTCCTTTCCTCTACAGTGGTGAGCGGGGGGATGTGGAGCGGGCAGCGGAACTTTATGCCGGTTTCTTTGATACACCGATCCAAAAAGGGGAAAAAGCCGCCATTCTCCAAGCCCTCACCTCCACGAGTAACTTAGATGCCGCCAATGCGGGAGTTCTCGATATTGGTCGGGAAAAAGTGCTGCTCAAGCGTCAAGAACTGACGATTGAGGAGCGGGGGGACTGGGCGGAGATCGAACTTTACGAGGTTTATCAAAACCAAACCTTTGAAGTAGAGGAAATTTTCTATGGTTTTTCCCTGCCGGAAACCGCTGTTTTAACGGGGGTTTGGTTGGGGGAAACAGCGGATAAAGGCGATCGCTTCCCTTTCCAAATTTCCCCCCGTGGAGCCGCCCAAGCCGTCTATAACTCCCAAGTGCAACGGGAGCGGCCCGTGGATCCGGCTCTGTTGGAGCAGGTCGGCCCCCATCAATACCGCCTCCGGGCTTTCCCGATCTTGGCCCGTCCCCAAAGTTGGGAAGATCATGGGGGCAAACCCGCCCCCCCGATGCACCTTTGGCTCACCTACCGCACCCTCGCCACGGATCAGGGTTGGCCCCTGCCCCAGGTGAGTGAGGCCCGCAATGTGTTTTGGACGGAGGCAACGGAGCGGTTCCGCAATGGGGAAGCGGTGAAGGGGTTTGATGCTTGGCTCGAAGCCTACGCCCCCCGTTCTCGTTCTGCCCCACCCCAAACCCATCGGGCCATCCTCAACAGCTACGAGGTGACGGCGGAACCCCTCAAGGATGAGGTGATGGGAGATGATCGCGGCAAACGGTTGGCGATCGCCCTCGATACCTCCTACAGCATGGCCCAACAACGGGCAGCCCTCCAGGAAACCCTCAAGGCGATCCAAACCCAAGGCTCCGATCAATTTGATCTCTACCTCACCGCCGCCCCCGGCATCGAACCCCGCCGCGCCGATCTGGACAGTTTGGGCAAGCTCGATCGCAATGCCTTTTATGGCACATTGCAACTCAAAACGATGGTGCACCAATTCGACCAACTCCGCCAAGGGCAAAACTATGACGGGTTAATTTTGCTCTCGGATCAGGGCAGCTATGAATTGGGGGATGATCAGGGGGATTTACCCGATTTAGGGATGCCGATTTGGGCCGTCCATATCGGCGGCTATCCCATCGCCTACGATGATCAAATTCTCGCCGCGCTCCAAACCAGTGGCGGCGGCTCCACGGATTCGCTCCCGGCGGCCCTCAACCGTTTAGCTACGGATGCCCCAGGGGTGCAGCACCTTGATGGCTACCGCTGGCAAATGGCCCCCGTCACCGATAACGCCACGGCCACAACTTCGGACTTTGCCCCCTTAGCAGCCCGTTTCCTGATCCATCAACTGAGTCGCCAAACCGACACCACCGATGCCGCACAATTGGATCAACTCCACAACATTGCCACAACGACGAATATTGTCACCCCCTATTCTTCGATGATCGTTTTGGTTAACGATGAACAGCGGGAACTGTTGCGGCAGGCGGAAGCTGATGATGCTCGGTTTAATCGCACCGTTGAGGATGGTTCAGAATCCCTCCAAGCTCCCCCCAGTGTCACCGGTGTCACTGCTGTACCGGAGCCGGGAACCTGGTTAGCGGGGCTATTGGTGACAGGTTGGATGGTGAGGCAGCGCCGTCGTCCGGTGCGGTGATCACCAACGCGATGGGCAAAGCCCGGTCGGTGGAGGAGTGAGGGAGAACGCTAAACTCTACTCTATCCTCTTTCCTCTGTCCATGACCTTCGGAATCGTTTCGCTCATGCTGGGATGGGGGAAGAGATGGGGGGGCAATTGGTCAAGGGTGAGGCCCTGCTCTAGGGCGAGGGCAAAAAGGGCGATCGCCTCCGGCGCACAGCCCCCCAACAATGCCGCCCCCAAAATTTTGCCCTTGGGCAGGGCTAGCACGCGGCATAATCCCGTTGTGCGGTGGGTTAGAGCGGAGGCGATCGTATCTTTTAAATAGGTTTGATAGCAGCGGACTTGGGGGCCATATTCCTGCTGGGCTTGGGCGATGGTGAGGCCAACGCGGGCAAAGGGGGGATCGGTGTAGACTGTGATCGGAATCGTCCGATAGTCCATGGGTTTGCGCCAATAATGGCCACTGTTATAGAGGGCGATCGCCCCCTCTGCCCGTTCCAATTGCGGCAAATCATAGCCCCCCAAATCCGTCCCAATCGCATAGATCCGGGGTTGGGTGGTTTGAAGATAAGGATTCACCAAAAGGCGATCCTGGTAACTTCTCACCCCTACGCCGGCCAAATTGAGGGCCGTGGGGGGTGGGGTATGGCTCTGGCAATCAAGGAGCAAGCCTGTTTCTACGGGAGGAGTCTTTAACCGTTTTACCCCCCGCGCTTCTAAAATTGCCCCAATCCGCTGTACTAAACGAGGGTCTTCCTGGGGCAAGAGGCGTTCCCCCTCCCATAACATCACCTGTACCCCCAACCGCTGCAAACTGTTAGCCAGTTCCACCGCCGCTAAGGTATTGCCCAAAATTGTCACCTCTGCCGGGAGGGTATCGCGTTGGAGCAATTCCTTTAACTCGATGCCTTGGGCGGGCCGTCGCCCTAGGGCTAACAGGTAGGCCCGGGACGTTAACCGCCGCTCTCCCACCTGCAACAAGAGGGCCGAACCTGACTTAAACTCCCCAACTCCCGCCACCCAATCCACCCCCGCCAACCCCAACACCGCCGGACTCCATTGCTCCGTAATTTGGGCCAAACTGTGATTAGTCTGGGCGATCGCCTCCCCCCAGGGAGTATCGCGGCGGCTCCAATGGCTCAGGCCATAGCGGATATAGGCATCAAGATGGGGGGGACAATTTTGATTGACCAGTGCCACCCGTAGCCCCTGCTGGGCCGCCTGTTGAGCGACGGCGACACCGCCGACGGTATGGCCAAGGATGACCAGATCATAATCAAACATGGGGATTGGGGGTGAGGCGGTGGAGGCTGTGGGCGAGGGCAGTTAAGAGGTGTTGGTTTTCTGGCTCAGTACGGACGGCAACGCGAAAAAAGCGATCGCCCAATTCCGAGAAGCTGAGACAATCGCGGATCAACACCTGAGCGGTTTTCAATAAATCCAGTTGGAGAACATCACTCTTGAGCGCCGTTTCCACCAAGAGGAAATTCGCCGCCCCTGGATAGGGGGTTAAACCAGGAATGGCCGCTAGTCCATTGAATAGTTTCTCTCGGGCCGATGGCAACCAAGCCCAAGTTTGGGCCGCAAACTCCTGATCCTGCAACACCACCGCCCCCACCGCTGCCGCAAGCTGATTCACGGCCCAAGGGTCGCGCCGTTGCCGCCATTGGGCGAGGCGATCGGGGTGGGCGAGGGCATAGCCCAGGCGCAACCCCGGCAGGCTATAAAACTTGGTGAGCGATCGCAATACCACCAACTGAGGAAATTCGGCTAAATAGGGGATTAAACTCTGCTGTTGGGCGAGGGGGAGAAAATCCATAAACGCCTCATCCACCACCACACAGGGACTTTCAGCAATGAGGGGGAGTAATTCCGCCACTGGCCAAAGTTTGCCCGTGGGATTGTGGGGATTATTCAATAACAGGGCTGAGGGGGGCAGCAAATCCTCTAACCGTTGCTCGTTGTGCAAATCTAACCCACAGGGCAACAGCACCACCCCTGCGGCCCGGCAGGCCCGGCCGTAGTCCGCAAAGGCCGGCGTAATCAACGCGGTGATCCCAGCCTGCGCCAAATCCATCGCCGCCCAAGTTAATAACTCCGCTGCCCCATTGCCAGGGAAAACCCAAGCGGGATCAAGGTTGTGGTGCTGGGCGATCGCCCCCCGCAGTACCCCATAATCCGGATCGGGATAGTGGATTAATTCCGGGATGGCGGCCTGGATGGCGGCGATCGCACATTCTGGCGGCCCCCAAGGGTTAATACTGGCGGAAAAATCCCAAAGCACGGGGGAACCCGCAACTTGGGTTGCCCAGGTCAGGTTTCCCCCGTGAGTGGGTCGAGTGATCATAACCAGATGGGGGGAACTACGGGGCGACTTTCTCTTTAAACAGCTTGCCCGCCGAGAAGGCCGGCACTTTCGTCGCCGGGATCTTCATCGGATCGCCGGTTTTGGGGTTGCGACCCTCACGCTCTTTGCGATCGCGAGATTCAAAGGAGCCAAAGCCCACCAACGTCACCTTATCCCCCTCCGCCACAGCCGCCATAATGGCCTCCACCGTCGCGCTGATCACCTTGTCCACATCTTTCTTGGTGACACCAGTTTCCTTAGCCACTTGATCGACGAGTTCACCTTTATTCATGAAAAAAATCTCCTATGCTGGATAGCTGTTCTCAACGTGAGCAGGTGAGCGATAGGTTCGCTATCGCGGATTGCGGGTCTCTCCGCAGAATTGCTGAAACCCGCATTCACCCGTAAATTTCACTGACTCATTCTAAGCGCTGTCTCGCCATTGTGGATCTCTGAAACCCTGAGTTTTCTGAGGTTTTTTGATTTATGACAGATTTTTTTGCCCTGAGAGCTTGGCAACTTTGGCAACAAAGAGCGCAAGTCCAACCGCGCAAACCCATACACCGCAAACCGTTTAACGATTTTTTGCCCCCGATTAAAGCACCAAACCCGCAAGGGTTCGTGCCAAAATTGCAGCGGAGTCTTGGAGTTGATTTTTTTCCGTTGCTGATAAAGAAAGGTTAAGAATTCGCTCTACACCTTGTCGGCCCACCACAGCGGGTAGACTTAAGCAGACATTGCCGATGCCCTCAAAATCCTCAATGGCCGTACTCACCGTCATCACCCGCTTCTGATTTTGCAAAATGGCGCGGGCGATCTGCGTCACCCCTAGGCCGATGGCGTAGCTGGTGGCTCCTTTCCGTTGAATGATCTCGTAGGCAGCGTTTTTAACCTCAGCAAAAATCGGTTCAGCGGCGGCGATCGCCTCCGGAGTCGTAAACAACCGCTCCCCGGCAATATTCACCCCACTCCACACCGGCACTTCACTATCCCCATGTTCGCCAATGATATAGCCGTGTAAACTGCGGGCATCCACGCCATACTGTTGGGCTAGTAGGTAGCGAAACCGAGCCGTATCTAACACGGTTCCAGAGCCAATCACCCGACTTTTCGGCAGGCCGGCAATCCGCATCGTCACATCCGTCATCACATCCACGGGATTGGTGACGACCAGCAGGATCGCCTCTGGATTGCTAGCCACCACTTGGGGGATGAGGCGTTGAAAAATCGCGCTATTGCGTTGCACCAGATCTAAACGAGTTTCTCCCGGTTGTTGCTTGGCTCCGGCGGTGATGATCACCAAATTGGCATTGTGGGGCTGATCGAGGCTCCCCGCTGTAATTTTCGTTGGCTCCAAAAATGAGGAGCCATGGAGCAGATCCATTACTTCCCCTTCGAGTTTGGGGCGATCGAGGTCAATTAAAACCAGTTCATCCAGGGTATTTTGGATCACCAAGGAATAGGCGCAGGCCATACCCACCTGACCCACACCAATGACAATCCCTTTGCGGGGGCGGCGTTGGGCGAGGGGGGTATCGGTGAGGAGGGAGGTAAATAGGGAATCATTCATGATCATTGCTTCGATTGCTACGCTTCTATCATCCCCCCTCAATGTCAGATCCCGTTCTGTTTCAGTTGCGTTGAAGCCCAGGTTTCGACTTGATTTACCCGCTTTCCCCGTCTTTTTTGCTGTAGTGACCAAAATTCATGAAATACAAGTTCCACCGTGCTAGGGGAGATTTTGAGACTGACCTTACTCTAATAGCATTACCAGAAACGCTTCTGGTAATAATGCGGGGATTACAGAAGCCACAAAATCAGGTGTATTTCGAGTCACAATCACGTCTAAACCTGCGGTATTTGCTGCTTCGCTAGTCACAGCATCTTCAAAATCTGTCATAGAACTTTGCAGTGCAGCCCTAATTACCTCATCGGTCACATTGGCGACATCAAGATGCTGTAATAACCTTGATAAAAGCTCGCGTGCTGCTTCACTACCAACTTGGCGGCGCAAAATGTAGAAAATATTGGTCACAGCATGACCAGACACATACCCCTGCACTTGTTTTTGTGTCACCGTGTTTAATGCCTGTGCGGAAGCAACAACAAACGGCTGTCGTTGAGCTAAAACATCAAGCAAAACATCACTATCAAATAATACCCGCCTCAATTGTACTTCTCCTCTAGGTAATCCACATAGGACTCTGTAGGCTCTTCTGTCCCTAACTGAACGACTCCCATTAGACTTTGAGTCCAGGGATTAAGCTCCACAAAAGAATCCATCGTTGTTGGAGGGCTAAGTGCCAGCGTTTCCTGTTGAATTGAACTCAACAAAGATTGTACTAAACGCCAGCGATCGCTAATCGGCAATTGCAAAGCCTGATTTTGTATCTCGTGTAAAGTCATCAGTCTTTCTCCAGCAACTTTTTTATCTATTTTAGATTGCTGGTGTCTCTCTCAACCTGAAAAGCACATCTAGCCAGCAATCTCACACCATCTCACCTTGAATGTTGACCAACAAGCTTGCATCTACCCCTCAACATTATGATTTTTACCACAACAACGGCTCGATTTTGGACTGCACTTCATCAATGACACTTTCTGGTGCAACCTCGACAAATTGAATAGGACGAGCTTTCCAGTCTAAGCATTTGATTTGATCTGAAAGAATAACTCCTTGGATCTGCAATACAGATGGCAAAAGAACCTCAAAAGGATACCCTTTTTGTTGTTTCGTAATTGGCATAAACAAAGCCAGAGAGGTTTTTTCGTTATAACCAAAAGGCGATATCACAAAAGCGGGTCTATGCCCCCTCTGCTCATGCCCCTTGGTTGGTTCAAAGTCCAGATAAACGATGTCTCCCCGGCTCGGAATATATATTGCTTGTGCTACCAAACTTCATTCCCCACTGCTGTTCCGCTATCAATCTCACCATGGAGATTTTCCGGTGTGATTTTATTGATCAGTTCATCTAGTGAGTAACGCTTTCGGCTTCTAGGTTTGATGACGAGAGTTCCATTGACTACGCCAAGATCTATTTCAGCACCTTCGGATAAATGGATCTCTTTGGCTAAATTCTGTGGAATACGAACAGCAAGACTGTTCCCCCACTTTGCAACAGTGGCAACCATTATCTGAATCTCCAGCTAGTGAAACAGATCTGCATAGTTTGTTTTTTAAACAAGCAGTATATACAGAGTATCTACAATGTAGCAATTGATCCTCTGGTTGGCAAGTGTCCGACTCAAAGGCTTTTGTTGCATTGGTCGTAATGCTCGATCTAGGGGTTCTTGGGTTCCAGTGAGGGGGGCGATCGCCCCCTATTGGGCAAAGGTACAAACGTTCGATGTACTGTAGCCAATGATCATCTGCTAGGGTTCGAGGGGAAATTGAGGGGTGAGTGGTGCGTCAGGCATCATTCAACCATCAACATCATCATTGATCTGGTCTGACGCACCCTACGATTCTAGCTGCCGCCCGTTGCAGCGAGGTGTGAGCCTGCTTTACACTGAGGTACATACAAGCAGTCTATCTGAATTATGAGCTATCACGACATCATTACGATTGAGCCGGATAAACGTGGTGGCAAGCCCTGCATCCGCCGAATGCGGATTACGGTCTACGATGTTTTAGGTTGGTTGGCGGCTGGTATGTCTCACTCTGAAATTATTGACGACTTTCCAGAACTGACAGAAACCGATATTAGAGCCTGCTTGGAATTTGCCGCTGATCGTGAGCATCGTTTAGTTGCATCGGTGACTGTCGCTTGAAACTTCTTTTTGACCAAAATCTGAGTCGGAAGCTAGTCAATCATCTAGCAGATACTTTTCCTGAATCTAGCCATGTTCAGTTTCATCAACTTGCAGAGAAAACAGATACTGAGATCTGGGAATTTGCCAAAGCCAATGACTTCTGCATTGTCACCCAAGATGCAGATTTTGCGAAAAGAAGCCAACTATATAGTTTTTCACCGAAAGTAGTATGGCTAAGATGCGGGAGTGCACCAACTAATCAGGTTAAAACTCTCATTCGTTTCACAACTTACAACCAACTAATTCAAAAAACTTTCATATTCATCGTGATCACCAATCCAAATCCAGTAATAATCATCGCCTTTTTTTAAGGCTAATGCTCGATATCCACCACTGACACGCGCAGACCAAAGATTCTTACTAACTTTCTTAAAATGCAGAGAGGGATGAAGTGAATTCTCCTTCCAAAGCTTGTAGGCTTTTCGCGCTTGCTCCTTTATATCAGGGGACAGTTTAGCATAGGCTTTCCAAAAATCAGCCGTCGTTAAGGACTTCATCCAGATCCCTCACATTGTTAGCTGCTATATCTGCCTCTGCCCTAGCAATCAGGTGGTCTAATTTTCCTGTTGCGAAATCTGCTGCAATCTGCCTATCCCACATCTCATCAAGATATTCTTGAAGCCAGTTTGCCAGAGCGCGAATTTCACCCTCTGGCAATTGCTTGATAGCTGATTCAACTTCTAAGCGATTTGTCATATGAAAACTCTACGATTTGAAGATTATTTCCATTTTATCACCAAATTATGGCTTGGATGTCATTGCTGCCAGAACTCCATTCGATCTCGGTTGTTTAACTACTTGCTTTAATCGTTCAGGGGATGGTGCAGAATGGGATAGCCCATTAAAGCCAAAAACTGCAACCTGAGTCCGAGAAATATTTTGAGCAGCAATAAATCCTGTTCCCGGAATATCTGATGTTCACTGATCACGAGCATTGAAAATGGCGGAAGTGCATTACAGCTTTTACCTCAATTACTCAGTACAATAACAACATTTGGTAAACTAGTTATTTAAGCACTGTGAATTAACAAGGCTTACTGCAACTTCTATCAGTATAAATTCTTGCTCGACTCACAGCATAATCGGATCGGGAAGGTGTAGTCGCTCCAACATAGGTTTGGAATTCATCAGCTAGACGATCAGAGATCGCCTCGAACTCTGCATCCAGGTAATCCCCAAAAGAATCCACGGTTTTTGGAAGACTCAGGGCCAGTGTTTCCTGTTGAATTGAACTCAACAACGATTGCACTAAACGCCAGCGATCGCTAATCGGCAATTGCAAAGCCTGATTTTGTATCTCGTGTAAAGCCATTAGTCTTTCTCCAGTAAATCTTTTAGGCTACATAACGGCTGCAATCCACTACCCCGTACCCCCTGAACAGCGACGAGCGACCAGGGGATTTTAGGGATTATTAGCATTGGTGGACGAATTTAGCGAGGCGATCGCAACCCTTTTTAATCGACTCTAGGCTAGTAGCGTAGGAAATGCGGATGCAGCCTTGGGTTCCAAAGGCATCGCCGGGGACGGCGGCCACATAATGCTCATCTAAGAGCCGCTCGCAAAATTCCAGGGCGGGAATCCCTAGGGATTGGATGTCAATGTAGACATAAAACGCGCCGTCGGGCCGGGCGCAACTCAGGCCGGGGATGGCGGCGATCGCCTCTAGCACATATTGCCGCCGTTCCGTAAAGGCCGACAACATCACCCCTAGGGGTTCCTGGGTTCCGGTGAGGGCGGCGATCGCCCCATATTGGGCAAAGGTGCAAACGTTCGATGTACTGTGACCCTGCATTTTATTCATCCCTTGGATCAACTCCAAAGGCCCCGCCGCATAGCCAATGCGCCAGCCCGTCATCGCGTAAGCTTTCGCAAAGCCACTACTAATAATTGTCCGCTCCAAGGCCGCCGGACTCACCGCCCCAATACTCAAATGCTCTGCACCGTCGTAGCGAATTTTTTCATAAATTTCATCCGATACCACGAAAATATCCGCCTCTACCACCACCTCAGCCAAGGCGCGAATTTCCGCCGGAGTGTAAACGGAGCCGGTGGGGTTGGAGGGGGAATTGAGGACAAATAGCTTCGTTTGGGGGGTGATGGCGTTGCGGAGTTGTTCCGGCGTGATCCGATAGCCCGATGCCGCTGTGGTTTCCACTAAAACCGGCGTACCTCCCGCCAATTTCACCATTTCCGGATAACTCACCCAATAGGGAACGGGAATAATCACCTCATCCCCCGATGTAATCAGCGTCATCATCAGGTTATAGAGGGAAAACTTGCCGCCGTTGGTGACGATGATATTGGCGGCATTGTAGGGGAGTTGGTTATCGGTTTGCAACTTTTGGGCGATCGCCTCCCGCAGTTGGGGTTCCCCCGCCGCCGGGCCGTAGCGGGTTTTGCCTTGATCCAGGGCTGTCTTGGCAGCTTCCTTAATGTGATCCGGCGTATCGAAATCCGGCTCCCCCGCACTAAAGCTACAAACATCGATCCCATCGGCAGCCATGGCCTTGGATTTAGCGGCGATCGCCAGGGTCATGGAGGTGGGGACTTGGTTGATGCGTGGGGCTAATTTCACGATGGCTCGGCCTCTCAAAGCAGCAGGGATAGGGTAATCATGACTTTCCAGTGTAGGAGGAAATTTAGATGAGGGGATGCTGCTTGTAATACTTTTTTAGGACTTGGGGCGATGCGATCACCCGCACCCAATCCGTCCTAGCGGGAATCGTGACCTTTGGCACAGAGCGATCGCCCTTCAGCCCCCTTTCATTTTATCCCGGTTTAATCACCGTTAAGCTTAAACCTAAAGATCAGGAGGGTAAGATGGCGGTCGATTACGATGTGGTGATTATTGGCGGCGGTTCGGGGGGGCTGGTGGTGGCCAGTGCGGCGGCGCAACTCAAGGCCAAGGTCGCTCTAGTGGAAAAAGCAAAGTTAGGGGGCGATTGTCTTTGGTATGGCTGCGTTCCCAGTAAATCCCTGATCCATGCGGGAAGAATTGCCCAGGCGGTGCGCAACGGTTCCCGGTTTGGCATTTATACGGAGCCGCCCCGGATTGAATTTCGCGAGGCCATGGGCCATGTGCGCCAAGTGATTCAAACTATTGAACCCCACGATTCCCCGGAACGGTTTCGGGGCTTGGGCGTGGAGGTGATTTTTGGGGATGGTGCGTTTCAGAATCGCCATACTTTTGTGGTCAATGGGCGCACACTCACAGCCCGGGCCTTTGTGATTGCCACCGGTTCCCGCCCCGCGATTCCCCCGATTTCGGGCTTGGCGGAAGTGGGCTATCTCACCAATGAGCAGGTTTTCGATCTCGAAATTTGTCCCCCGTCCCTCGCCGTTATTGGTGGGGGGCCGATTGGTTGCGAATTGGGGCAAGCGTTGCACCGTTTGGGGGCAAAGGTGACGATTTTAGCCAGTGGCGATCGCCTCCTCCCCAAGGAAGACCCCGCCGCCGCCGCTGTGGTAGAAGCCCAATTACTTCAAGATGGGATCCGCATTCTCCACAATGCCAGGGCCGAAAGTGTCAGCCTTATTGAGGGGAAAAAACAGATCCAGGCGGGGGGTGAAACGATTACCGTTGATCAAATTCTCGTCGCCGCTGGTCGCCATCCCAATGTTGAGGGCTTAAACCTTGAAGCCGCTGGTGTGGCCTATGGCCCCCAAGGGCTACAAGTCGATTCAGCCTTGCGCACCACCAACCCCCGGATCTATGGCTGTGGCGATGTCATTGGTGGCCATCAGTTTACCCATGTGGCGGGCTATGAAGCGGTGTATGTGTTGACCAATGCCCTGTTTTCCCCCGTGAAAAAATTCTTTCCGAGTCGCATCAATTATCGGGTGATTCCCTGGGCCACCTTTACCGATCCGGAATTGGCGCGGGTGGGGCTGACGGAGCAACAGGCCCGCGATCGCCATGGTGACGATCTCGCCATCCTAGAGCAACCCTTTGCTGGGGTAGACCGCGCCCAAGCCGAAGGCGCAACGGCGGGCTTTGCCAAAATCATTACCCGCAAAAATGGCGAAATTTTGGGGGCGCATTTGGTCGGCCCCCATGCCGGGGAATTAATCCATGAAATTGTTTTAGCCATGGCCAATAACCTGCCGGTGGGCAAGCTCACCGGCATTCACATTTACCCCACCCTCTCCGAGGTCAACAGCAAAGCGGCGTTATTGCTCAAAAAGCAAACCTACGCCCAACAGCAAGGTTTACAGAACTTCCTCGCCCAATTTTTCACATTCCTGCGCCGCTTTTAAGGGGGATTGCTTGCCAAGGGGGAGGGGATGGGGTAAAACGTGGCCTGTAGATATCCTCAATTGATCCGCATCATGGTTAACGTTTCTGGCCGGAGTTTGACCCTTGGGGTGATGGGGGCCATCGCTGCTGGCCTCCTCTGGGGTGTGGCCGTCCCCCTGCTGCCGATGAGCCTCAACCCCATCGCCCAAGCTCAGGCCCAAGGGATTTTGAAAAAGGGCGATCGCGGTGAAGCAGTCGAGCGGCTTCAGCGGCAGCTTCAACAGGTGGGGGTGTTTAATGGCCCGATCACCGGGTTTTATGGTGATCAAACCGAAACCGCCGTCCGTCAATTCCAACGCTCACGGGGGTTAAATCCCGATGGCGTGGCAGGGCAACAGACTTTAAACCTGTTAGCGGAGGTGATTGCTGCCCGTAGCCGTCAGCCCCAGTTTCAAACCTTTGGGGAGGGTTCCCAAGGCGATCGCGTCGGCCAACTGCAATTACGCCTCCAACTCTTGGGCTATCTCACCAATGCCCCCACCCGCAACTTTGACCGGGCGACAAAGGCGGCCTTAATCCAATTTCAGCGCGATCGCGGCATCAATGCTGATGGCGTAGTGGGGCAACAAACTTGGACAGTGATCCACAGTGCCATTTCCACAACCCAAATCCGCAATATGCAGGAACGGCTTCGGGTCGCGGGGTTTTATCGCGGCTCCATTGATGGCCAGTTAAATCCCGCCACCCAACAGGCGATCGAATCAGCGCGGCGGCTCTATGGGGTCAGCGCGGCGGCAGTGTTGCGGGGGAGCTATTAGCCCACCCTTCACCCCATGACAAAATATTCAGTGAATCCAAGAATCCTCACACCTTCAGGCTGAAGATGATCAACAACCCCCACAACACCCCTAAAACCAAAACCCCCCTGGATCAGGGGGGAATGGGGAAGAGAGGGAATCCGGTTCAACCGGCTTAAACCTTCGCGGCCACTTTGCTTTCCGTGCTACGGGTTAACCGCTCATAGGAATCGCGCATTTTCAGCCCTACCAACACTTGGAACAGGCCCGTGCCATTCTCAGAACCGGGATAATCCTTATGCTTAAGCACCAACTCCGTCATCTCACCGTAGTAACGGGTGGAGGTGCTGCTCAGGTGGCTTTCGATGTAGATCATCTCTTCGAGATTATCAAACTGCCCATCTACTTCCAGAATCGAAACCTCATGGCCCATATAAGCATCCGGGCCATAGTAAAGCTTGATGCCGGGGTAGTTACAAGTCAGTTTCCGACCACAGGGCCGCCAATCAATGGTAGACCCTTCATCGAACAGGTAAACCGGATCGAAGTTTTCCACCCCTTCTTTTTGGATCAGGCGTACCCGCAGATACTTCCCTTCTTTATCCTCAATGAGTTGGGTGGGCAACACTTGGATCACCACATCCGCAAATTCTTTTTGGGGTTCAATGTAGGCAGAAAAGTCTGGTTTCCGAGCATTGATCGAAGCTAAAACGTCCTCGTAGGTGTGGCCCCGTTCCGCCATATCCCGCTGGATCTTCCAACGAATTTTTACTTCATCGTCGATGTCGAGATAAACACTGAAGTCGATCAGTCCCCGCACCCGCTCATCGTAGAGGGGATGTAGGCCCTCAATCACGATCACTTTGTTGGGGTTGATGCGTTCGGGGGGGTCAAGTTCCCCGGTTTCGTGGTTGTAGATCGGCTTGTCGATCGGATTTCCCGCCTTTAACGCTTTGATCTGCTCATACATCAGATCAAAGTTATTGGCTTTGGGGTCCAGAGCGGTGACACCAGCCTCTTTTCTGCCTTTGCGATCCAGACTGTGATAGTCATCTAGACAAATCACCGTCATGAACTCTTCACCGAATAAGTCCGTGAGGCGGCGGAGAAATGTGGATTTTCCGCACCCTGAGTCACCAGCAACTCCAATAAGAACAACACGGTCTGACTGCGCGATCATACCTTTCCTCTTTACAAAACAGATTTCTAAAAAGTCCTTTAGGCAAGCCTAAAACTGACTATACGGAATTGGGTGGGTTCCGTGGGTTGACACTCATCGCCTTGCAAGAAGCCCTTCACCGAATTGCGACAGTGGAACACGATCACCGGGGAAGACAGCAACTGTGCCGAGTATAAGTATTCAATACCAGCAATGTACGCCCGATTGTATCAGAACGGGGAAATCCCTACAAGACAGCGACCGCTCGAACCACTGCCTGCCCAGTCTCTATGCTAAGGCCGGGGGGGCATTTTTGCGAAAGAAAACTTAAAAAAAGATGTTTCTGTTACAGTCCGCCCTGAGAGCTTTTGCCTACAGTGAGGGGGCGATCGCCCCTGGGTCTCCCCCCTTGCGTCGCCTTGGCTGTCCATCCCCAAAAATTCAAGCTTCTCCCTTTAGCCCCATCCGTAGCGTCCCGCACAATGATAGGCTGAATAGTGGTGCAAAAGCTCCTTTTGAAGCTCACACCTGCGGTGAGTGGGGACTTGCTCCCCGCACTGTGGTGAAGACGACGGTGCTTTTTTGCAGCATTAAATCATGCAATTTTTGAAGTTTTTGGAGATAGGCAGCGTATGTACGGACAAAGTTCTGCTTTGGCTCAGAATACTGAGTCTGGGAGTCGGATGTTTATTTATGAGGTTGTCGGTTTGCGCCAGAGCAATCAGACGGATAGGCTGAACTACTCCCTCCGTCGTAGCGGCAGCGTCTTCATGACCGTGGCCTATGACCGCATGAATGAAGAAATGCAGCGCATTTTGCGACGGGGAGGCAAAATTGTCAGTATTAAGCCGGTCAACGGTGAACCCCCTGTTCCGGTTGTTTTGTCCGCTCCGACAGCCTCAGCCCCTGCCCCTGAAGCTGTGAGTGATGCCATGATTGTTCATCCTAAATCCACTGATACCAAGGTTCCCGTTAACCTTTACAAGCCGAAAGAACCCTACATTGGCAAATGCCTAGAGAACTATGAGCTAGTCCGTGAGGGGGGCAGCGGGATAGTTCGCCATGTCACCTTTGATCTCTCTGGGGGCGATCTTCACTATTTGGAAGGCCAAAGTATTGGGATTATCCCCCCCGGTGAGGAGGAAAATGGCAAGCCTCATAAGTTGCGCCTTTATTCCATCGCTTCTACCCGTCATGGCGATCGCGAAGATAACAAAACCGTTTCCCTCTGTGTCCGCCAACTGGAATACCAACACCCCGAAACCGGCGAAACCGTCTATGGCGTTTGCTCCACCTATCTCTGTAACCTACCTGTTGGCTCCGATGTGGCCATTACTGGCCCGGTGGGGAAAGAAATGCTCTTGCCGCCCGATGAAGATGCCACGGTGGTAATGTTGGCAACGGGAACCGGGATTGCCCCCTTCCGGGCATTCCTCTGGCGGATGTTTAAGGAAAAACACGAGGATTATCAATTTAAAGGGTTAGCTTGGTTAATCTTTGGTATCCCCTACAGTGCCAATATTCTCTATCAAGAAGAGTTAGAGAAAATGGCGGCGGAATTCCCCGATAACTTCCGCCTCACCTATGCCATTAGCCGCGAGCAGCAAACTGCCGACGGTGGTAAAATGTATGTTCAAAGCCGGGTGACTGAATACGCTGATGAATTGTTTGAAATGATTCAAAAGCCGAAAACCCATGTGTATATGTGTGGTTTAAAAGGGATGGAGCCGCCCATTTCCGAAACCTTCACCCAAGAAGCGGAAAAACGCGGGATGCACTGGGATGATCTTCGCAAACAAATGAAGAAAGAGCACCGCTGGCACGTTGAAGTGTACTAAGGGAAGTTCCTCTCTATTTGTGGGGGAAAACGACTAAAGTCGTTACTACAAACCTTTGTATTAACGACTTTAGCTGGTGAACGGTGCGTCAGACACAATTCAACCGCCATATCATCATTGATCCGCTCTGACGCACCCTACAATTGAATCGTAGGGTGCGTCAGAGCGGTTAATCTATGATCCAAAAGAACAACGTAACGGCTGACGCACCATTGATTAATGATTAAGCAACAGGTGGAATGTCGGATTTAGTCCTCTCTTTGGGGCTGAGGGGTTTTGACTTTGAGCAGTTGCATTAAGGGGGAAAGATCAATGGAGCCGTAGTAAATACTGCTGGCGAGTTGGTAATTTTCGAGGACTTTGATCAGCCAATTGCTCTCTTTTTGAGGGGTATCTTGATAGTGCAAAAATAGATAACTGAGGCGTTTTTCTAATTCTGGTAATAGGGGAGGGCAAAGGAGGGTGAGCTTGATCAGCATTCCGATGGTGATGCTGGCTCCGAGATTGGCGACGGCTTCAATGAAGAGGTAATGTTCTGGATTGGCATCGTTTTCGATCATCAGTAGGCTGAGGAGTTTGGTGGCGGTGCGTAGGCTGAGGGCTTCATCGGGGCGGCGGTGGTTGTAGTGGGGCAAAATCCCTTGTAGATGAACTTTGAGTTGCATACTCAAGGGATAGGTGCTGTTGGTGGGCAGGGAGGTGATCAGGTATTGATGGAGTTGGGCTTTAAAGTCGGCGTAGGAGGAGAAGCGGCGGAAGTCGGTGCGCAGGCGTTGGGCGAGTTCTTGGCGGGTTTCACGGCCGGGGCGTTTGTCCCAAAAATGACGGAGGGCGGCGGCCAATTCGCGATCGCCTAACAACGTCGGATTTTTTTCCCGCCGAATAATCCGCCCCGCCCCTTGACTCAGTTGTCTCGCTCTGGCTAGTTGGGCTAAACGGGCTTGATAGGTGACAAAACGATTGAGGCGTAATTCATAATGGTCTTCTGCTCGTTGGGAGAGGGATTGGACAATCTGCTGCTGTTCGTAGTCAATGTCCTTGGTAAGGAGCAGATGTTTATACAGAAAGGGATAGCGATAGATTAAATTCCCCAACGGTTGATCTGGATGGGGATGGATGGGGTGGGCAATTTTCCCGAAACGACCCAGAATTTTGTACTGCTCAGTGGTGAGGAATTCATGCATTAATTCCCGGAGGCGACGGACAACCCGGGCTTGTTTAAATCCGGCTCCGGGGAGGTGCTCAAAAGAGGTGAGCAGTTGGGCAATGTAGGGGTGGTTTTCTGGCTGTTGCTGCCAAGGATGGATGAGGAGGAGGCAGCAATGGAGGAGGATTTGGGGAAATTGGGCGGGGGCATCTTTGGCCAGTACGACTTGTTCCAAGATGGCCTGAATTTGCATATCTTGGATATTATGGGTGTCGATCAACAGATGTTGAAATTGATTGAGGGCGATCGCCGGGCTTGTGGTGGCCACCAATTGCCTAAAATACCCATAGAGTTCAGCGGTGGCTTGCTCAATGCCCATCACTGGTTGGGGCGATGGCAATGAAGGGGGGGAGGGGGGAGGATTGGTTTCTACGGGACTGACATCTTTGACGGGAAGGTTGAGCAGGTTGGTGAGTTGTTGGGTTTTGAACAGGGTGCGGATCCGTTGATAGCCATAACTCCCCCCTTGAAAGGTAAAGGCGGGGCGATCGCCCCCCTCCATCCCAAAACCCTTCAACTTCAAACTGGGGTCATCTGCGAGATGCTGAACAGCTTGCACCAAATCCTGTTGTTGCAAGCTGTTTAACTCCACCCCTTGGAGTAAGCGCAATTGCCATTGCATGATCGTGGTTTTCATAACCCCTGGTGCATCCCTGATCGCTTGATTGTAGATGAACGCCATCCTAGCAATTTCACGGAGCGATCGCGCAGTTTCAGCACCAGAGCGGCAAAAGTTCTAGACTTGTATTTGATTCTTCCCTTCCTCCTGCCCCATGGCTTCAGAGTTTCCCCTTACTTGTAAAGTCCCCGAAGCTTGGCTAATCGCCTTGGATGACTATGCCCAGGCCCATGGCTTGACCCGTAACGACACATTGAAAATGGCGATCGCCCAATTCCTCAACAGGGAAGACCCCTACAACTGTCTCCAGCACCTCGAAGACCTCGATCAAAACGTCGCCAAGTTGGGCAAACAAATTCAATCCCTCCACAAACGCCTCAAAACCCTCGAAGCCCAACCGGAACCCATCACCCCCGAAATCCTCACCCCCTACCCCCAACCCCGCCTCGGCTTGGCCCCATCCCCCATCGCCACCCTCGAAGGAGAAGTGATCCCCTCAAACTCCCCGTCAGAAAGACTTAAGGAGCCACAACGCCGGTTTGGAGCGATCCGCCTCGATGAACTCTGCCGGATTACTGGCCTCAACCTCGGTGAAATCCAAGCCAAAGCCTTGACCGTTGGGCTTTCCATTTATGAGGCGATCGAAATCGAAACCGGCTGGCAATACGACCCCCAAACCGCCACCTTTGCCCCACCCCTATAACCCCACCCCCCACTCCCTACTCCCTACTCCCTACTTCCCACTCCCCATTGCCCATTGCCCGTTCCCCGTTCCCCTCCCCCCGCAATAGTTCTAAATATTTCAGTTACATATCGAAACCGGCTGGCAATACGACCCCCAAACCGCCCCCTTTGCCCCCCCCCCCT
>Ga0316611_1000059_pt1 | contig 50490 bp, 46 predicted proteins | sample MIS2016202_MG_FD_207675 | JGI IMG/M metagenome (GOLD analysis project Ga0316611, IMG submission 207675) | Microbial mat bacterial communities from Middle Island sinkhole, Lake Huron, Michigan, United States - MIS.2016.202 | ecosystem: Environmental > Aquatic > Freshwater > Lake > Sediment... | reverse complement strand
ACCCCGCTTATCTCTATTCTATCATGGATTCACTGTCGCTCAATTTATTTTCTGGTTCGTTTTCATCCCGTCACTCATCCTTGTAAACGGATAGAGTGCGGGACTTCCCACTCACATTAGTTAAATCAGGATGAAACTTTTTTGCTGCCTCTAAGCCGATGCGACCATTACTAGCTCCCTCTGTGATAAATCCCTTAAATTTTAAAATATCGATGATGTCATATCTAATTTCGTCTTCATCTTCAATAATTAAAATTCGTTGCATAGGTTAATTGCCATGAATGAAAAAATTATAGCTTTGCAACACTTTGCGCTTTCTTAAAACCCATTGGGTAGATGTGGCGATGGCGAAGCCATCGCCACATCTACCTAAAACTCAGTAAATTCGTTAGTCTTGCATAATTCCTAAAGCTTTTTGGAAACTTATTTGCGTTTATTTGCGTTTATCAACAAAAAGCAGCGCATCGCGCTGCCTTTTGTTGATTTTTATTCGATGGTGCGGGTTAGCAATACAGGGACAGTGGCATTGACACGCACATAGTCGGATACTGAGCTACCCAGTAAGCGATCAAGGTCAGGCAAACTGCGGGCGATCGAGGGGCGGCGATCGGGAGAACCAACCAATAAAATGCTGGTATTAGCTTCGTCAGCAAGTCTAACTAGTTCTTTGCCCACATCACCAGAGCCAACAAAGGAGCGTGATGGAATATTTAAACGCTTGAGTTTGGCAGTAGCTTCAGCCAGCACTGGGTCAGTACTCGCAGTACTATCATCCTTACGTTTGACCACCCTTGCTAAGAAAATTTCCACATCCTTAACGCCACTAGCTAGTTTGATCGCCAGATCAAGGCTGTAGTTGGAAGCTGCGGAACCATCAATGGAAACCATGATGTTGCGGATGGTTTTGATGTATACATCATCCTTGATCAATAACATTGGCACATCAGACAATTGGAAAACATATTGACTGACGGAGTTTGCCAAAATTGCTTGCAAACGCCCCATACCACGAGATCCCATGATTAGCAAATTTGCCTTTAGTTCTTCAGCAACTTTGCAGACGACATCCTTGGGTTCACCCTCTTTGAGTAGTGATGCGGTGCTATTTTCTGAAGTCAAGCGCAAGCTTTTAATTTCTCTTTCGATAATGTTTTCGCCTGCGCGACGGTATTCGGTAATGCCTTCAGAGTTAGTGGAGTTGGGAATAACGTGCAGTACATTAATTTGTGAACTTTGGAAACTCGGTAGGGCGAGCAACATATTCAGCATTTCGCGCGATCGCCCCGAACCATCAACAGCTAATAAAATTTGTTGAAACATAGTGGTCAAATTTATTTTGAGTTTTATTTTGAGTAAAGCTCAATTAAAGCTCAACTCCAGCGCGATCGCTGCAAAACGTTGAGATTCTTAAAAGTCACCAAAAAATTATCCAAAAAAAATTATCCAAAAAAATCAGATACGGCGCAAAGCGCCGCCTCTGATTTTTTAGATCACTAATCAGAAGTTATTGAAACAAACTCTTGTTGAGGTGCATTAAGTTGCTCTGAAATAGGAATATTCACATATTCTGCACCATTAGAAATTTGCTGTTTTTGTAAGTCTAGAGCCGCTTTCACTAGTCCTTGGAACAGTGGATGGGGGCTGCTGGGGCGAGATTGAAACTCTGGATGGAATTGGGTGGCGATAAAGTAGGGATGCTTAGGAAGCTCGATCGCTTCGACCAAACGTCCATCGGGGGAAGTACCACTAATTACATAGCCTGCTTCAAGGAACAGCGATCGATAGGCATTGTTAAACTCATAGCGATGGCGATGGCGTTCATAAATCACTGATTCGTTATAAAGGCTATGCACAAGGCTATTTGGTGCGAGACGACAAGCGTATAAACCTAAACGCATTGTGCCGCCAAGATTAACCACATCTTGTTGTTCGGGCAGTAGGTGAATCACAGGATTATGGGTTTCTGGGGCAAACTCCGCACTATTGGCATCGCTAAGATTACCAATATTTCTTGCCCAGTCAATGACTGCACATTGCATTCCTAAACATAGACCTAAAAATGGAATTTGATGGTCACGCGCATACTTTACCGCCGCCACCTTACCATCGACACCACGATTGCCAAAGCCTCCTGGGACAACGATCGCATGGACATTTTGGAGGAATTTTTCCGCGCCATAGGTTTCGATGTCTTCGGAGTTAACCCACCGCAAATTCACATTGCTATTCACGGCGATCGCGCCATGTTTGAGGGCTTCGATCACCGAGAGATAGGCATCGGTCAAACGTACATATTTCCCCACGATCGCTACTTCTAGCTGATATTCAGAACGATATAAGCGCTCCACAAGGGTTTGCCAACTGCGGAGATTGGGCTGACGCTGCTGCATCCCAAGTAGACGCAATACTTGCTCTGCCAAACCCTCACGCTCCATTGCTAACGGCACTTCATAGATGCTCTTCACATCTTGACAGGTCATCACGCATTCGGGCTGGACGTTACAAAATTCCGAAACCTTGTCTTTGATATTCTGCGGAACGGGGCGATCGCTGCGACAAACCACAATATCAGGTTGAATCCCGATCGATTGCAACTCCTTGACCGAGTGCTGCGTGGGTTTGGTTTTCATTTCCCCTGCGGAGGCGATCCAAGGCATGAGGGTAACGTGCATATAGACCACATTTTGTCGTCCCACATCCTTACGAAATTGACGAATCGCTTCGATAAAGGGTAGGGATTCGATATCGCCCACCGTGCCACCGATTTCCACAATGACTAGATCAGGATTGCCATTATTGGCAACGCGATGAATACGCTCCTTAATTTCGTTAGTGATATGGGGAATTACCTGTACCGTGCCGCCTTGATAATCGCCGCGTCGTTCTTTATTGATTACGCCTTGATAGATCGCGCCTGTGGTGACATTACTCAACTTAGACATGGAAGTATCGGTAAAACGCTCATAATGCCCCAAGTCGAGGTCGGTTTCTGCGCCATCTTCAGTAACAAAAACTTCCCCATGCTGAAACGGACTCATCGTACCGGGGTCTACGTTGATGTAGGGATCAAGTTTGAGAATAGCGATCGAATAATCTCTTGATTTTAGTAGTCGTCCCAAACTCGCGGCAACGATGCCCTTCCCAATACTAGAGACAACTCCGCCAGTCACAAAGATATACTTAGCCATAAAATTTCGTTATTAGGGTGCATTGCCCTATCACTTCAGAGACAATACTTAACAAAGTGATTATATAGCAGTAACCAGCTACCGCAGAAAAAGAGCGCTTTAAGGTAATTATGCCGCCCCCCAACCCCTTCTCCCGCAGGAGAAGGGGCGCAAAATTCTAGTTTTTTCTTGTTCCCCTCTCCTGCGGGAGCTGCCGTGTACACACAAGTCTCTCTATCTACGTTTCAGGGTTTAGATCCCCCCAGCCCCCCCCTTAAAAAGGCAGGGCTGTTTCAAGAAAGGGTAAGAGAGGTTCTAAATGAGCAAAGACCACATAGCAGGTATATTGTCAGAAAATCGGTCAATTGCACCTTTTATTGAGTCAAAACCATGAAGCCTAAATACAGAAAGTACCCAAGTCTTGATGATTGATAGATTAATCGGTGTATTCCCTCGTCTCGGCTCCCTTGCGCTCCGCGTGGGTTTGGCACTTCCTTGAGATAATCAATTATGCTTTTGCTCATTTTTTGCCTCTTTTGACGCTATTGACTAAAATTATCGCTTAAATACTTGGCTTATGACTACCCTCTATTTTTGTTGGTCACTTACCATTTCTTGAAACAGCCTTGCTGGGAGAGGGGGCTGGGGGGTGAGGGCAATCTTCATTCCACGTAACATCAGTTAGAGTTTTAACTCTAATAAAATTCCAACGCGACTGTCATAAATTAAAGGCGATCGCCGCCATTCTACTTTTGTGCCTAAACGTAAATTATTAGTAAGGGCATAGCTAGTGGAAAGCGTGGTCGTACTCATTTCCAAATTGCCATTGGGAGAAGTAAACGTATGACTCAGGCGCAGGTCAGAGCTATGGGGAGACAATATTAAAATCCCCTGTAATCCCACATCTAAGCCTGAAATTTGCGGACGATCTATCTGATTGAACTGACGATAGCCTACGATGGGCGCAATATTCCCATAGGAACCTAAGGGCAGTAGGTAATATCGTAGATTTGCCTGAACTTCACTTTCACGACCACTAAATTCCGATTGATAGCTACCATTTACCGTTAACGGCGATCGCCCCACAAATAAATCTTCAAACCCTGCATCAACTCCTAGGGAATTATCGCGTGAGGTAATCCCAATTCTCAGCTTTTGATCAAAAATCGGTGCATTGTAAATTTCCTCTAACAGATCGGGGGGGTTCTCTAACCAACGCCGCAATACTGGGCTACTGTCGATTACTTGACGATCAATTTCGATATCATTAGCTCGTCGTGACATTTTGGTATCACCATAGGCTGCTGTACTAATGCCAAAGTAAACCAGTGCAGCTATAGCGATCGCCCAATTTTTTGCCATAAATTTCGAGATGGTTTGCCATAATTTCGTTGATATTATCTCATATATTCAAAAAGCTTGCTTCGCAAGCTTTTTGAATATTTATCTGGGTTTTAAGAAAGCGCAAAGCGCTGTAATTATTCAACGGTCACAGATTTGGCGAGATTGCGGGGCTGATCGACATCTAAGCCGCGATGTGCCGCCACATGATAGGACAGCAATTGTAATGGAATCACCGTTAGAATCGGCGAGAAAATCTCCTCCACAACGGGAATCGGCAAAATGTGATCGAATACCTCATGGGCGGCAGGATCATCTAGGGGCGCGACACCGATCAATTTGGCATCCCTCGCCTTAGCTTCTTGGGAATTAGAAAGCACCTTCTCATATACCGCCCCTGGAGTGGCGATCGCCACGACAGGTACATCTTGATCGAGCAAGGCGATCGGTCCATGCTTCATCTCGCCTGCGGGATAGCCCTCAGCGTGAATATAGCTGATTTCTTTGAGCTTGAGCGCACCTTCGAGGGCGATCGGGAAGTTAATCCCCCGGCCGAGGAAGATAAAGTCTTTGGTATGGGTAAACTGGCGCGAAAGTTCTTCAATATAGCGCTCTTGACCTTCGAGAATCCGTTCCATATAGGCAGGAAGTTGACGCAATCCTTCGATGATTTCTTGACTTCTCGCATCGGAAAGTTTTCCCTTTTTGATGCCAAATTCTAACGCAAGTAAATAGAACATGAGTAATTGAGCCACAAAGGTTTTGGTTGCTGCTACACCAATCTCAATTCCTGCTTGGGTATCAATTACCGCATCGGAAATGCGCCCAATTGAACTTTCAACGCGGTTGGTAATGCCAAGACAGCGATCGCCTCTAGATTTGGCTAGTTCTAAGGCTGCTAGAGTATCGGCAGTTTCGCCCGATTGCGTCACACCAATAACCAAGGTGTTTGGTAAAGAAGGTGGTGGTGAATAGCGATATTCAGAAGCATATTGAACGCTGGTGGGAACACCTGCAAGCTGCTCTAGTAAATACTTGCCCACCAGTGCAGCGTGCCAACTAGTTCCACAGGCGACAATTTCCACCCGATCAACCTGATGGATAAAACCTTCAGGAAGTCTTAAATTGATGTGATTAGCTTCATTAATGTAACTGGCAAGCCCTGCCCGAAATACCCCCGGTTGCTCATAGATTTCCTTGAGCATATAGTGTTTGAAGCCTTGTTTCTCCACCATCGTCGGATTCCAGTTCAAGGTTTGGGGCGCACGACGGAGGCGATCGCTTTTGGCATTATAAACGGCGACGCTATCCCTCGTTAGTCGAGCAATCTCGCCATTTTCCAAAGGAATTACGGTGCGTGTATAGGCAACTAATGCAGGGGTATCAGAGGCACAGAAGTTCTCATCTTTGCCAAGCCCAATTACGAGGGGAGCCTGTTGGCGCACCACAATTAATTCATCGGGATAATCGGCATGAATCACGGCGATCGCGTAGGCTCCCTGCAACTTGGCAACGGTCAGGCGCACTGCTTCAAAGAGAACTGAAGGTGATTTTTCAGGAATTATATTACCGAGATGCTCCAATTGTGAAAGATACTCCGCGATCATATGGGGAATGACTTCCGTATCAGTTTCGCTGACAAAGGCATGACCGAGTTCCTTTAACTCAGTGCGAAGAATATGATAATTCTCGACAATACCGTTTTGGACAACTGCCAAGTTCCCCATCGTATTGGTATGGGGATGGGCATTATGTTCCTCTGGTTTGCCATGGGTTGCCCATCTGGTATGCCCGATGCCAATCGGTGCTTGAGGTGCGGTATCAGCATTTAATTTTTCTTCGAGTTGGATCAGCTTGCCCTTGGCTCTGATCCGATGTAAACCGCGATCGCCTAGGGGAATTGTTGCCACGCCTGCGGAGTCATAGCCGCGATATTCGAGCTTGCGTAACCCTGAGATTAAAACTTCATTTGCCGAGCGATGTCCGATGTAGCCAACAATTCCACACATAATGCTTAGTTACAGATATCTGAGGTACATAATGATTGATTTTTGTATTTAACCATGTGGAGTTCCTGCTAAATTGTGTTTTTAGAATGTTCTCTGGGTTTTCAAGGCGATCGCCTATCTAAAAAGTTTGTAAAGTACAAAGAAATCAAGTTTACCGCGATCGCCGATCAAACGAACCACAAGAAAAAAATTGAAAGTGTTGCTTTGCAACACTTTCAATTTTTTTCTTGGTTTGGGTTTAAGCGCCAAGCGCTGTGAAAAATATCTTGTGGTTCATTGGCTCGATAATTGCGGTAACTTATCTATAAACCTTTTTTATGCTGCCTAGCGAACTCCTAATGCATCGACTGAATGGCGAAACCGTCGTTCCCAAAAGATTGAAATTAGATGATCAACATCTAACTGCGATCGCTACGGAATTAATCACTATTTTTGAAAGTTGCAAAGGTCAGCCCCAAAGTGAACTCGATCGCCAGTTACAAGAATTAGAAGGTGATACGCCCGATTATCGAGTGAAGCGGGGATTAGCACATATTCTTAAATCCAGCTTTAGCACCTTTGAAATTATTAGTCCTCTGGAACCGCAGGAATTACGCCGCCGTGTCTTTGAACTTTCGGCTCAAGTTATTCCCAGTCAACAAGCTACTGAGGAAACTCTAACAAAACTCGCGAACAAGCTCACTCAAGAACTCAATCGTGAAGTGCTTCCTTCTCAAATTACGCAAGGGCTGTATGCAGATCTGATGGAAAATCGGATTCTGACGCAATTTGATACGCCAACTACTGAAACCCTAATCCATCGCTATAACCTTTCGCAGGTGCAGGGGATTTTTTATCGCGCTAGTCACATGACCCTGAATGTGCATCGCAATGACCCAGGGGAATATAAGCTGCTCTTTCGCTATCTCAAGCTCTTTCAGTTAATGTCCTATATCGAAGGCGATGTCGATTATGGCTTTACGATTACTGTTGATGGCGCGACCAGTTTATTTGGCACAAGTACACGCTATGGACTGGCGATCGCTAAGCTGCTCCCTGCTTTACTTCATGTGACTAAATGGAGCTTAAACGCAACACTTGTTGAAAAAGATGCCTACTCTAAACAAAAGCGTACAGGTTTATTTACCCTCAACTCAGACTGTGGTTTAGTGAGCCATTACCCTGCGGGCAAAATGTATGATAGCGCGATCGAGTCGTCATTTGCAGAGAAATGGGCGGATCTAAAAACGGAATGGAAATTGGAAAGAGAAGTAGATTTAATTCCTATTCCCGGAAGCGTGATGATTCCTGATTTCCGACTAGTGCATCCTGATGGACGCAGTTATTTATTAGAGATCGTTGGCTATTGGCGACCTGAATATTTACAAAAAAAGTTTTCGCAGGTAAGGCAGGCTAATTGTGAAAATTTGATTTTGGCAATTTCCGAACGGCTCAATCTCGAAAAAGCGGGCGTAAAAGTTAGTGATACACCTGCGCTCACGGTGTGGTTTAAAGACAAGCTTTTACCAAAGTCAGTTTTGCAAGTAATTTCATGAATCTGTGTAAGTAGCTAGGCGCAATCAAATATAAAACCCTAAAACCTGTGGCGCACGCGCAGCGTGCGCCACAGGTTTTAGATCTTGGTTTTTAATTAGGCTCGGCTACTTAGATTGCTGTACAAAAGTAGAGAGCGTTACTGAGTGTCGCTCTCTACTTTTGCTATACAATTGCCATAGCAACAACACATGAATTAAGTTATGGATACAGCAAGTCTCAATGCTCTACTCAATAGTGGCGCGATTTTGCCAGAACTAATTGTCATTGGGACATTGGTACTTGTGCTAGTCGTCGATCTGATTGCATCGGGGCGCAAGTCGGCAAATGTTCTCCCCTATATTGCGATCGCTGGTTTAGTCGCAGTCACATCTGCCCTTGTGTGGCAATGGACAAGTTTAGAAAATCCGATCGCCTTCTTGGGCAGTTTTAATAGTGACAAACTCAGCATTATTTTTCGCGGCATTATCGCCCTATCGGCTCTATTTACGATCCTCGTTTCGGTACGTTATCTAGAGCAGTCAGGCGTAGTGGTTGGCGAGTATCTCGTAATTTTGCTCAGCGCCACCCTCGGCGGGATGTTCCTCACTGGCTCCGACGAAATGGTGATGGTATTTGTCTCCCTTGAAACCCTCAGTATTTCGTCTTATTTGCTGTCGGGTTATACCAAACGCGATCCGCGTTCCAATGAAGCGGCGCTGAAATATTTATTAGTCGGTGCGGCAAGCTCGGCGATTTTCCTTTACGGGATGTCCTTGCTCTACGGACTTTCGGGCGGCGAAACCTCTCTGTCGGCGATCGCCTCAAAGATTACCGTTAGCAACACAGCCCTCATCATTTCGATGGTATTTGTAATTGCAGGGGTTTCGTTTAAGCTTTCGGCAGTACCTTTCCACCAATGGACACCTGACGTTTACGAAGGTTCACCCACGCCTGTAGTTGCCTTTTTGTCGATTGGCTCTAAGGTGGCTGGCTTCGGACTAGCGCTCAGATTTTTGATTACTGCGTTTCCTCTGGCTTCTCTGCAATGGCATTACGTCTTTGTCGTATTGACTGTTTTGAGTATGGTCTTGGGCAATGTGGTGGCGATCGCGCAAACTAGCATGAAGCGGATGTTGGCTTACTCCTCCATCGGTCAAGCAGGTTTTGTGATGCTCGGCATGGCGATCGACTCCGAAGCAGGTTACGCCAGCATGGTGTTTTACCTGATCCTGTATCTATTCATGAACATGGGTGCTTTCGCCTGTGTAATCTTGTTTGCCTCCCGCACAGGAACCGACCAAATCAGTGAATACAGTGGCTTATACCAAAAAGATCCTTTATTGACCCTCGCTTTGAGTGTATGCCTCCTCTCCCTCGGTGGTATTCCGCCCCTCGCTGGTTTCTTTGGTAAGCTCTACATTTTCTGGGCAGGTTGGCAAGCTCAGGCTTATGGCTTGGTTTTACTAGCTCTAGTCATGAGTGTAGTTTCTCTCTATTACTACATCCGCGTCGTCAAGATGATGGTAGTTAAGGAACCTCAAGAAATGTCTGCTTCAATCAAAAATTATCCAGCAATCACATGGACTCAAGTGGGTATGAAGCCTCTCCAAGCGGCGATCGTCTTTACGCTGATCTTCACAGCGATCGCGGGTATTGCGTCTAATCCTCTCTTCTCTCTATCCAATCAAGCTGTAAAAGAAACTAAGTTTCTTCAAGCTAAAGCACCAAATGCAAAACCAAATGCAAAATCAGTAGCAGTGCTGACAATAACAACTGCACAATAAAAAGTAAAAGAGGGCGCGTTGCGCCCTCTTTAGCCGAGTTAAAAAAACTAAAGAGAATGGACTACGATACAATTGCTTTGGCGTGTGAAAAGCTAAGCTACAGAGATAAATTGCGCCTTGCACAACTCCTAATACAATTAGCTAGAAAAGAAGAAGAAAATATCCATCCTCAAAAGGTTATTGAGCAAAAAGTCATTGAAAAAGCTCAAATTCATGGGGAGTCGGAAAGGAGTATAGATACTATCGAATATATTGAAGAAAGAATATCCAAGTTAAAACCATTGAGGAAAAAGTCACTAATTAACTCAATTAAAGCCATGTTTCAATTTAACGGTGGAATTTCTGAGTCTGATATAGATCAAATAATTGCCGAACTACAAAAACGTAAGTTTCTTAAAATCGAACAAGATCGTGTTGTTTATCCCCAGTGAAATTTAATAAGATAGCTCGCTTGTTAATTTTTAATTTTCTTATCCGAACGTAAAACATAGATGCTTTGAGGGCGAGGGTGCAAACCGTCCACTCTTAGCGAAACAATTATCTCAAAGGGTGATTCTGAAGGGGGTGGGCTTTTGTTTTGAAATATTTGAAATAGCCCTCATTTCCTGCAGCAAAGGTCATCGGCACAAGAACAGCACTATCAAGAACGGCTAAAAAAAGAACCGTCAGAAGCGATCGCTAGAGTGCGATCGCATAGGGAACAGGTAAAAAAGAATTTTTACTCATTTCATGAAAATATACTTTTTACTTAGCGATCGCATTAGGCATTATCACAGTTTAATTACCAAAAGCTATAATCAGTAATAGTTTGCGAAACAAGTTATGCTTCTGCCTATAAACGCAGTGATCGCTGAAGAAAAATTGACAAAATATCTCTTGGTGCTTTTGCCTAGAGATGATAAATCACAATTTCTTCAGAAAGCTGGTTACACATTAGAAAATTGGCAACAGCTAGAAATTGACCTTAGAGCGCAAATTTTGACACAACCTGCCAAATTTGTCGAAACAACGATCTACGGGAATAAGTATAGAATTGATGCAACCCTAAAAGGAGTTAATGGAGTAGAAATTGCAGTGACTACCATCTGGATGCTGACAAATCAACAAGCAAAGTTTGTTACCTTAGTTCCTAAACGTTCAAGCGATCGTGAGTAAATATATGAAACCTAAATTCCCTTTGTTTTCTGAAGTTGTCCTATTGCAAGATATACCCACGCATAAACTCAAACGTGGTTCGGTTGCTACTGTTGTCGAGCATTACCCCATGACAGAATTACAACAAGATGGCTATAGTCTTGAAGGGTTTAATATCCCAAATGTAACAGTCGAAGTCGCCGAATCGCAAATTATTTCTGTCGAACAATGGCAAAAAGAAATGGAAATCGTAGAGAAACTACATCGATTAAGCGTAGTAAAACTAGTTCATTTAGAGTCCTACATCGAGAAACTATTAAGTGAAGATAGTAGCGATCTACTCAAAGTATCTTAAGGCTGCGATCTCATCAATACCAAAAGCAACCTGAAATGAGCGGAGATTTTATGCAGATGGAGAATAATCATGAGTTAGAGGACGAAATGCTTCCTGAATATGACTTTAGCAAAATGAAAGGTGGCGTTAGAGGCAAATACGTTGAGCGCTACAGAACAGGAACAAATGTAGTCTTGCTCGATCACAGTAAATTTGTCCGCAAAATCTCAAGCTGAGCTAAGATAAGATATAAATTTTGCCAATTACTCGCTCATCTCAGCCTGATTGCAATAGAGCAGTCACAAGAACATCGCTATCAAGAATGGTTAAAAAAAGAACCGTCAGAAGTAATCGCAAGGGTGCGATCGCATCGAGAACAGGTAAAAATATCTAAAATTTATATACTTAAAAAAACCTAAATATTGTCAAAAGTACGGAAACACGCACTGTTTAGCAAGGTAGAACCGATCCCATTAAAAAGTCAGAGGCTCTAAGATATTCACAGACGTTAAAACTACGGGAGGTAACTCGCGATGCAACCAACTAATCCTAATCAATTTACTGAAAAAGCATGGGCGGCGATCGCAAGGACACCCGACGTGGTGAAAGCAGCCCAGCAACAACAAATCGAGCCAGAGCATTTAATGAAGGCTTTGCTAGAGGAAGAAGGACTAGCGGCAAGTATTTTTAGTAAAGCAGGGATCAATATTCAACGTTTGCGCGATCGCACCGATGAGTTTATTAATCGACAGCCGAAAGTATCGAGTTCTAATAGTGCGGTTTACTTAGGCAAAAATTTAGATGTATTGCTAGATCGTGCCGATAAAGAACGTAAAGGTTTTGGCGATGAGTTTATTTCCATCGAGCATATTTTGCTGCCCTACTGCCAAGACGATCGCTTTGGAAAGCCTTTATATCAAGAAATGGGACTCGATGAGGCTAAGCTCCGTAACATTATTCAGCAAGTGCGAGGCAATCAAAAAGTGACCGATCAAAATCCCGAAAATAAATATGAAGCGTTAACCAAATATGGGCGCGATCTCACGGAATTAGCGCGTGAGGGCAAACTTGATCCTGTCATCGGACGTGATGATGAAATTCGCCGCACGATCCAGATTTTGTCGCGGCGCACTAAAAATAATCCTGTCTTAATTGGTGAACCAGGGGTGGGTAAAACGGCGATCGCGGAAGGTTTGGCGCAACGCATTCTCAGTGGTGATGTACCCGAATCATTGCAAGGTCGCAAGCTGATCGCTCTGGATATGGGTGGACTAATTGCGGGTGCAAAATATCGTGGTGAATTTGAGGAAAGACTAAAAGCGGTTCTCAAGGAAGTTACTGAATCTAACGGTCAATTCATTCTATTTATCGATGAAATCCATACCGTTGTTGGTGCAGGAGCCACACAGGGCGCGATGGATGCAGGGAACTTGCTGAAGCCCATGCTGGCGCGTGGTGAACTGCGCTGTATCGGTGCAACGACTTTGGATGAATATCGCAAGTATATTGAGAAGGATGCCGCCCTTGAGCGTCGATTCCAACAGGTTTATATCGATCAGCCCAATGTCGAAGATACGATCTCGATTCTTAGAGGTTTGCGCGATCGCTATGAGTTGCATCATGGTGTGAAAATTTCTGACACAGCGTTAGTAGCTGCCGCCACTTTGTCGAATCGCTATATTAGCGATCGCTTCTTACCTGATAAAGCGATCGATCTGGTTGATGAAGCTGCGGCAAAGTTAAAAATGGAGATTACTTCCCAACCTGAAGCTCTTGATGAAATCAATCGTAAGGTGATTCAGCTAGAGATGGAATGTCTATCTTTAAAAAAGGAAACCGATCGCGAATCTCTAGACCGTCTTGAAAAACTGAACAAAGAATTAGGTGATCTCAAACAAGAGCAAACTACCCTTAAGGCGCAATGGGAAGCTGAGAAACAAGTGATCGATAATATCCGCAAACTGAAGGAAGAAATCGAGCATGTGAATGTAGAAATTCAACAAGCTGAACGTGATTATGATCTTAATAAAGCTGCCGAACTCAAGTATGGCAAGCTTACAGATTTACAGCGTAAATTGGAAGTTGGTGAAGTCAATCTTAAGGAAGCGCAAACTTCAGGGCGATCGCTATTGCGTCAAGAAGTTACGGAAGAAGACATTGCCGAAATTATTTCCAAATGGTCGGGTATCCCAATTAGCAAATTGGTGGAATCAGAGAAAGAAAAACTGTTACAACTCGAAGATGTATTGCATGATCGCGTAGTTGGTCAAGAAGAAGCTGTTACGGCGATCGCTGATGCCATCCAACGTTCTCGCGCAGGACTTGCTGATCCTAATCGCCCGATCGCCAGTTTCATTTTCCTAGGACCAACGGGCGTTGGTAAAACGGAACTCGCTAAAGCCCTTGCTGCTTATCTCTTCGACACTGAAGAATCAATGGTGCGCATCGATATGTCGGAATATATGGAGAAACACAGCGTTTCCCGCTTAGTCGGCGCACCTCCTGGGTATGTCGGTTACGAAGAAGGCGGACAACTTACGGAAGCCGTGCGTCGTCGTCCCTATGCCGTAATTCTGTTTGACGAGATCGAAAAAGCCCACCCTGATGTATTTAACATCATGCTGCAAATCCTTGATGATGGTCGTGTTACTGATTCTCAAGGTCGCACCGTTGACTTTAAGAATTCGATTATCATCATGACTAGTAATGTCGGTTCGCAATATATTCTCGATATTGCAGGGGATGACTCTAAGTATGAGGAAATGCGTGCAAGAGTAATGGAATCAATGCAATCTAGCTTCCGTCCTGAGTTCCTCAACCGTATTGATGAAATTGTGATCTTCCATGCCTTGCGCCGCGATGAATTGCGCCGCATCGTCAAGCTCCAAGTTCAACGCTTGGAAAAGAGACTAGGCGATCGCCGCATGACCCTCAAACTTGCCGATGCTGCTTTAGATTTCATTGCGGAAGTTGGCTACGATCCTGTTTATGGTGCGCGTCCACTCAAACGGATCATTCAGCGTCAATTGGAAACCCAGATTGCCAAGGGAATTTTGCGGGGTGACTATACCGATGGTGACACCATTTTTGTCGATATCGAAAATGAGCGTCTTGCCTTCAAAGGACTTTCTGGCGATCTCATAACTGTTAGCTAAAAGAGAAGGGGCGCATTGCGCCCCTTCTCTTTTATTTTGTTTTTGCTTTAGAATATTTTTAAGCAGAGTTACGATTAACAAATGGTTCTTACTGTTTCCCCGCCAGAAATACAACCTTCTACCTCAGAAGTCAATATAGTAAAACAAGGTGAAAATCGAGTTGCGCTAAGAGGAATTAGCTGGCTGTCATACCAACAAATTCTCCATGCTCTGCCTCAAAGTCGCGCCGCTCGACTGACTTACAATCGCGGAATCCTAGAAATTACTATGCCCTTAGAAAGTCATGAATTTTCACGATCATTAATTGAGGTTTTTATCAGAGTTTTAGTAACGGAGATGGGGCTGAAGCTAAAAACGATGGGATCGACCACGATGGATCGCGAAGATTTACAGCGTGGTGCAGAGCCAGATTGTGCCTACTACATTCAAAATCAACCGAAAGTAGCAGGAAAAACTGTTGATTTTAATCAAGATCCACCACCTGATTTAGTAGTAGAAGTGGATATTACTCACACCGATATTAATAAAAACGATCTATATGCCAGCTTGGGTATTTCTGAATTTTGGCGATTTAATGGACATAAATTAAGGATTTATGTACTGCAAGAAAGTGAATCAAAATCAGAATATCTAGAGAGAGATCGCTCTCCTACATTTCCTTGGATGCAGAAAGAATATTTATATAACTTTCTCGCAGAAGCGCAACAAGATGAAATTGCTGCTGAAGTGAACTTGCGAGATTTCGTGAGAAAGAACTTACAAAGCTAAAATCACAGATAAATCTGTGATTTTAGCTTTGTAAGTTCGACTCAAACTTTTTGATAATTCGGGTAGCACCCAAAAATGTGTAAGTTTCGTTAAACGAAACTTACACATTTTTGGGTGTTTTATAACAACGCAGAGTGTTGAAAGCATTTTAATAAAGATTGAATTTGTTCATCCGTATGGGTTGCCATGAGCGTGATCCTAATTCTTGCGGTCGGTACGGTCGGCGGACGAATGGCAGGGGCAAAAATGCCACGATCGCGTAAGTTTTTTGCTATTTGTAGAGTTTGGGGAATATCACCGACCTCGATCGCCATAATCGGTGAGTCAAAAGCGATCGCTTGAATACCCAAATCCTGTAAGCCCTGTTTAAATAATTCCACATTTTGCCAAAGCTGCTCGCGGAGAGTATTTTCTTCTGTGACAATGTTAATCGCCGCGATCGCTGCGCCCGTATCCGCAGGCGAAAGCCCTGTTGTATAGATCCAAGTCGCCGCCCGATTGCGTAAAAAATCGATCAACTTTGCGGAGCCTGCGACATAGCCGCCCAAACTTCCCAAAGCTTTGCTCAGAGTCCCCACTTGGATTAAATCTTGCTGAATTCCTAGGGCATTAGTCAAACCACCGCCGCGATCGCCAAATACTCCTGTTCCATGCGCCTCATCAACTAGCACCATGCAGTCATACTGGTTGGCTAAGTCCATAATTTCGCGTAATGGTGCGAGGTCGCCATCCATACTAAACACGCTATCGGTGATGATCAGGCATCGGCGATATTTAGCGCGATGTGCTTCTAGTTTGGCGGTAAGGTCAGCGAGATGAAGATGCTGATAATCGATCGCCGTTGCACCACTCATCAAGGCTCCTTTTTTCAAGCAGGAGTGATTATATGCATCACCTAAAATTAAATCCCGTTGTCCTGCGATCGCCGAGATCGTCCCCAAATTTGCCAAATAGCCAGAACTGAAGACTAAGGCGGCTTCCGTATTTTTGAGATCAGCGATCGCCTGTTCTAACTCCCCATGCAATGCCAGATGCCCCGTCACCAGACGCGATCCCGTTGCGCCCGTTCCATAGATTTCGGTTGCCCGAATTGCCGCATCAATTAAGCGGCGATCGCCAGCCAGTCCCAAATAGTTATTACTAGCAAACATCAACATTTCGCGTCCATCAATAACGGCGATCGTCCCCGCCTTGCTGGTAATGGTTTGCGTAGAACGATACCAATTAGCCTTGTGAAGGGAATCTAAGGAGCGATCGAGCCAGTCATAGGGAGTAGATATAGATTCAGTCTTCACACTTCTTTACAAGTCAGTTTAAAATCATAAAAGATAGTTAGTAGCGCATCGCGTTGCCAACTATACCACTGCTATTATCTAGGTTTTTAAAAAATGACTGTCGCATATCCCCATAAACTTCGTGGACAATTAAGCGCCCAAGACATCCTCGATCAAGTGGTACGTCAGCGCGAAATCCACATGGTGACGCTCAATCGCTACCGTTTTAATGAGCAACGTAGCTGCAAAGATTTGACCGATCTCATCGAAAAACTCGATGGCAAGCCCCGCGATTTGATCAAAGATTTATCCCATCACGTTGCCGATGAAGCACGTCATGCGCTCTGGTTGACTGACCTGCTCTATGACCTTGGTGAACATATCGGTACTCCTCCCGGAACTTCCTATATCGATGAGTTTGAGCGCTTCATTAGTCATGACACGATTACGACTGCTGAAGATGGCATCATCGAATCTCTCGCCGCGATCAACGTTACTGAAAAGCGTGGCTGTGAGTACTTTGCTGCCCATGTGCGCTCTTTGCAAAAGTCTGAGCAAACCTCTGAAAATATCAAGATTCGCGAAACCATCGAAAAAATCTTGCCTGAAGAAGTTGCCCATGTGCGTTGGGGTAATCGTAAGCTGGCGGAAATCGGCAAAAAGAGTGAAGCACTCCATGCCAAGGTGGATACTGCTAAGCGTAAATATGCGGCGATCGAGCAAGCTGCCTATGAGTCGGGAATGGATGTTCTCGCAGGCGCAGAAGTACGTCGTGTGGAGAATTTGATAAAGATTGCGGATACCCTGCCTCTGTGGCAACGTCCCCAGTACTTAATCGATCAATTGCCTCAGACTTTATTTTCTCCCGAATTGCAAAAAACTAGAATTGATCTAGTCAAAAAGGCATGGGACAAAGATCCCGCTTCTTTTGTGGAGAAATTCATTCCCATGTTCTTTAATGCCAATCTCAAAGATACGGCAAACAAAGCAGGAACTTATTAACAGTTAATATCAAAACTAAAAATGGCTACGCCATTTTTAGTTTTGATATCGTAACAGTCTTAGCAAGAAGTTGCTCCATTTGGACTACGGAGACGAAGACGGATTTCTGACCATGCTCTAGCGGCTCCCTGCTCATCTCGGCGAATTGGCTGACCTCTAAAAGCAGGATAGCGAACATAGAATATGGCATCTGCGACTTTATCTAGATCTCCATTAAAATAAGCAGAGTAGCCGTCAAAGCAATATCCACCACTAAAAGAAGTAGAATTAGCTCGAACTACTCGCCGAATCGCTTGCCACTCGCGAATAAATAAGCTATCTCCGTTATCAATTTTAGAGCCACGCATTTCTGGACGCAACTGCCACCATAACTCATCTGTTAGAGCATTAACTCCATCGTTATAAGTAGAAGGTCGCGCATAAGCCGATGGAACTGGCATAGCTACATTAGCTACTCCCAAAAATAAAATCCCTGATAATGCAATAGAAGATAGTTTCATAATTGCAAGAAAAATAGTTCCTGATAAATGACGTTAAATTTTCTGTAATGTTCCCAATCCAACCTCTATACAACAAATCAATTTAGCGATCGCACTGAAGCCAACACATGATCAGCAACGGTTGCTATTTGATCGAGAGTATTAAATCGACCAATGCCAAAACGAATGGAAGCATAGGCTAATTCCTTGGAATGTCCTAAGGATATCAGGACATGGGAAGGTGTAGTTTTTGCGGAGGTGCAAGCAGAACCTGAAGAGATCGCCACAATTGGCTGTAGGGCTAACATTAAGGCGGCTCCATTAATATTTGTAAAACTGACATTGAGGTTTCCTGCGAGGCGTTGGGTGGGATGTCCATTGAGCCGAATATTGTCAAGCTCACTCAATCGATTCCATAGATGTTGACGTAATTTTAGAGCTTGTTGCTGTTCTTCCGATTGAGAGGCGATCGCAATTTCTACAGCCTTGGCAAAGCCCACAATTTGCGGTGTGTAGAGAGTGCCAGAGCGCATTCCTCGCTCCTGTCCACCACCATGTAACTGTGGCGCGATATTTATTCTAGGATTGCGACGACGAACGTATAAGGCTCCAATTCCCTTAGCTCCATAAATTTTATGGGCGGTGAGCGACATGAGATCGATCTGCATCGCATTAACATCGAGAGGAATTTTGGCGATCGCCTGAGCAGCATCACTATGAAAGAGAACTTGGCGATCGCGGCAGATTTGCCCAATATCCGCGATCGGTTGCAGTACGCCGATTTCGTTATTTGCTGCCATCACTGAAACCAAAATCGTATCGGGACGGATGGCAGATTCTAATTCCTGTAAATCAATTAGACCATCGGATTTAACGGGTAAATAAGTAATCTCAAAACCTAGGGATTGCAAGTACGCGCAAGGATCGAGAACGGCTCTATGTTCCGTTTGCACGGTGACGATATGCCGTCCCTTGGAATGATAGGACTCCGCAACACCTTTAATGGCGAGATTATTGGCTTCTGTTGCGCCACTGGTAAAGATGATTTCTTCGGGCGTGGCATTAATGGAAGTAGCGATCGCCTCCCGCGCCAACTTTACCGCCGCCTCTGCTTCCCATCCATACAAATGTCCCACACTGGCGGGATTGCCAAAGGATTCGCGAAAATAGGGCAGCATCGCTTGCAACACCCTCTCATCGACGGGTGTTGTCGCATGGCAATCTAGATAAATTGGTCTTTGCATAGAGAAGTATCGATGTCGCGGCAAAGCCACGATACCCATGTTTAAAGAACTTGCTTGAGAGCCTCAGCCGAACCAACTACCGAAATTGCGGGAGTCGTAAAATACTTTTGGGCAGCATTCTGCACATCTGCTACTGTCACGCCTTCGATCGCTTCGACAAATTGGCGATCGAATTCCAAACCTAAGCCCATCACCTCATACCAGCCGTAGACTTGGGCGATTTGACTATTGGTTTGCTTACCGAGGGCATATTGTCCGAGCAGCTTGCTCTTACAGGTTTTCAACTCTTCGGCGGTAAGTGTCTCCGATGCTAATCTCTCACATTCATGGCGTAACCCTGCCAGAGCCACGCCCGTATTTTGTGAGGCGGTTCCGATATAGGCGATAAATTGCGAAGCTTCTAAACGGGTGGGATAAAAGGCTGAGACTTCGTAGGCAAGTCCGCGTTTTTCGCGTAGTTCCACAAATAGGCGACTCGATAAACCATTGCCCAAATAGGTCGAAATGATTTTAAGGGCGGCATAGTCGGGCGAATGTACCGAGGGCGCAGGATAGCCGATCACCACGATCGCCTGTTGAGTGTCCTGCTCATGGGTAACTAATAGGGGTTGGAATTTGGGTTCAGGTGTAGTAATCACGTTTGATTGAGAATTTTGCCAGTCGCCAAAGGCTTCTTCGACAAGGGCGATCGCTTTTGCGGGCGAAATCTTACCCGCGATGCTCACCACCATTTGATCGGGACGCAAATGCTTTTGATGAAAATCCACCAAATCATCACGGGTAATCGCGCTCACACTCGCTTCTGTCCCCAAGCTCGAAAAACCGTAGGGATGCTCGCCATACATTAATTTCTGGAGGTGATCGTAGGCAATCGTAAAGGGTCGCTCCTGCTGCGATCGGATCGATTGGATGGTGAGCCGTCTTTCAAGATCAAGTTCGCTACTGGGAAAACTAGGCGATCGCAAAATTTCCGATCCTAAAAGCAACATCTCATGAAAATCTGAGGTGATGGTTTTCAATGACAATACAAAATAATCACTAGAAGCTTCAGTTCCCAAGGATGCGCCAATGGATTCCACCTGTTCGGCAATTTCTAAAGAGGAATAGCGCTCAGTGCCGCGTGTTAGTAATGATGCGACTAAATGGGTAAGTCCAGATTTGGCAAGAGTTTCTACGCGCTCACCACCTGCAAAAAAGCAACGGGCTGCAATAATATCAGCCGTCAAATTTTCGGTTACTAAAACAACAAGACCATTGGGTAGTACCAAGCGATCGCTAATGCGTTGTGAGACTGCTAGAGACAAATCTTTTTTACCTAATTACAAGTTAAACCTTTGAAATATTTTACCAGTGATTTTTATAGCGCTGCTTTGCCGCGCTATAAAAATCGGTGCTTTATTTAGGTACAAAGCAGGTGATAAACCGAAGAATCGAGTTGGGTCTTACCAAGGAATTTTTAAAAGCTTTGCAAAGCAACGCTTTTAAAAATTTCCTTGGTTTTGGTTTGAGCGCAAAGCGCTGTAATAAGATTGGCTCAAGCCAAAATTACAAGCCAAAATTACAAGCCAAAATTACAAGCCAAAATTACAAGCCAAAATTACGATGTACACAAGCTCAAACTTAATGAATCATGAGTAATGAGATAGATCTACCATCTCCTATTACAGGAATGCGTCTAGTCGCGATCGCCATATTGCAATATCAAGATAAATTCTTGATGCAGTTGCGAGATGACATCCCCACTATCGTCCATCCTGGGGTGTGGACAATGTTTGGTGGGCATCTTGACCCTGACGAAAAGCCCACCATAGGAATTTGTCGCGAATTGCAGGAGGAAATCGGCTATATTCCTAAACAAATTAGCTTCTTTCGGAGCTATTTAGGCGAGCAAGTACAGCGTTATGTATTCTATGGGGCTTTAGATGTAGGGCTAGATCGACTTGAACTCAATGAAGGCTGGGATATGGATTTTCTGTCCGCCTCAGAGATTGCTAGTGGTTCCCATTACTCTTGCCAAGCTTTAGAAAAACGTCCCCTTGCCCCCAGTCATCAACAGATCATGTTAGATTTTCTAGCATCTTCAAGGAGCCGTATTAATATGTTGTAATGTGTGTGGTGCTTCGTGAAAGTTTTAAATGCGGAGAGAATTGGATGAGTATTGCAACGGATAAACAAAAATGTCTAGATTGCTTGACAAAAGCGATCGCCGACTTGCAAGGTCAAGCCGATCAAGAGCAATTGACCAAAATCTCCAATTTGATCATTCAAACCATGACTGGACCTTGGCGATCATTCCATACACCAAATCACATTTTTGAGGTTGGTGCTGGGGGAGATGCGATCGAGGTAATATCAGCACTATTCCACGATCTGGTTTATGTGCAGGTCGATCAAGGCATCAGCGTTAACATTAGCCGCTATATCTCTCCCTACATTAAAGAAGATCGTGAACAACTAGTCATCCTTGATCCGCCCGAACTGCAAGAAGATATAATTTTTAAAGTGGTATTGATGCTCTTTGGGTTTAGTCATGGTCAGCCCCTCTTACCCATGTCTGGACAAAATGAATTTCTGAGCGCACTTATTGCTGGTAAAGCTCTAGAACCAATTCTGCCTCTAAACAAATTAACCGAAATAGCTGCCTGTATTGAAGCCACCATTCCCTTTCGTCCTCAACCCGTTGCGGGCTTGACCTCATCGGATCTGTTATTTGGGCGATTAGTTAATGCTAACGAAGAATTTGAGTTGGGTTGGGATGATGATCAAATCGCGGAAATCGTCAAACGATCTGTGCGTTTATCAAATCGCGATGTCGAGAATTTTGCGAGTACTAATTCATCCCATTTTCTGAATAACACTTGGAATTTAATTCCTGAAACCAACCATGATTTGAAGAATGTCAATTCCTATACTGTGCATGGTTATCGAGTTTCCATGCAAAAAATGGAAGGTTTTATGAACTTTCTTGCCCCTGAAATCGTGTTTAGGCGCTATCGCAATGAGCCAGATGAAAAAAGCTATTACAAATTACTTGCTCAAACCAAACAAAATCTAGAGGTGTCCCGATTGTATTTAGGGACAAAATTAACTTCGATCGCCATCTTAGAAGCCCTATCCTTTCGCATTGGTGATGATATTCCCCTCTCCACGATGATGGGAGAATTACCGCGAGAAGATAAGCTCGTTGTCGGCTTGGAGCAGTTTTTGCCAGAAATTGAAGAACCCTTTAAACCTAATTCTCCCATCGAAGCCGAGGTCTTAGAGTTGCTAGATAAGGGGCGCACGGTTGACTCTAGTTATGATGTCAAAAATTCACCCGTAGCAACTTTTATGGTGAAGTCCATCGGGTTTCCTGAAATGCAAAGAATGTTGAAATTATCTAAAGAATTTTTTAAAGGTAATCTGACCCATGAGCAATTAATTGCTAGTTGTGATCCCTATGTGATTAAAACTATCAAAAATGCTGTGTTGCAGTTATTTGATTCTCGTAAAGCTTCCCTTGCACCATAAATTTTAGAATGCGTAAGTTCTCTATATCAGAAATCAAACATTTATTTAGATTGAAAATTAGATTTAGAAAGTGTCTACATCCCGATCCCAATTTGCAATGGGCATGGCTCGGCTTGCAATGGGGAATAGCATTAATTCACATTAATGGACTGCCAGCATCTTTACCACTAGCTTTTGTAATTCTCACTACTTGGTGGCATTATTGGCGAAAAATTACTAGCGATCGCCTTGGGCAATTATTTTTATGCTTCTGTGTTTGGCTGGCGATTACCTGTCTATGGTCAAGCGATCCCCTCAACTCGTTAGGAGGTGCGGCTAATTACATTCCCTTTGTCTTACTTTTTTTAGCATTGCGCCTAGTTTTGCAGACAGCCGCACAATTGCGGAGACTGGCTTGGATTATGGTAACTGGCTCAATTTTTAACAGCGTAATTGGGTTAGGACAAAATTTTCTGAATTGGTCAAAGCAGATCAATTTTTCTGTGACTGATATTTCTTTAAAAGCCCCAGACACTATAGAGAGAATGACTGCAACCTTTACCCATGCAAATTTTTTTGCAGGTTATTTAGTAATAGTTTTGATTCTTGGGACAGTTCTTTTATGTGAAGTTTGGCAACAAAAATCTGGGAATCAAAAATCTGGGAATCAAAAGCAGAGTAAACAAGCGTTGTCTGTGATGGTGCTTAGTACAAGCATTTTATTAAATTTAGTCTGCATTTTTTACACCAGTTCGCGTAATGGCTGGTTAACGTTACTATTAGCAGCTTTAGCGCTGATGCTTTTTTACGGTCAACGCCTCATCGTCGCATTTTTAGCAGCGATCGCCAGCATTGTGATGGGGGCAGCCTTTGCTGGTGAGCCATTTCAAGGTTGGTTCCGCCAAATTGTTCCCTATGCAATGTGGGCAAGAATTAACGGGCAAATGTATCCTGAACCCTATGCAAATAGTCGGGTCGCTATTTGGGAATACGCATGGAACTTGGCTCAGCAAAAGCCTTGGACGGGATGGGGTTTGCAAACTTTCCCGCCGTTGTACAAGGCCCATGCTCAAATTTATTTAGGACATGCCCATAATCTATTCCTAATGCTATCGGCTGAGGTTGGTATACCCACGACCTTGATCCTAGTCATTTTGGTTGGTTCAATCATGTTTCAATCCGTAAGAAATTTTATGCAAGCGCCCAGTCAAGATCCCAGTAGCGATCGCCAAATTTTATTTGGTTATCTTCTTGCCTTTAGTGCTTTTATTGCGTTTAATACCGTCGATGTAACTGTGTTTGATCTGCGTCTGAATGCGATCGCTTGGATATTACTTGGTGCGATCGGGGGAGTTCATTCGCGCCTAAACCATCGCGATCGCCAAAACTTATCATAAAATTTTTATAAAAAAAGAGACTGCTAAAGCAGTCTCTTTTTTAGAGTGTTTCCCCGCCGAAGGCGGGGTATTGATTAATAATCGAAGTCGCCACCAGCGCCCATTGCGCCACCGCCACCAGCAGCCTTATCTTCAGGCTTGTCAACGATGATACATTCGGTGGTGAGGATCATGCCCGCGATCGATGCTGCATTTTGCAATGCCGAGCGAGTCACCTTAGCAGGGTCAACGATACCAGCCGCAAACATATCTTCAAATGTGCCGTTAGCAGCATTGAAGCCGATGTTGAAGTCTTTTTCGCGAACGTTTTCGGCAATAACAGCACCGTTAAAACCAGCATTTTGAGCAATGCGCTTAACAGGAGCAGCTAAGGACTTGGAAACGATGATCGCGCCAGTCAATTCTTCACCAGTCAAATTAGCATTTGCCCAAATGAGCAACTCAGGGGCAAGGTGAGCCAAGGTTGTACCACCACCAGGGACGATACCTTCTTCTACAGCCGCCTTGGTTGCGTTGATTGCATCTTCTAAACGAAGTTTGCGATCCTTCATTTCGGTTTCTGTGGCTGCGCCTACTTTGATCACAGCTACGCCACCAGAAAGCTTAGCCAAACGCTCTTGAAGCTTTTCTTTGTCGTAGGAAGATTCGGTTTCTTCGATTTGACGACGAATTTGCTCAACGCGAGTCTTAACTGCGGCTTCATTACCATCAGCAACAATGGTGGTGCTGTCCTTGGTGATGATCACGCGGCGAGCTTTACCAAGTTGGTCGAGCTTGACAGAATCAAGGCGTAAACCTGCATCTTCGGTGATGACCTGTGCGCCTGTGAGGGTTGCCAAGTCTTCGAGCATCGCTTTGCGGCGATCGCCAAAACCAGGAGCTTTAATTGCGGCAACGTTAAGCACACCGCGTAAACGGTTAACTACGAGGGTAGCAAGAGCTTCTTTTTCGATATCTTCAGCGATGATGATCAGAGGACGACCAGCGCGAGCAACTTGCTCAAGGACAGGTACGAGTTCTTGAACGAGGGCAATCTTTTTGTCAGTGATTAAGAGAACTGGTTCTTCAAAGGAAGCTTCCATGCGCTCAGCATCGGTGACGAAATAAGGAGAGATATAGCCCTTATCAAAGCGCATCCCTTCGGTAATTTCCAGTTCAGTAACCATCGATTTACCTTCTTCAAGGGAAATCACGCCTTCTTTACCGACCTTATCCATCGCTTGAGCGATCATTGCGCCGACTTCTTCATCGTTACCAGCCGAGATGGTTCCAACTTGGGCGATCGCCTTAGAATCTTCAATGGGCTTAGCATGTTCTTTGATCTTGCCAACCAAGAAGGTCGTTGCCTTGTCGATACCGCGCTTGAGGGCGATCGAGTTAGCACCAGCCGCCACGTTGCGTAGACCTTCCTTAACAATGGCGTGAGCCAATACGGTAGCAGTGGTAGTTCCATCACCAGCAGCATCGTTAGTCTTAGAAGCAGCTTGACGAATCAAAGCTACACCAGTATTTTCAACGTTATCTTCTAGTTCAATTTCCTTAGCGATGGTTACGCCATCATTAACGATTTGAGGAGAACCAAATTTCTTCTCAAGCACTACGTTACGACCTTTGGGTCCTAGGGTGACAGCCACAGCTTCAGCCAAGATGTCCATACCACGCTCTAGGGCGCGACGTGCATCTTCGTTATAAATGATTTTCTTAGACATAATTTTTTTGGGTAATTGATAATTGGTAAATATTTTGATTTTGGAGAGTGCGAAGCACTCTCCAAAATCAACTAGGAAACGATCGCTAAAATATCTTTTTCAGCTAACAACACATACTCATCTGTGCCGAGTTTGATGTCAGTGCCAGCATATTTGGAGTACAGAACTTTATCGCCAATCTTGACTTCGAGGGCTTGGCGATCGCCTTTGTCATCGAGTTTGCCAGGTCCTACGGCGGCGATTTCGCCAACTTGGGGCTTTTCTTTTGCAGTCTCAGGCAAGAAAATTCCACCTGCGGTTCTTTCTTCTTTAGCGCTTACTTTGATAAATACGCGATCGGCTAAAGGCTTTACGGTAGTTACGTTTAATGTCGTGGTTGCCATTGGTATTCACTCAGTTGACTAGCATTTTTTGGCTTTGTCTAGAGTGGTTTAGCACTCTAGGTGACTGAGTGCCAATTTAACCGAAAGGGTTGCAATGTCTATAGTGTGGTTTACCGAACTGCATCTATGGGTTGCCAGACAGCTTTAGCCATTACGGCTCTGTGGAAGAGTTAACCTTGACTAGTTTTAACATTGAACCCCTGAGATTGCTTATGGTCTGCTGATCCTCTTCTTGAGAGGTATAGGTTGCATCGGATGCGACTGCGTGGGATTCTTGGTCTTGATCCATAGATTTTTGAGCTAGGCGATCGCATAGAGCATCAAGATGTGTCGATAACTTGATGGGTATACGAGGCGCAATAGAATCAAGATTGGGATGATTGGGCAAATCATCGCAGGGACAACAAACGGGAGCGCGAGGTCCCATATCTAAAGTCGGTACAAGTAAATTGCACCGAGCGCAGGCAATGATTTCCCATTCATTGCTAAGTAGATCGCTAATGGTTTGGTCAGTGCCACTCAAATAAGCTTCTTGAGCTTTTGTCGTACTAACTTCATCCCAGAGACTATTGAACAGCGGTGAATATTTGTCTCCCTGTAAAATCTTATAGATATAAATTTTCTCTGTTTGGTTGGATAAACTAATGGTTTTGCCCATCTGCATCCATTGAGCAAGATAATTTTTAACTAAGGTTCGTGAGGCCATAGGTTGGAACCTTTGATGAATAATCAACGTAGCGGGTGATTTAGGATTCTAGATTCTAAGCTTATTTATATCTAGCTACTTATAATTAATATAGTCTGATAGATTCGTAAATAGTCTAAATAAATCTTTTATTTTGTAATGTATGCCTGAAACTCAGTCTGCATCTTTGTTAACGCCTTTATCTTCAACGATAGAGCCATCAATCCAAATTCGCAACTTAAATTTTCACTATGGCGAAGGTGATTTATTTAAGCAGGTTTTATTTGACATCAATTTAAATGTCTATCCTGGGCAGATCGTAATTTTGACGGGGCCATCAGGATCGGGTAAGACTACGCTTTTGACTTTAATCGGGGCTTTACGCACGATTCAAGATGGAAGTTTGCAAGTTTTGGGGCAGGAGCTTAGGGATTTGCATCCTAAGAAATTAGTCCAGATTCGTAAAAATATTGGTTTTATATTTCAGGCTCATAATCTTTTTCATTCGTTAACAGCCAGACAAAATGTAATGATGTCAACGGATTTATTTACCCATGAAGGGGGGAATGCGATGGGATCAAAAAAAGCTGCTGAAGTATTAACAGCCCTTGGGTTAGGGGAAAGGATTGACTATAGACCCCATGAGCTTTCGGGAGGACAGAAACAGAGGGTGGCGATCGCGCGAGCCTTAGTTAACCGTCCCAAGTTAATTCTGGCGGATGAACCAACCGCAGCCTTGGATAAAAAATCTGGTCGCGATGTGGTGACGTTGATGCAAAAAATGGCTAAAGAGGAAAATATTACGATTCTGATGGTGACTCACGATAACCGCATCCTTGATGTGGCCGATCGCATTGTTAACTTAGTAGATGGCAATCTGGAATCTGACAATGTGGTGAATACAGATGTAACTAATGATGCACGCACATTTATGTTGTAAAGAATCAATGACCCTTACTATTAATCGAAAAGCCTATGGGGATTTACTAGCAGAGATTCAGCCTCATGTAATTACTAATGATGCTGAAAATGAAATTGCATTGCAAAATATGGAAAAATTACTAGCGCTTCCCCAGCCGACTGCTGAAGAAGAGAGGATTTTGCAACTGCTGCTGACATTGATTGAAAAATATGAAGATGAGCATTATCCAATGGATGATGCTTCACCTCTTGATGTTCTTTTATATCTAATGGAAGCCAATGATTTAAAGCAAGCCGATCTAGTTAATGTGATTGGCTCAAGTGGTGTTGTGTCAGAAGTTGTCAACGGCAAGCGTCAAATCAGCAAAAATCAAGCACAAGCACTTGGTAAATTTTTTCATGTTGATCCCAAGTTATTTTTATAAGTAAAGGATGGCAAAGCCATCCTTTACTTACTTATCAAGACGGACGACGTACCATTGCCATATGCCGCGATCGCCGCAATCTAGATCACAGGCTGTTTTAATTAAACGCTGTACCTGTTCGGGGATGGTTGTGAGATTTTGTAAATCGTGGGGCAATGAGTCTTGAATATCGACTAACAAATCATGCAAAAGTTGTTCTAGTTCTGGCTGAGTGACAAACCTTTCTTGCATATCGGGAGGCAGCACCACATAAGTGTCTTCGTAGTACATCATGCTGCTTGGCATAGGGTTTCTCAGCTAGTAAAAATTTTGTTTGTATTTTGTTTGTATAGAGAGTAAAGGCGGCGGATTCCGCCGCCTTTACTCGGTTAAAATTTTAGCATGACGAATGAAGCGCCTTTTGAACAACCTGAATTACCGATCGCCAATAACCTCAAACAAAAAGTGGAGGCGGTTTTATATCTAAAAGGTCAACCGATGTATTTGGCAGCGATCGCGGCGGCTTTGGGGTGTGAAGTTGAGGATGCGGAAATGGGTTTGATTGACTTAATTACGGAGTATGCCCATCGCGACAGTGCCTTAGAACTTGTGGAAACCGATGCGGGCTTTGCGTTACGGTTGCGCCCTGAATTTGAAGACTTAGTGCATAAGTTAATCCCCGTTGATATTGGGCGTGGGGCATTGCGAACTTTGGCGGCGATCGCGCTTAAAAAAAATATTGTGCAGTCAGAGTTAATCGAGTTACGCGGGGCGGGAGCTTATCAACATGTGCAGGAGTTAGTCGAGCAGGGCTTTGTGAGAAAGAAAAGGCAAGCGGATGGGGGGCGATCGTCGGTTTTGCAGGTAACAACTAAATTTCATCAATATTTTGAAATCGATGATTTAACCAAATTGATTTAGTCGGATTTGATATTCATATTTTTTGGATAGCTTTCGCTATTCGCTCGCGCTTTGATTTGTCCTACTCCCTTCCCACCAGTCGTTACAAAGTGAATAATTAGGCGTGCGCGGCGAATCCGCGCACGCCTAATTATTCACTGGGAAGGGAGTAATACAAGGGGTTAAGAATAATTTTAAGAAATATTTCAGTCAGTTAAAACTGACTTTAGCTTCGCAGCCCATAACTTTAGTTCTTGGTTGGCTTGGCTTTTAGGCGGAAAAATTAACCCGAACTCACGTTAATACAGGTGACTACGACTGTAGTACGGCGAATCCGTACTACAAAAAATATGATTTTACTGCGTCTTCCTTAGCAGTAGCTGGTTTAGTTTTATAATTGGGATTCTGCCCAATAACCCATCAGATTGTTTATGTCATCGATCGCCCAAATTCGCCAAACCTTGTTAAACAAAGAGCGATCAGCAACTGAAATTGCTCAAGAGTTTTTAGATCGCATTGATCGGCTAGAGCCGAAATTACATAGTTTTGTGACTGTTACGCCCGAAGTGGCGATCGCCCAAGCCAAAGTGATTGATGCCGCGATCGCTGCAGGTGAAGCTTTGCCAGCGTTGGCAGGTGTTCCCCTTGGCATGAAAGACAATATGTGTGTCAAGGGGATGCCGACTACCTGTGGCTCCAATATGCTTAGAAATTTTGTGCCACCCTATGAGGCGACAATTACCGCCAAATTGCGCGAGGCGGGAGCCGTGATGGTGGGTAAGACTAACCTCGATGAATTTGCGATGGGTAGCTCGACCGAAAACTCGGCGATCGCCCAAACTGCAAATCCTTGGAATACAGATTATGTGCCTGGTGGATCTTCGGGTGGCTCGGCGGCGGCTGTTTCGGGCGGTGAATGTGTCATTGCCACGGGTTCAGATACAGGTGGCTCAATTCGTCAACCTGCTTCCTATTGTGGTGTGGTGGGGCTAAAGCCAACTTACGGATTAGTTTCAAGATTTGGACTGGTTGCCTTTGCTTCGTCCCTCGATCAAATTGGGCCTTTTGCGAACACCGTTGAAGATGCAGCGATATTTTTGGGGGCGATCGCGGGTTACGATCCCAAGGACTCCACCAGCATTAAGACCGAAATTCCTGACTATGCGGCTTTATTAACACCCGATTTAACCCAATCCCTCAAAGGCAAAAAAGTTGGTGTAATTACGGAAACCTTTGGCGAAGGTTTAGATAGTGAGGTGGAGTCAGCCGTTAGAAAGGCGATCGCCCATTTCGAGACTATGGGTGCGGAAGTTTACGAAATTTCCTGCCCACGTTTCCGCTATGGCTTGCCCACCTATTACATCATTGCCCCTTCAGAAGCCTCCGCAAACCTCGCTCGTTACGATGGCGTAAAGTATGGCTTGCGCGATCAAAATGCTGATAACTTGCTGAGTATGTATGAAAATACTCGCGAATTGGGATTTGGTGCAGAAGTTAAACGACGGATCATGATTGGGACTTATGTACTGTCCGCAGGTTATTACGATGCCTATTACCTCAAGGCGCAAAAGGTCAGAACTTTGATCGTTCAAGATTTTCAAAAAGCCTTTGAACAGGTCGATGTTTTAGTTTGCCCCACTGCCCCCACTACAGCATTTAAAGCAGGGAGTAAGACTGAAGATCCTCTTGGGATGTATTTATCGGATTTGATGACGATTCCTGTAAACCTTGCGGGACTGCCTGGAATTAGTATTCCCTGTGGCTTTGATTCTAAGGGAATGCCGATTGGCTTACAGCTAGTTTCTAATGTGTTGCGCGAAGATGTGTTGCTGCAAGTTGCCTATGGCTATGAGCAGTCAACGGAATGGCACAAGCACCGACCTGCTATTTAGATTTACGGCGCAAAGCGCTCTAAACAAAAAAGCCTTGCGTAGCAAGGCTTTTTTGTTTATCTAACTCGTTTGACGACGAGCTTATAAGCTCCTTTACCTGTGCGATCGTAGGCATTGACGATCGCTCTGTATGTGCCAGTGTAAGGTAACTCAACGGTTACGGATGCAGTTTTACGGCTAGGTAATCCGTTGTTTTCTCGCAAAATTTTGCTATCGGGAGACAATAGAACTAAATAGGGGTGAAAATCAGGGCTGACCAGATCGGCTTGAACAACTTGCCCCGCTTGACCATTAAAGCTAAAGATCTCGAATAGACTGCCATTTCTTGCTAAAACCCGACTCTGGGTTCCCAAAATGCCATTTTTTTGGAATAGGATCTCGCGATCGCCTGTCGATTCCGCCGTGAAATTATTACTCAAGCGTCCTGCGAGGGTAAAAGAGCCTTGTTCTCCCACTTCGTAGGAATTGGCATAGAGAGTATATTTACCTGTGCTGGGCAAAATAATCGCAAGGCGGGCATTTTTACCGCCGCCACCGTCATCATCTTCCGCAATCTTGCGACCATTTGCCTCGAATAGGACTAAATAGGGATCAATACCAGTACCACGCATTTCGATTACTAACGATTGTCCTGCTTGCCCTTGAAATTGATAGGCTTTGTAATAGCTGCCATCGGTTAATGTGTTGTCATTATTGCCGAGGGTGGCCTTGATCGGATTGCCATCAAGGGTGAGGGTGCTAGGACTAGGCAAATTAGGTGTGGAATTAGCGGTAATCGTTCCTTGACGCACAGCCGCGATGAATCTCTTAACGGTATCGGCTTCGATCGCTAATCCAATGCCACTATTCGTAGAATTAGGAGTAAAGATCGCTGTGTTCACGCCTACGAGTTCACCGCGACTGTTGAGCAATGGTCCGCCAGAATTTCCAGGATTGAGGGCGGCATCGGTTTGTAATAATTTGCGATCGCTGTCAATGCGACTGATGATGCCTGTGGTGAGTGTCCCTGCAAAGCGTCCAAAAGGATTACCGATCGCAAAGGCTCTCTGCCCCACTTGGATACCATTGGAACTAGCAATGGAAATTGTCGGTAAATTGGTGGTCACACCCTCTAGACGAATCACCGCCAGATCAGGGTTGCGACTACTGGCCATCACGACACCTCGAAATTGACGCTTATCACTGAGCGTCACGTTAACGGTAGTTACGCCGCGTACTACATGGGCATTGGTTAAAATCAATCCTTTGGCATCAATGATCGAACCACTGCCATTGCCCCGTTGTGATTGGATGGACACCACCGCAGGGCTGGCTAGTTTATAAATGCGAATGTTTGTTTCTTCATCGGATTGGGCTTGGACAGGTGAGGGAGCCATGAAAGGATGGATAGAAACTGCGCTCAGGCCACCGCAAAGAACAAGGCTAGATGCCATTAAATTCAGAAAACCTTTTTGTATTCCTTTTTTCACAGAAACATCCTCAAGCACAATCATTCTACAATTCCCAATATTTTACTCTTTCTGCGAGCCAGCCATTTTTGCGCCATTTATCAACGATCGCAAATATCTGCTCGCGCAATTCTAAATGCTGCAATCCACGCGGTAAAGCGATCGCTAAACTATGGACTGCTAAATTCTGAGCCGTAATTTCATAATCAGGATGACTGCTGAGCCATGCCAACAGATTACTGTGATCGCCGACAAAAGCTTTCACTTTGCCTGATTCTAAAGCGGCTAAACCATCGGTATAGGAATTTGCACCAATGATCATCGCCTTTGGAAATTGCGACTGAATTACGGCGATCGATGCGGAATTTTTGAGAACAGCGATCGCTATATTTTGACTGAGTTCTTGAGAGGTTGTTCCCCGCCTAGCGATCACAATGGTGCTGTCGGTGTAGTAGGGTAATGAGAAATCAACTAAGCGCGAACGGTTATTTGTAACTGTAATTTGGGCGATCGCTAAATCCACTTGATTATTTTGTAAAGCGGTGAGGCGATCGCGATTTTTCAATGGAACTAACTCAATGGAGAGATTCAGTTCCTTCGCCAGTTCGCGAGCCAGATCGATTTCTAAACCTGCTAAGCTTCCATTGCGATCGCGAAATCCTAATGGAACTAAATTATCTTTGACTCCAATAATTAACTTGCCGCGCTTTTGAATTATTGCTAAGGAATGGAACTCAGAAGCGCTTACTTGGTTTAGTGATCGGGATGCTTCTAGACTAAATAAAGCGATCGATGTAACAGCTATGGTGAGAACCGATGATAGGGCTGACAAGCTAAAATCTTTCTTCCCTTTTGATTTGGAACTATTATCGTTCTGGACTTTTCTCACGAAAAAATATCTCCCAAAGTAATACAAATACAGTGATAAGAGTTGGTGCTTTGCACCAACTCTTATCTATTACCTACAGTTCTCCAAAGCCTTTTTTCTTTTTCTTCTTCTTACCATAGGCCGCATTTCCCGATGGCGATTGGTTGCCGCCCATGCCAGGGAAACCACCGCCGCCCATGTTTGGCATTCCGGGGAAGTTGGGCATTTTGCCCTGTCCCATTTGCTGCATTAAAGTTCGCATCTTCTGGAAATCAGCAACTAACTTAGTCACATCTTGGAGCTTATAGCCAGCGCCATTAGCAATCCGTTGCTTGCGACTAGGACTCTTAGCAATTAGATCGGGATCTTTGCGCTCTTGCTTCGTCATGGAGCTAATCATCGACTCACAACGCTTCAATTGCTTCTCTGCTTCTTGAATTTGCGCGTCATTGATTTTCATGCCAGGGAGCATCTTCAGCATTCCCCCAAAGGAACCCATGTTTTTCATCATGCGAGTGTTCTTCAGGAAGTCGTCAAAGTCAAACTTGGCGCTCATGATTTTTTCTTGGAGGTTCGCCGCGTCCGTGAAATCAATTTCTTCCTGCGCCTTTTCTACCAGCGTCAGCACATCGCCCATGCCCAAAATCCGTGAAGCCATGCGCTCAGGATAGAAAGGCTGTAACGCCTCGACCTTTTCACCAACACCAATAAACTTAATCGGCTGTCCCGAAATCTGGCGCACCGATAGCGCCGCACCACCACGGGTATCGCCATCCATCTTGGTCAAGATTGCACCCGTAACCCCAATTTCATCATGGAAAGTTCGGGTCAAGGTCGCCGCCTCTTGTCCTGTCATCGCATCGACAACCAGCAACACTTCATCGGGATTAATGGCATCCTTGACGCGCTTGAGTTCATCCATCATGTCGCGATCGATCTGTAAGCGTCCCGCCGTATCCACAATCACGGTATTAACGCCTAATTCCTTCGCCTTGGCTAAACCTTGACGGGCAATCTCCACAGGATCAGCATCAACGCCCATTTCAAAGACTGGCACATTGATTTGCTTACCAAGGGTAATTAACTGATCGATCGCCGCAGGACGATATACGTCAGTCGCAACCAGTAAAGCCGTGCGATCGAGTTTGCGTAAGTGCAAAGCTAATTTGGCGGTGGCAGTGGTTTTACCTGTACCCTGCAAACCTGCCATCAAAATTACTGTGGGGGCGTTGGTTGCCTCAGCGAGTGGCACATTTGCCTCGCCCATTGTCCTTACCAATTCGTCATAGACGATCTTGATAAATTGCTGATCGGGGCGCACCCCTGCGATCACATCAGCGCCTTGAGCCTGTTTGGAGATTTCTTCGACAAATTCTTTGACAACCTGTAGGTTGACATCTGCCTCTAAGAGCGCCCTGCGTACTTCACGAATCGCGCCTTGGATATTGGAGTCCGAGATTTTGTCCTGTCCGCGTAACTTTTTCCAAGCCGCCTCAAATTTATCGGCGATTTCATCAAACATATCTAGTTTTGCTTTTGCTGTTGGTTCTAACTACTAATTTACCGTTACCACAGTTACATTGATCGCGATCTGTGAAAATTATGGCGGCGATCTGCGTTCAGCCAAGAGCTTCAAGTTATACTAAGAGCCACAAGGATTAGAGTTAATCTAGTATCTTAATTTTTGCTTTAAAAATTTAGTAATCGCGAAATTTATTAACAAGGCTTAGTGCAATGGTTCAAAAAATAGCCTTATTCAACCACAAAGGCGGAGTTAGCAAGACTACAACCACATTTAATTTGGGTTGGATGCTTGCATCTAAAGGCAAAAGAGTAATTCTTGTGGATGGTGATCCGCAATGTAATCTTACAGGTATGGCTTTAGGAGAGAAAACTGAGGATGACGAAACAAGAATTCAAGAAATCTACAACACAACTTCAAATATAAAGACAGGATTAGCACCTGCTTTTGAATCCCAACCGAGAGCAATTGAGGCTGTTGATTGCATTCCAATACAAGGTCGAGATGGATTATTTTTACTACCTGGTCATGTGGGATTTGCTGAGTATGAAGTGGAGCTAGGTATTGCTCAAACATTAAGTAGCTCGCTTCAAGCGCTAAGAAATTTGCCTGGAGCCATTAACGATTTGCTTGAAAAAACTGCTCTCAAATTTAATGCAGACTATATTTTGATTGATATGAGTCCAAGCTTAAGTTCAATTAATCAGAATTTGCTGATGATTAGTGACTTCTTTTTAGTGCCGACTACTGCTGATTTTTTTTCTGTGATGGCTATCGATTCTTTAACTAAAGTGCTTCCAAGATGGCGTGCTTGGGCTAAATCAGCAAACTCACTTCAAATTTTAAAGGATGCTAACTATCCATTTCCCGAAGTTAATGTGCGCTTTTTGGGAACAATTGTACAAAACTATAGGATTATTGGTGGTAGAGAAACTGCCGCATTTCAAACGTGGATTGTAAAAATCGAGCAATCTGTCTCTGAAAATCTAGTTCCGACTTTAATGCGTAGCAACATGATGTTACCAAGTCAGGCTTATCGAGATCAGGGACTTTCAAGCAGCTTATCTCTTGCAAAAATCTCTAACTTCAATAGTTTGATTGCACTATCACAAGACCACAGAACACCAGTGTATGCCTTGACTCCTCGGCAATTACAACAAAAAGGAATTGTTCTGGAAGCTAATCAGCAAAAACAGGAGGAGTTTAGAAAGATTTTTTCAGATCTAGCGGACAAAATTATCACATTGAGTTCTGGAAGTCTTGCTTATGCAGTCAGCGCTTGACCAATTTCGCATTAGCATTGGTCGAATCAGAGACCTAATCGCACTTCATAATTCTATTGAATCTCAAACTATGACTGGAACAGACGTATCAGATATGCTACGTGCTGCTCTTGTTCTATCCGTGAGTGCTTTGGATTATTATGTGCATGAGGTTGTGACCATAGGAATGCTGGAAATCCATCGGGGAAATCGTTCTGAGCCAGCAGTCTCAGCAAATACAACACAATCTGCTTTCTCACGATTTCAGGTGTCATTAGGTGGCGCACGTCAAGATCGAATAACAGCGCTTGATATTGCGTCTTGGCTTGAAAATGAAATTCAACAATCTCAAGGATACGAATTTCTTCAGCAATCCTACGAGATTTCAGCATTGATTCCCACGATATCAAACAGTATTGTAAATCGTCTGAATAATACGTCTTGGTTAGAAAGTGAAATACGAGAGCGTTTAGGATATCAGAGCTTTCAACAAGCAGATAAAATTGCTGATGCAATCAGGTATATCTCAGATAAAAAACTATGGGATGAGGTTGCAGTTCTGATGCCTCAGACAGCAGTAATTGCTGTTCATATTGATGCTCAATCGAGTTTAAGGGCAGCCAAAACCGCACAGGGTATTAAACAACAATTAAATTCGATAGTTGATCGGAGAAACAAAATTGCTCATGAAGCTGATATAGATCCAACTTTTGGTATTGGAAGTCGATGGAATATTGATGAAATACTTGTTAGTGAGGCAGTTGATTTTATTGAAATTCTCGTTGAAAGTATCCATCAAGTTCTGTGAGGTTTTAGGCGATCGCGGATTGTTGAGATTGAGTTGATGGGCGATCGCTTTTTAATGAGTTGCGTTTTAGGCGATCGCGGGTTGTTGATGTTGAGTTGGGGGGCGATCGCTTTTTTAAAGTAATCAATCATGACAAAATAAAGACGATTATTACAGTCATAGCTAGATATGCTAATTCCCAACGCCAACAACGCCATTGTTGATATTCGTAAATTGCGGGATTATTGCCTTAATCCAGAACATGATGATGGTAAACATAAGGCTAGACTATTCTCTTCAATACTTGGAATGAAAACAGAAAATGCTGAAGAATTGAGGCTAATTCTGCTAGAGATTATCAAAACCTATGAAGCTAAATTGGGCAGATCTGATAGATTTGGGCAACGATACACAGTAGATTTTGAGATTACATGGCAAAATAGAAATGCAACCCTGCGGAGTGGATGGATTATTGAACATGATTCAAATATTCCAAAACTAACGACTTGCTATCCCCTATAGTCATTGGAGATGATAAATATGTTAACAAGTTCAGTAAACCTTCTAGATGTCGTAGCTCTGACTGTCGATCTTCCTCAAGATAATCTCTGGCGCGGACAGGTTGGTACAGTCGTTGAGATACTTGCCAATGGTCAAGCCTTTGAAGTCGAGTTTAGCGATCGCAATGGGCGCACATACGAGTCTCTAGGATTAACTCCAGAAGAATTTATGATTCTACGTTTTGAGCCAACATTATCTAATCCAAAAGCTCAATTAGTCACCGTATAATTTCATTACGAATTGCCAATGTTTTTAATGCGATCGCGGGTTGTTAAGGTTGAGGTGGGGGCGATCGCTTTTTGATGCGTTGTGATTAAGGCGATCGCAGTTTATTGAGATAGAGTTTGGCGCGATCACCTTCACACTAACTCCAGAAATTACCATTTAACAAAGTATCGATATCACGATCAAACTGCCACAAATCAGGAAATTCATACTGTGGATAATCTTCTCGAACTTCCTTGAGAGCATCTTGCCAAATCTTATCAAAAATTTCAGCCAAATAATTTTTAAGACTAGGAGACTTTTCTAAACGTCTTCTAATTTGCTTACGCTGTTCTCTAATTGTTCTTTCCCAACCATTGTAATCGTTGGCTAGAGGAACGTATAAACGCTTCAAAATATGCGATAGCAATACATCCAATCGACTCTCTAGCTCATCCCGATAAGAACGCCCCAAATCTTCAATCTCCTCTATTAAACTTTCAAAGTCCACACGATCAAAGTCCTTAGCTCTTAATTTAGCTATAGTCTCCTGAGTCCAAAGCAGGTAATCAGATTCATATAAGGATTTTCTGGCAATTGTCTGAGTCATTGATTTGTAACTCCTTTAATAAATCTAACCCTAACATTATCGTGCCTAACATCAAGTATAGCGATCGCTTTCTTATAGGTCGAGTTTTAGGCGATCGCGGGTTGTTGAAATTGAGTTGGAGGGCGATCCTGTTGATACAAATTTACGGCAGATTTGTATGTACACTTGTACACACTATATCTACGATGCGTTCTTTTGGGTGAGTCCTAAATTTGTTTGAGAGGGTGCGCCCCAAGGGGCTCACCCTCTCAAACTATTTAGGATTGCTATATAGTATTGATGTAGCCGTCACCCATGAATTACTTGATGTTTAAGTTTGTCAAACAACTCACTTGCTTAGCAATTTATACAGGTTTAAGTCTGGCGATCGCCAGCAATCCTGTATTTGCGGAAGATAGCAGTTTGGGGATTGTGATGCGCCGTGGTCATTTGCGGGTGGGAATTGACGCAGCGATCGGTGGTCCTTATATGTTCTGGAATCCCAGAACTCAGTTCTATGATGGATTTGAGCTAGAAATTATCCAAGAAATTGCAGCAAGGTTAAATATTGAGCCGCGTCCGATTAATATCCCTTGGACAAACCAGCCTGAAAATTTATCCTCGCGACAGGTGGATTTGCTGCTCAGTGCGCGGGAAGAGGGGGCGCTAGAAATAGGAGAAAATAAAGGCAAGTTTATTGAAACTGCGTCTTACTATCGCAGCGCCCAAAGATTGTTAATTCGCGCTGATGGCACGCAAATTAAATCTCTGCGCGACATGATTGGTAAACGGGTGGGAGTTGTGGCAAATAGCGGTGGCGCGGCGATCGCCGAAACCTATAATAAGAACAGAGGCAATGCGATTCGTCTATTTTCATCACGGGATCTTGATCGGATGCTGATCCAGTTGCGCGATCGCCAACTGGACGCAATGATCCTTGACGAGCCGATCGCCGTCTGGCAAGCAAGAAATAATCCCAACTTCATAATCGTCGGTGAGCCTTTGATCCCAATTCGTTTAGTGGCGATCATCAACAAAGATGATGCGTCGCTCAAGAAAGCGATCGATAAGGCTTTAACGGAAATGATTCAAGACGGTAAACTTGAACAGATACTTAAGAGGTGGAACCTGTGGGAAAGCCAGAAAATTTTAAAATCAGCAACGGACTTGCCAGTTTCGGTATTAGCGATCATTACGCCATCCTCGGTTTACCATTGACCACCGATGCCGCCCATATTCGCAAAAAATTCTTGAAGCTTGCGAAAATTTTGCATCCCGATGTCTTTGGACGTACCGAGGAAGAAAAGGAAACTGCCACTAAATATTTCTCTAAAATGGTCAGCCCTGCTTATCAAGTCCTCAATAGCGATCGCGATCGGGGTGAATATTTAGCAACTTTGAGAATGTTTGCTCAAAAACAAAAACAAAAGGGAGAAGCACCTCCTCTCAAATCTGAGATTGCTCAAAAGCTCTATCGGATTCCCCATGAAATTACCTATAATCAATTTGTTGAGCAGGTTTCACCCAAGCAATACGCCAATCTAGATTCGATTTTGGAATATACCTCGACCCTGAGTGAGTTAAACCTTGTATATGTGCTTACCCAAAATAGCCTAAGTTTCAGCACGGGTAGCAGTGCCGCCTCAGCATCACCGAATAGTCAGATGGGTGGGAATGAACAACAAACTGCTGCGCCCAAGCCACCTGCCCAGTCGCCAGCATTGCGTAATCTGAATATGGCGGAGCTATTTATTAGCAAAAAACAATGGACTGAGGCTCTTAAGGAATTGATTGGGGCAGAAAAGCTTGATCCCAACAATGCCAAAGTTTATGCCCTCAAAGGGTTAGTGCAGATGAATCAAAATGCGGCGGCGATCGCTAAGGCAAGTTTCCAAAAAGCTCTAAAACTTGATCCCAAGGAGCCAACGGCCATGAAATATATCAATCAAGTGACGACCGCCGCCCAAACTCCTGCCAAACCACCCGAAAAGAAAGGCGGATTATTTGGATGGGGGAAAAAATAGATTCTCATCGTTCTCTCTAATGGGGCATAGTAATCTATAGCATAGGCGGCGCAAAACGCCGCCCACACTATAGATTACTCATAGGGCAAGTTTGAGGAATTTAGATATGGCGAGGCAAATAAATTGGATTTTCGCAGATTGAAATATTACCGTCATAATTCACTGATTTTAGTTACTAGTGGCGATCGCCATCTCTTGTCAGGGATCTCCGAATTTCTAGCATCTGAAAAATATAATTGCATCACGGAAACTAGCGGTGAAAAAGCTTGGGAGATCATCCTTCAAAAGAAGCCTGTAATTGTTGTCGCCGATTGGACGATTCCTGATGTTTCTGGCTTAGCATTATGTCATCGAGTCAAAGCAAATCTCGCCCATCCTGAACTGATGACAACCTATTTTGTTTTGATCGTTGAAGCAGAGAGTGCTAAGCAACGTCAAATTGGTTTAGATACAGGCGTAGATGAGTTTTTGAGTAAACCGATCGATGTTTCTGAGCTAAAGGCAAGATTACGCACAGGACTAAGGATTAGTGCCTTAATGCAGTCTTTGACATGGACAAATCAAAGGTTATTAGCTCAAAATGATTTGCTCGATACGCTGACATTATCCGATCCTTTAACTAAGGTTTTAAATGAGCAAGCCTTTGGGGAAATAATTCCCAAAATAATGCAGCAATTCAAAGGATTTGGAAATTACAAAGGTTACAACTTTTTAAGTGTTTTAATTATTGACATTGATCGATTTAAACAAGTTCTGCAATCCTACGGAGATAAAGTAGGTAATGAATCAATTAAGGCGATTTCAGGGCGATTAAGTCATAGTTGTTCGGCGAATAGTTTAATTTATCGTTGTGGTTTAGATGAGTTTGTTTGTGTTACTCCCCACAATGATGCTCAAAGTGGTTTTCAACTTGCTAATGATTTGTTAGCCAGTATTCGTAGCCATCCGATCGCGGTTTCATCGGGTTTACTATTTCCGCTAACGATTAGTATTGGCGGAGTGGTGAGATATTTAGGTGCGGCAGATGCTCTTACTCAACCTGCTGATCAAGATAATCAAGATGCTCGCAATGATGTTGCTCCTGTTGAGGTTAATTTTGATGAATTAGTCCGTCTGTCACAGGCGGCGCTTTTACAAGCTCAACAATCGGGTGGCAATCGCGCCTATATCGAAGAAGTTAATGACAATCATCGCGATTGATTTTGGGACGAGTAATACCGCGATCGCTGTGTTGATGTCTACGGGCGATCGCGATGGGGCAAAGCCCAAAACCTTACATTTGGGCGATCTGGCTCGCAGATTTGCAACGCCCGAAGGTACAGCATGGCTAGTTCCTAGCTTGGTATATGTGAATGGTAAAGAGCAATTTCTGTTTGGCGAACAGGTGCGATCGCTTGATCAATCTCAAGACTTGCAGAATAAATCTAAGCAATCAAAACGACTATTTCAGGGCTTTAAGCGCGATTTGGTCGCCAGTTTCCGATCGCCTGCGCGTGAGCTAGATGGCAATTTCTATGATGCGGAAGCGATCGCCGAAATCTTTTTAACGGAACTATGGCAACGCTTAAATTTAGAACTTAAAGCACAAAATCTTCAACCGACCCAACTAATTTTTACAGTTCCCGTGGGATCGTTTGAGGCTTATCTGCATTGGTTTAGTAATTTCGCCGAAAAGTTACAGTTACCTAACATTCAAATCATTGATGAATCTACTGCCGCCGCCTTAGGCTATGCGATTACTCGACCGAACGCGCTAGTACTGGTGATTGATTTTGGCGGCGGCACATTAGATTTAAGCCTTGTGCGGACTGCGCCGATTTCTCAAAATTCACCAGCGATTAAAGCCGAGGCGATCGCCAAATCCGATGCCTATATTGGCGGGCTTGATATCGATCGCTTGATTGCAGAATATTTTTTAGGTCAATGGGAAATGACGCGATCGCAACTTAGTGAAACTGATTGGCTGAACCTTTTGGAACTAGCTGAGCAAATCAAAATTCAGCTATCGCGGGTGCAGGAAGTTCAAACTATTTGGATTGATCCCCACAGGATTTCCCATAAGCTCAGACTCAATCAAGCAGAACTAATGGAAATTCTAGAACAAAATCAATTGCTGGAACAATTACGCGAAGCGATCGATGAAGTTCTAATGATCGCCCTCAATAAAGGCACTAGTAAGGCGGCGATCGAGCAAGTTCTCTTAGTCGGTGGCAGTTGCCAAATTGTCGCGATTCAGCAATTAATTATTTCCTATTTTGGTAAATCCAAAGTCAAGCTGGGTAAACCCTTTGAGGCAGTCGCGCATGGAGCCTTAGTTTTAGGACAAGCGATCGCGATCGAAGACCATTTGCGCCATAGTTACGCCATCCGTCTTTGGGAACCCTATCTAAATCAATATTCGTTCTATACCTTATTTGCGAAAGGCACAAAATATCCCTGTCAGCGATCGGAGCCTCTCATTTTACAAGCCGCGATCGCAGGTCAAGCCGAAATCTGGCTAGACATCGGTGAGGTTGCCGATATTGCTCAAGTAGAAGTTACCTACGACGGTTCAGGTCGAATGACCAGCAGTCAATTATTAAAACAGTCTGACTTTCGATCGCTTGCCGCAACTAGCAAAAAAAAGTCTAATCAAGATAATCCTAATCAAGTTTGTATCGCTCGCCTTGATCCCCTAGGAGAATTGGGTAGAGATCGCATTACCATTGACTTTGCGATCGACGATCGCCGTGTCTTGATTGCCACAATTACCGATCTTCTTACTAATAAAGTATTGATTAATCATCAAGCGATCGCTAAATTAGAATAGCCATTTCGATTATTTACAGTAACTTTTGTGCAAAAGAACCAAGAAATTTTTTTAAAGTGTTGCTTTGCAACACTTTAAAAAAATTTCTTGGTTCGGGTTTGAGCGCAAAGCGCTGTAAGTGGCAGTAGCTAGATTTCCAAATTGGAAATTTATGTTTAATTTCGATATATTCATCGCCTTAATAGTCTGAAACTTTGTAGAATTTAAATAGATAATATATACAGCGCTTTTCAAGCAAGTTACAGAGGGGTATTTTCCCCGCATAACCCTGTACTTAAATCAAATCCTGATTTACACTCTCAGACGATAGCAGGCTGCACTTGTGACACACACCAAATCAAAACATTCTCGCCTAATGATCGCTGTCTTACCTGACGAATCCTCAGCCTTTGAAGCATATCGTCTGCTTCAATGTCATGGTATTTCGCCTGAAAATCTTGCCCTAGTCGGTAGAGGTTATAGCAGCCCTGATAGCGTTGGATTATTTAATCCCACAAGCACCGCATGGCGTTACGCCAAACGGGGAATGTTTTGGATAGGCGCAATCAGTACAAGCATGGGAATGATCCTGCACTTAATTTTTGGCTTTCAATTACCTAATCTTGATTGGTATCAAACATTACTGACAATTACCTCCACTTCGGGAATCATAGGTATTTTTATTGGGGGCGTGAGTGGAACTTTATATGGTTGGTTTGTTAAAAGTAGCCTTTCGATTTCCTGTCGTAGTTGTTTAGATCGGGGACAATATCTGCTGATGCTAGAGGGCTCAGAAGCTTTGACTCGACGAGGGCGAGAAATTTTGGATGATTACACGGTGAAGCCCCATTAATTGTTTATTTGCTAATGATGTATAGACAAGGTGCTTAAGCACCTTGTCTATACATCATTAGCATCAAAAACTGCTATATATTATTTAGCAGTCCTTTATTTTGATAAAATCAATCTCTTTCTCAAGCCATGGCTGATGCTATAACTATTTTGATTGTGGATGATTTTGAAAGCGATCGCCTGATTTGTCGTCGATATATTCAAAAAGGATTTGACAATAACCACCATATTTTGGAAGCAGACAGCATCAGTCAAGGAATAGAACTTTGGCGATCGCATCGACCTGATGTCACAATAGTTGATTTTAATTTGCGCGATGGTAATGGATTAATATTCTTAGAGTCAATCCGCCAAGGTATCCTAGCCGATCAAGCCAGTGCCGATCAAGCCAGTGCCGATCAAGCCAGTGCCGATCAAGCCAGTGCCGATCAAGCTAGCGATCGGGAACTGAGAATGCTTGATCCCAAATTGCCAGTCATTATGCTAACGGGGAATGGGGATGAAAGGGTTGCGGTTAATGCGCTGAAACTAGGAGCATTTGATTATTTAGTCAAAAATGACATTACTGAACTTTCACTATGTCAAAGTGTGCAGAGTCTGCTAGAAAATATCGCACTACGCTCCAAATTGGAGCGATCGCAAAAACGTGAAGCGATCGTTACCCAGATATCTTTAAATATCCGCCAGTTTATTAATCTAGAAGATATCTGTCAGACGATGACTCAAGAAATTCTTCGATTTCTCAAAGTTGATCGCACACTCATCTATAAATTTAACCAAGACATGAGCCGACGGATTATTGCAGAGGCGCTAGTGGAGCCTTGGCAATCCTGCCGTAATGCTGTGTCAGAAAGTGACTGCCTGCATCTTTCTGAAGATTCGGCAAGGGACTATAAAGCAGGTCAAATTCTCGCTATTCCAGATATCCATCAAGCCAACTTCGCCGAATGTCATGTGCAGATGTTGCAAACATTTCAGGTGAAATCGAACATTGTGGTTCCAATCCTATTATCTAATTCTGTCAATCATAATTACCATAATTCTTTTAGTCATTGCCTATGGGGTTTACTAATTGTCCATCAATGTTCTGCAACCCGTGTTTGGATAGATGATGAAATTCGATTGCTTCAGCAACTCTCAGTACAACTTGCGATCGCTATCCAACAAGCGGAAATTTATCGCAACTTACAAAGCTTGAATAATTCCCTAGAGATGCAGGTTCAGGAACGTACATCCGAACTGCAAATAAGTGAACAGAAATCTCGCTCTATTTTAACTGCATTGCCAGACATTATTAACTTGATTAATGCTGAAGGCTTCTATCTAGAATCAAGAAATAATAGTGCTATTTATAATCTATTTCCTGACCATATCAATCCCATTGGCAAGCATATAATGGAAATGTTGCCAGCAGATATTGCGCTCAGGCAATTTCAAGCAGTTCAGCAGGTGGATTTTACTAAAGAGATTCAGATCTTTGAACAAAGCTTCTTCATAGACAACCGCATTGTCTATGAAGAAGTAAGAGTAGTTCCTGTGCAGGAAGATATCATCATGATCGTTATCCGTGATATTAGCGATCGCAAATACATGGAAACCGCTTTAAAAAATGAATTGCTCCGCAATAAAAATTTATTACATACTTCCTTTGATGGCATTTTCTTCCTTGATCATGCAGGTAATATTGTTGAGTCAAATCCGAGCTTGGCGACAATGCTCGGTTATACCCTCCAAGAAATGACTCAGCTAAGCATCTATGATATTGATGTAAAGTGGACTAAGGAAGAATTAACTAGAGGGATTCAAGAGTTTCAATTCGGAAAAAGAGTCAAATTTGAAACCAGATATAGAAAAAAAGATGACTCAATCTGTTATGTGGAAATTAGCGCCAATTCAGTCACATGGGATGACACCATATCTCAGTTCTGTATTTGTCGAGATATTACTCAGCGCAAAATCCATGAAGAGGCCTTAGCTTTGGCTAAGGATCTAGCGGAATCTGCAAACAAAGCAAAGAGCGAATTTCTGGCAAATATGAGCCACGAAATCCGCACCCCAATGAATGGAGTACTTGGCATGGCTCAGTTACTCGCCACTACGACCTTAACAAATGATCAAAGGAACTTTGTCCAAATTATTTTGGATAGTGGGGATGCCCTATTAACAGTTATTAATGATATTTTGGATTTATCAAAAATTGAATCGGGAAAATTACAACTAGAAGCCAAGGCATTTAATTTTATCGATGTTCTCAGTTCTGCTTGTAATCTCTTGAGTAAACAAGCTTTTGACAAGAATATTGCTCTTCAATATCAAATCAATTCAACTATCCCCAATATAGTCATTGGTGATAGTTCTCGACTCCGCCAAGTATTCATTAATCTAATTGGTAATGCCGTTAAATTTACTAAGCAAGGTTCTATTTTTATCTCCATCGATGGCAGTTTTGTCACGCCCACGATCTATGAATTTAGATTTGCGATCGCTGACACAGGTATTGGTATTGCTGGCGATCGCATTCATAAATTATTTAGCCCATTTACGCAAGCAGATGCTTCTATCAATCGCCAGTTTGGTGGTACTGGCTTGGGTTTAGCCATTTGTAAACGGCTGATAGAGATGATGAATGGTACAATCTGGGTGGAAAGTCGGGGCAATGTTGCAGGTAAACCGATCCCAAATTGGGTATTAAGTTCCGATCAGAATCCGCAAGGCTCGACCTTCTATTTTGCGATCGCTCTGCCAGTAGATAATTCGCAAAAATTAGTGAAGACATCAGCATCTCTATATCCCAGCAAATTAGACATCACGACTGAACATCGCCCTATTAAAATTCTAATCGTTGAAGACAATCTTCTCAATCAAAAAATAGCTAAGCTCATGCTTGAAAAATTGGGCTATGAAGCTGATATTGTCGCCAATGGACAGGAATGTATCGACACTCTATCTAGTCCTGAATCAGAATATGAATTAATTTTTATGGATGTGCAAATGCCTGTAATGGACGGAGTTGCTGCAACTAAAATAATTCGCAAAAATTTATCCCTTCAAAATAAGCCTTGGATTGTTGCGCTCACTGGTAATGCTTTAGTGGAAGAAAGGCAAGCTTGCCTTGATGCGGGGATGGATGACTTCATCAGTAAACCTGTGAGGATGAAAGAAGTAATCAGGGCGCTATCGGAATATAATCAGAGGATATAGAATTTCGATGTTTAAAAAATCAAATGAGTTCAGCCCCTTTTATTCAAGATCAATCCGAATTTGAAAACCTTTGCGAAAATACATCTATCCTCGTGGTAGATTGTACGGCGACATGGTGTGGCCCTTGTAAGGTGATTGCTCCATTCATTGACAAGTTGTCAGAAAACTATAGCGATCGCGCTAAGGTCATGAAAATAGACATTGATGCCAATAAACCTTTGGCAAAGCAATTTGGTCTCAAGAGTATTCCTGCTGTTTTATTTTTCAAGCAAGGGGAACTGGTGGAGACAATAATCGGGGTGAAAACCTATGAAGATTTTAGCGCTGCTCTTGAGAGACATCTATAGCAACGCAAACCAAAAAGAGAGTGACGGCGTAAGCTAACCCCGCACTGAAGTGACTACAGGATGGATACCCCCTTCCCATTGAAAGATTAGACGTTGCGGCGCGAAGTGCCGCAACGCTAATTTTTGGTTTTTAATGTCTATTTTTAGGCTGGGAAGGGAATATGATGGCAGTCATGGCACATTTGACTGGTATAGGCTGGATTGACTTTAACCAAAGAAACCCCTGCCTGAATAGCCTTGTATTCAAGGAATTGTCGCAATTGATAAAAAGCCTATAATCTGCGTGGAACGCTTTATGCTGAAGCTCATAGTAACCGCCTTGCTAAGTAGCTACCAATCGGAGTTAATTTTTGCCAAAATGTTGCCAAAATGTTGCAAAAATGTTGTCTGTAATGTTGTCTGTAATGTTTTCTGTTTGGTACTACTCAGGGCGAGATTCTACTAAAATTACAGGAATAAGACTGGTTTCTAGAACAGCTTGAGAAACAGAACCTACTAACACTTGTTCCCAAGTTTGATGCCCTCGTTTACCAATGACAATATCGGTTACTTGTCGGGATTCTGCCACACGGACAATCTCTTCGGGAACTGTTCCTGCCAAAATTAAAAATTCATAGCGAATATCCGATAGAAATCGTTGTAATTTTTCTTGTAAAAGGGCGATCGCCTGTTTATTGTCCAGATTATCCACATACAAAGCAATCACATCGCCATCACTGCGCCGCGCTAAATCGGCAACCTTAATTAGAACATCAGTGGATAAAGGCGAGTCATCTACAGCCGCCAGAAAAACTGGACGACCCGAAATTGCTACTTTAGTCGGATCGACTTCGCCTTGTTCTAGAAGTTTAGGAGCAAAGGTGGGAATCGCCCAAGCACCTAAGGGAGCCGTAACTAAAATTGAAAGGGCGGCGATCGCCAAAATCGTTTCACCACCAGCAATTCCCTGTGACAGAGGGATCGCGCCAATAGCCGCCTGTACCGTCGCCTTAGCGGAGTTGGATGGCAATAAAAACAACTTCTCTTTGTTTGTCCAATTACTGCCCAAAGTAGACAGATACCAGCCCAGCGATCGCCCAATTAAAGTGCCAATCAGCAAGACCAATAACCCGACTAGTAAAGTATTTCCCAAAACATTGAGTTGAATACTTGCGCCTAGTAATACAAATAAAATAATTTCGGCGATCGTCCATAGGCTATCAAATCCACCTCGCAAAGTTCGGGCTAAAGGGGCATCGATTTCGATCAGAAAAAATCCCATCGCCATCACTGCCAAATAACCAGAAAAAACAGGGATACGCTCAGCAATGACTACCAAACCCAAAGCAATGCTGGCAGCCACCAACGAATTTTGGACTGCATTCTGAGTCCAGTTTTGCTTAGTTAATAGAGACACCAATAACAATGCGGTCAACCAACCGATCAGGATGCCCAAAGCAATTTGGATGATGATTTGGAAAGGTAATAACTGCCAAGGACTGAGGGTAATCCCTAGTAGGGTAATTCCTGCGGCTGAGCCTTGGGATAAAAAGGCTAACAGAAGGCTAAATACTAGCAATAGCAACACATCAGACAAAGCACTACCCGTGAGAATGGCATCGGGAATTCCTTTCTTGACACCCCATCCCAAACTTTTTAAGCGCAACATGGCTGGGACAATCACGGCGGGAGATTCCGCACCGATGATGCAGCCGAGTAATAGCCCAGTTAAAAAGTCAAACTGAAGTAACCACATGGCCGCTACCGCGATCGCGATCGCCTCACAAGCAGCAGGCAAAAATCCTAATCGCAAGGCTACAGTTCCCTGTTGAGCAAGTTTTTCGCGGTCAAGTCCTAGCCCTGCCTTCATCAAAATCACCATCACGGCGATCGTGCGGAAGGACTTAGCGGAATCTAACACCTCTGGGCTAATGACATTGCCCACCTGTGAGCCTAAGAGAATTCCCACTAGCACCATACCGACTAGTGCGGGAGCCTTTAGCCGCCGAGCGATCTGCCCACAGAAAAAGCCCATTACCAAAATCCAAATAATACTTTCTAACATTAGGTCACGCTGAATTTGAAATGCTGAACGTGACTTGTAGAGGAAAGATCGATCTAGGCTCATGCACAGTCCTACCCTTCCGCTACAAGTCGGAATAAGTAGGAGCCATCAGCCTTTTAAACGTTAAGAAACAGTCAATAACGCAGGGCGGTTTCGGCAAGCTCCATTGCCATCATTACTTTTATAGCATTCTTGTAGCAATTTTATCGCAATTTCTGATTTGTGCTGCGGCAGGCTAAAGAGTTCGATCGAGATCGCATTCCCCAATACCTAAAATTTATCTATTTAAACTTGAACTAACTGCTGATTGTTTGATGAACGAGGTTGAATCGTCTTTTGAATTTCTTCCCCTGCTAACTCTTCGGCTAGGCGTAACTCATAAGCTTTTTGCAAATTAAGCCATAGTTCTGCACCAGTGCCAAACCATCGTCCTAGACGTAGTGCCGTGTCAGCCGTAATACCTCTTTGCCCTTTGAGAATTTGTGTAATCCGATTTGTGGGTATATGGAGCGATCGCGCTAGTTCTGATGCGCTAATTCCCAGTTCTTCTAGTTCATCTGCTAAGATTTCGCCAGCATGAATTGCAGGTCTTGCCATAGTTCTGTTCTCCTTTAGTGATAATCGACAATTTCGATATTAAACCTACATTCAGCAGGTTATTTAGGACAAAAAATAATATTTGCGGGAAGAAGCGCCAAGAAACTGCAAAATTAGATTCTGTCTATCGGAGAGTTTAATCTGAAACTTCAGATTATTAAAAAAGACTAAATGAACAGAGAGAAAACACTGAAGAATCCAACGTAAGGTAGGACGAGCCGTTGGCTTACCCTTTTGGTCAGGAAGAGAAGCATTGGCTTGTGCTAAAGCGAGTCTGAGTTGGCGCTGCCCCAAAGTATAGACCATAAGAGCAAGCGTCATCAGCATAGCAAGAGCCATGATCCGCTTAGAATTTTTGAGAAAACCACTAGCCGCAAAGAACAAAGGATCTTTGATAAAGCGAAAACCCC
>Ga0316611_1000058_pt1 | contig 51241 bp, 50 predicted proteins | sample MIS2016202_MG_FD_207675 | JGI IMG/M metagenome (GOLD analysis project Ga0316611, IMG submission 207675) | Microbial mat bacterial communities from Middle Island sinkhole, Lake Huron, Michigan, United States - MIS.2016.202 | ecosystem: Environmental > Aquatic > Freshwater > Lake > Sediment... | reverse complement strand
TCAATATACGCGATCGCATACTTATCGGTTACTTGAAAATACAATGGAACGTATTCAAGTTTTGCAGGGACTTAAACAAATTGGCGATTATATTGGCGATTTGAGGAGTTAGCCTATCACCTCAACAGGGAGCATCCCAGTTTGGCGTTAAGTATAAATACTCAAAAGGATATCAACTTATTCCTAAGTATAAATACTCAGGAGCGTAAAGATAGCCATTGAGATAGGAACAACGGTGTTTCAAGACCTGTGCGACATTTTCTTTTTTCCATTGAGCGCCAGAAATCTTAATACGGCGACCAATTTGCTTAATGCTTGATTCAACAGAGCCAGAACCAATCGTCAGACCTAGTTGCTGCAAATAACCATACTCAGGTATCCGTTTACGATGTTTACTGATATATTCCACAAAATTAGTAGCTCGCTTAAACTTACAGTCACCGAAAAGGCTGATAACCTTTTCAACATCGCCTTCCCAGAGAAGTTTCTCGGCTTTTTCTAAACGCCGTAAAGAACCGCCAACCGCATAGAGATGTTCTTTGAGGTGATACCAATCCAGTAACTCAAAGCGTTGCTCTGATGGCAACATCTGTTTAAATAAACTCCAAATTCCATCATGCCCATCACCCAAGCATGAAACAATTTCAGCGAATGGCTGTTGATCAACCCAATTAATCAAGGCGGGATTGTCTAGGAAATAAGCCGCGACAGCTTGTCCGTGTAAGGTTACAGCTTTATAATCTTTCCACTCGCTTTTTAGCCCTTTTGCTGTCCTTAGTCTGACTTTGCCTCCATCTAAGCTTGCTTCTTCCACAGTTTCACTCACCACCACTTCTGGAAAATCATGGTGTTGCACATGTCTCTGTTGGCTGCTGTGGCTTACTTCCATTCCTGTAAGCTGTTTGACGTTTTCTACTGTCTTTGCATAGGACTCGTTGGCACTTACCAACAAACAGCATTTTTCTAAATGTGGACTAATCTGACTTCGCGCTTTTACCTGTAAACGTTTTGCTTGTTTACTTGTAATTGTCAATTTGCCGATGCAACTTTTGAGATGTCTTTCTTTTCCAGATGTCGTTCCACTGCTTTTCTTTGCAAAAAAAGCCGATCTTGGGACTCACGTTCTCTAGTAATTGTTCTCGGACTGCCAACTCGATACCTTCCAATGTTTTCAATTGCAGGGCGTTTTTACTCTCAGCATTCCGATACAAGATTTCGGCAATCTCCAATGTACAAGCTTCTAGCCTTTCTTGATCTTCTGGTGTCATAATCTTTTTCTTGAGGTAGATTTTCTCCTTTCTCTACTATCTCATATCTTTATCCTAAGCATTTATATTCAGTGCCAAACTGAGATGCTCCCGATCCCTTTCTTGTCTAGTAAAGTTTGAAATTTCTTCTTGAATATCTTTGATTTCTGTAAACAAGCCAAAATTTACATTTTTAACTTCTAGATCTTCATGCGTATAGTTTAGAAATTTGTAGATATAACTATCTTCGCAAATAAAAAACTCTAACTGTATTAATTTGTTTTCATGCCAGATATCAATAATTGCTAATATCCTTTGAGATTCATCTTTTCGCAATGTAAAATCACTAAGTATATTTCTTATAGCGAAGTGTCTATGTGGATGAGCAGAACAATGTAGCAATACAAAAATCAATTGTAATAAAGTACTTTTGCCACCACCATTCTGACTGCCAAGCGGGAAAACTCTAGGATTAAAATTTTTCTCGAAGGTGATATCTACATCCTTTAGAACCCGAAAATCAGGAACTTGAACTCTTTGCAAATGCATATTAATTCCTCTTGTTTTCTAGTAACTATTAACCAACTGATTCCTGATCAATTAATTTTAATGTATCCGCAAATCATTTCTTTTTAGTTTTGGATTGGAGTAGGAACTGGCGGATTATTGGGCGAGTTAGGTTGTTTTTTGATTTGCATATAGGCTTCCACCACCTGAACTGATAGAGGCGCAGCGATCGCACTACCACCACCACCACCAGCATTTTCGGCAAACACTGTCACTACAATTTCTGGTTTTTCATAGGGGGCATATAACGTAAACCACGCATGGTTAGGACGAGGTGGATCTTGTGCCGTACCCGATTTACCAGCCATAGATATCTCTGCGGAATTAAGAGACGAAGCCGTTCCGAAATCGAATACCGATCTAAGGGATTTCTGTAAGGCTGCCAAATTAGTTGGCGACATATTTAAAGACTGCCTCCATTCCCTAGCATCTTCATCTTCAAGGAGCAAATGCGGTTTGATCTTAAACCCACCATTCGCCACACCAGAAGTCATCATCGAAACTTGAAGCAGATTCGCTTGTACGTCACCCTGTCCGATCGACATATTCAGCGTGTTACCCACATACCAAGGCTCACCCACTACTTTTTGTTTCCACTCTGGGTCAGGAACCGTCCCCTTGGTTTCTTCTTCCTTGATCTCGATGCCCGAATATTCACCATAGCCAAACTTATGTGACCATTCAGCGAGGCTCCTTTCACCGACACGCATTCCGACCTGACCAAAGAAAGTATTGCTGCTGTATGCCATTGCTTCATAAAAACCAATTGTGCCGAAGCCCGCCTTGTTGTGATCCCAGAACTGGAATCCGCCCACATCAAGATAGGGATAGGTGGGCAATACATCATTAGTAGTAAAGGCTTTGCTCTCTAGCGCCGCCGCCATGGTGACAACTTTAAAGGTACTCGCAGGGGGATATACCTGTAAAACGCGGTTCACAAAGGGGTGATCTTTTTCTTGCAAACGTTTCCATGTTGCTTCGGAAATTTTGCCAGAGAACAGATTGGGATCAAAGGCGGGATGACTGACCATCGCCAAGATTTCGCCATTGTTGGGATTCATCGCCACAATGCCGCCTTGCTGCTCACCTAAAATTTTCTCGACAGCTTTCTCTAAATCTAGATCAATTGTTAGCTTGACCGCATTACCTGCTTTTGGTGGCTTTTGTCCTAAAATTCGCAACACCTTACCAAAAGCATCGACTTCTACCTGTTGACCACCCCATTCACCGCGTAGCATTTTCTCAAAGGCATATTCTACGCCTGCTTTACCGATGACATCACCAGTGCGATAACCTTTTTCACGCAATTTTGGCAATTCTTCGGCGGTTAGTTCGCCTGTATATCCTAAAACATGGGCAGCCACATCGCCATTGGGATAATAGCGGACTGCTTCTGGTTCGACCTTTACGCCCGTTAGCTCAAGGCTATGCTCGGAGAGAATTGTCACTAATTTGGGGCTGATCGCCGATGAAACCCTAACTAAATTAGGTGAGTTGTATCCTTCCTGTTCTAGCTTGTCCGTAATCGTTTGGGCTGAAACCCCCATTAGCTCAGATAGCCGAGTAATGATGGGTTGCCATTTATCCTTGGGTTGGGCGATCGGCCAGAGATAAACCACATGGGCTAACCGACTGGAGGCGAGAATATTGCCTTTGCGATCGAATAAACGGCCTCTTTCAGGGGGTTTGGCGATCAGTCTAATCCGATTATTTTCAGCGAGTTGTTGATTGAGATCGCCTTCAATCAGTTGTAAAAAGAATAGTCGTCCTCCTAAAATTGCCACTAGCATCAATACACTCAGCAAAAACAAAATTGCTGCTCGCATCCCTTTACCCATACTGCGCGTATTTTCGATGGGGTTAAAGGGAGAAGTTTTGCGTTGTGTAAAGGTCATACTTCTGGGGAGGCTTTTTTAGGGGCTGATTTACTAGTTTACTAAAAAGCGATCGCTTAATTAGCAATTTGTCATCATGTATCTCGCTTCGCCCAGTACATCATGATTTGATTATTCTGGCTTAAACTTTTCTATAGTTCCTTGCGAACTAATGGGAATATCTGCCAAGATAGACTAGATATATCGTTTGTCTAATAAGGGAAGATTTGCGTGACTGTTGCTGCTTCTGTTTCTTCGCCTGATGTCCAGCGTTCGACTGATTCGGGAATTTATATTACGATTCACGGTCACTTTTATCAGCCTCCTCGTGAAAATCCTTATCTAAATGCGATCGAGCGCCAAGAAAGTGCGGCTCCCTTCCATGACTGGAATGCAAGGATTCACCATGAATGTTATCGCCCCAATGCATTCTCACGGATCGAGCGTCATGATGGCAAAATCGTCAAGATTGTCAATAACTACGAGTACATGAGTTTCAACATGGGGCCGACGTTGCTCTCATGGATGGAATTTCACGATCGCGATACCTATCAAGCCATTCTCGATGCTGATAAACGTAGCGCCGATCGCCTCAATGGTCATGGCAATGCGATCGCGCAGGTGTATAACCACATGATCATGCCCCTCGCCAATTGGCGCGATAAGTTAACCCAAATTCGCTGGGGAAAAGCTGATTTTAAATCCCGATTTGGGCGTGATCCCGAAGGAATGTGGTTAGCAGAAACGGCGGTGGATTATGAAACCCTTGAGGCTTTGGTTTTAGAGGGGATCAAGTTTATTGTGCTTGCCCCATCCCAAGCCCAACGCTGTCGCCCCATGCCCACCACTCACAACCCTAATCCTGCTTGGGAAGAAGTAGGAGGCGCACAGATTGATCCCAACCGTCCCTATCGTTGTCATTTGTGCCGCCATAGCAATCTGAAGGGCAATGTATCGGAGCTTGGTCAGTTCCATTTGCCTGCGGACACCGATGCATATATTGATGTATTTTTCTATGATGGGCCAATTTCTCGCGATATGGGATTTGGGGATCTGTTAGGGAGTTCCCATAATTTTGCAAAGCGCCTCAGTCAAGCTGTCCGTCATGATAGCCGCCCACAGCAGATGGTTTCCGTGGCAACCGATGGCGAAACCTTTGGGCATCATAAGCACTTTACCGAAAAAACTCTTTCCTATGCCTTTGTGGAAGAATTTCCCAAACGTGGTTGGACGGTGACAAATTATGCCCATTATTTGAGCCTATTTCCGCCCACCTACGAAGCAGAATTGAAATCTGTCACCGCATGGAGTTGCGCCCACGGGGTCGATCGCTGGCAGGGTGGTTGTAGCTGTGGCGGCGAAGGCTCAGGCTATCAGCAACTATGGCGACGACCTCTGCGCGATAGTCTTAACTGGCTCCGCGATCGCCTCGCCACTGTGTATGTCGATATTGGACGCAAATATTTTAATGATCCTTGGGAAGCCCGCGATCGCTACATCGAAGTATTGCAATATTCCCTCCGCAATGGCATCGGTGAACTTTCGCCAGTATTAGAAAAATTCTTTGAGCAGCAATGTGGAAACAAAGTCACTAGCTCGGCGCAGAGGATCGATGCTCTGCGCTTATTAGAAATGCAGCGCCATGCGTTGCTGATGTTCACCAGTTGCGGTTGGTTCTTTGAAGAATTATCGCGTCCTGAAACTGTGCAAATTTTGCGCTATGCAGCGAGGGCGATCGAACTAGCCGCCGATGTGGCGGGAGTATTACTAGAAGATGAATTTATTCATCGCATGGCAAAGGCTCCTAGTAATTTGGCGGAATTTAAAGACGGTGAAGGTGTTTATCGCAAACAGGTAATTACGAACCGCATTAGTCTCGCGCAAGTCGCGGCTCAATATGCCCTCAGTTCGACTCTGGGTGACTATGGGCGATCGCCACAAATCTATTGCTACACCATCCAACAGCAGGATTATCAACTGCAACGAATTGGCTCGATGTCCTTAGCGATCGGGCAAATTTATTTGACTTCACAGATTACCCAAGAATCAGTTAGCTATATTTTTGCGGTGCTGCACCTCGGTGGTGATGACTTCCACTGCTGCATTCAACCCTTTACGGGGCGGCGTGAATATGAGGAGATCAAGGCAACTTTATTTAAAACCCTCAAACAAGCCAATACTGCCGCCGTAATTCTGGCGATGGCAAGTAACTTTAGTGGTGAGCAGTTTAACCTACATCATCTGTTTGCTGAAGAGCGTCATCGCATTTTACAAATACTTGCCGATGAAACCCTGACGCGCCTCGATCAGCTATACGAGCAAGTCTATCGCGATAACTATGGAATTCTTATTTCCTTCCGTCGTGATGATCTGCCCGTACCACCTGAGCTACAGGTAGCCGCAGATATCGTCTTAAACAATCGTCTCACCGAGGAGTTAAAGCGACTGGAGACAGGCGGATCACTACCCAATGTGGGACTAGATTCGATCGCGATCGAGGCAGTTAATCTCGGCTGTAAGTTTATCCATGCTGAAGATGCCAAAATTCTCGAAAATTACATTTTGAAGCAAATTCAAGAACTTTCGCAGATTCCAGATCTCCATGAGAAAGCACCATTTGATCAACTTAATCAAATCGAACAAGCTTTAGGCATTAGCGATCGCCTCAATCTCAAACTCAACCTCAATCTTTCACAAGAAGCTTTCCTAAATTATCTGTCTGAGCGTATTGCTCCTCAATGTGTACTTGCTAAACAAATTCTCGATTTAGAATCTACCCAAAAGCAACCAATTCACATTGAAGTCAATCTTTGTGAAACTATTTCTAATTTGGAATTACATCAATTAATTGATACTGCCAGCAAATTAGGAATTGCAACTGAGGCTTGGTTACTTACTTCTGACGATTAAAAATTCTTCATCAAAAAGAGAGAGTTGCGGTGCAACTCTCTCTTTTTGGGATCAGGACTGGCTTTGTTAATCCAGAGATAAATCGCCAATAGTTTCTAATCGACTATATTTACCAACAGAAAGAAAAGATTCTTCTAAGGTTTGGGCAACACTGAGATTAATCCAACCCAATTGTTTTAATAAATGAATCGAAACCGCAGTTTTTGCCCGTTTAGATCCATCCATCACCTTAATTGCTAAACCCAAACCTTCGCCAATGCGTCCAATACATTGCACACCTTCCGCCCCTGATTTACTAACAATTTCGCCATTAGTAAGACGCATAAGTTCTGTGTCAAATTGACCATCTCCTGAAACCATGTCAGGATTGCGGGTCATAGCGCGAGTAATTCGTTCTAAATGTAATTGGTCATGGGTCGAAAGTAAAGCATAGAGACGCGCTAACTGACCCAGTTCTAATAAATAAGTTGGCACACCACAATCATCATGGGCGCAGATAAACTCGGCCGCAGGCATATGTAACAGATCTGCCATCGTGTTCAATATTAACTTTTGGATAGGATGATTGCGATCCATGTAGGAAGAAATTTGCCAACCATTCTGTTTACAGACAGCGATCATCCCTGCGTGATTGCCAGAGCAGTTGTGTTGCAGTGGGCTTTTTTGACATTCAGGAATCGGACATTGCAAAGCGCTCGGCTCCACATCACAACGCCAAAGAATGCTAAAAACCTGTCGCGCTTGGGCGATCGCGCCTTGGTGAGAACCACAAATAATCGCCAAATCCCTCTCTGAAAGATTAAACCTTTCCTGTGCGCCAGAAATTGAGACGGGTAGAGCTTGAATTGGTTTGAGACAGGAACGCGCAAAGGTCGTCGTTTGCGGATCACCTGCGGCTGAAAGCACCCGCCCTCGCGTATCAACTACCGCAGCTTGGCAAGAGTGGATCGATTCGACTAGGCCCTCACGCAGTAGTTGCACAGTAATTTTATTAGCGGAAAAACGATTGCGCTTGCCAAGATTCATAAATTGTTGCTTTAAGATCGCCATCATAATCCTACGGTAAGGTTAGGATATATGTGAAGATATGTGACAATTCTAGATATAAATACATAAATGGTTTCAACAGTTACTACACCGATCGCGGGTGAATATTGGCTCTGGCGCGATCAAAAAATTTATTTTGTGAAAGCATCGGAAAACCCCAAAGATGCAACAATGCGCCCTCCGTTACTTTTAATACATGGGTTTGGTGCATCGACTGACCATTGGCGCAAAAATATTGCTGAACTTAGTCAAGAGTTTGAAGTGTATGCGATCGATTTATTAGGATTCGGGCGATCGCAAAAACCTGCATGGCAATATAGCGGCGATCTTTGGCGCGATCAACTCCATGATTTTATTACCGACAAGATTCAGCGCCCGACCGTAATCGCTGGCAACTCCCTTGGTGGCTACGCTTCGCTATGTGTAGCCGCCGACTATCCGCAGTCTGTGGCGGGGATTGTCTTATTAAATAGCGCAGGACCTTTTACCGATACCAGTCCCCTTGGTTCAAAAAAAGTAAATCCGATCCAAAAAGCAATTGGTCAAACCCTGCAAGGTCTTTTGCGGCAATCTTGGGCAAACCAATTGTTATTTTCCTTTGTGCGCCAAAAATCACGAATTCGCAGTACTTTGAAAAAAGTATATTTAGATCAATCAGCAGTTACCGATCAATTAGTCGCAGAAATTTACCGTCCTTCTTGCGACCAAGGTGCAGCACAGGTATTTGCTTCGGTGTTTAGTACACCCCAAGGCAAAAAAGTAGACCAATTACTTGGGGCTATGACCTGTCCATTGCTAGTAATTTGGGGAGAGGGTGATCCTTGGATGAATGCGCGGATTAGAGGCGCAAAGTTTCGCGACTTTTATCCCTCCTTAATTGAACATTACATCAATGCTGGGCATTGTCCCCATGATGAATGTCCAGAAATCGTGAATGGCTTGATCCGTAAATGGTATGGCTCTTTAACTTGACATCCACCTCGTACTGAAGTGACGGGGATTCCTAAGACTCACGACTTAGGTTTCTGCGACCTAGCACCAGCCTTCCGAGATTTACTCTCTTCAGGTCTTACAGTCGCTCCACGGACATTCACCGCAAGCCCTGCGGCAAGAATATTTTTAGCAGCATTTGCATCTCTATCGTGATGTCTGCTGCACTTAGGACAATCCCACTCTCTGACATTTAAAGGCAACTTGTCAACAATGTAACCGCAATGCAACCGCAATGTAACCGCAATGTCCACACCTTTTAGAGCTAGGAAACCAACGATCAATTTTGACAAAAGTACGACCATAGCAGTTGCACTTATATTCCAGTTGCCTGACAATTTCACCCCAACTAGCATCACTAATCGAGAGCGCGAGTTTATGGTTTGACCATATTCTTCACGGACAAATCCTCGACTGCAATCACTTGGTTTTCACGAACCAGTCGAGTTGTCAACTTGTGAAGAAAATCATTGCGAGCATCGCTAATTTCTGCGTGAACTTTAGCGACCTTTAATCTTGCCTTGTGGCGACTATTAGATCCTTTTTTCTTACGGCTAAGCGCTTTTTGAGCTTTACGCAACTTACGGCGCTTAGCTTTGAAGCTTTTAGGATTAGCAATCTTTTCGCCATTACTCAAAGCCATCAAGCTAGTGATACCTAAATCTAAACCGATGTCGAAGTCTAATCGAGCGCAACCCATCGTTCTCCTGAGCAAGAAAACTTGCTCAGGAGTTGGATAGAATCAGTACTTGAAAGCTTTTTGTGTCATGCTTACATTATAGCATTTATTATGTAAAGTATCTAATTAATATAAAGCCGATGCTCAAATCACGGGGTTTTAAACCCATCTTTCCGATAAACAAGAGAATAGCAGCGCTTTGCGCTCAAACCCAAAACCTAGAAAATTTTTAAAAGCGTTGCTTCGCAACGCTTTTAAAAATTTTCTAGGTTCTTACAGAATCTAAATAGGCTGTAATTAGAATGACTTTAAGGTAAAGTAATCAATACTTAAATTTAACGTCAATTGACGAGGGTGTTTACTAATGACAGGTGTGATCGATTTGAAGGCAAAATCTCCTCTTTATATCGGTTTGTTATTTGGTGGACAGTCGGGGGAACATGATGTCTCAATTACATCGGCAAAAGCGATCGCCGCCGCCCTCAGTCAAAACCCACGTTATCAACTAAAACCTTTTTATATTCAACGGGATGGCACATGGCGCAGTCCTGATCTGTCCAAGCAGGTTTTAGATTCTGGCAAAGCGTTACAGGATTCAGAATTATTAACTAACGCCGCTTTTTTCTTGCCAACGGAAGTGCAGCAAATCGATCTCTGGTTTCCTGTCCTTCATGGACCCAATGGAGAGGATGGAACAGTGCAGGGACTGCTGCAATTAATGCACAAGCCCTATGTCGGTAATGGCGTACTTGCGTCATCAGTGGGAATGGATAAGATTGCGATGAAGGCAATTTTTGCGAATGCGGGTTTACCTCAAGTTAAGTATGTGGCGTTAAATCGTTGGCAATGGCAACAGGATGAGCAGGAATGGAGTGAACATATCGAAGCAACCCTTAGTTATCCCTGCTTTGTGAAGCCATCCAACCTTGGCTCATCGGTGGGAATTTCTAAGGTGCGCGATCGCCAACAGTTACAAGAAGCGATCGCTAATGCCACTAGCTACGATCCGCGCATCATGATCGAGCAAGGCGTAACGGCTCGCGAAATCGAATGTGCTGTCCTCGGTAATGAACAACCCAAAGCTTCAGCGATCGGTGAAATTACTTTCACTAGCGATTTCTACGACTACGAAACTAAGTACACCGCAGGTATGGCAAATTTGATCATTCCGAGCGAGTTGCCTGATAATGTGGCGCAAGCGGTGCAATCGATGGCGGTAAAGGCTTTTCAAACTGTGGCGGGTTCGGGTTTAGCCAGAGTCGATTTCTTTTATATAGAAGCAACGGGAACTGTGTTAATTAATGAAATTAATACTTTTCCCGGATTTACGGCGCTGAGTATGTATCCCAAGCTATGGGAATATTCAGGAATTCCGTTTACAGAACTATGCGATCGCCTCGTAGAGTTGGCACTTGAGAAATACGTTTAAAGAAGTCCTGAGGATAGCTATACTCAGGGCTTGTTTTTACTTATGGTTTGAGGATGGGCGATCGCTGAAAATGACGCGATACTATCACGCTAACCTTTCGGTATAGCGTGAGCTTCTCCTCTTCACAGTAGGAGATTTCTGAGGCTGACACCGCAAGCCCAACGGTGTTAAAAGCTAATTTCTAATGCTTTCAGTCTAAAGTGGTTGGTAAATTACGGATTCAGATAGACTAAACCTGATCAAAAATATTTGAGGCTTCTAACTTGATGAAAAAAATAATCAAACAACTTTGTAGCTTTGCGATCGCCGCCTTAATGTCTGGATTACTGGCGGTAGCCTGCACCCCCAGCACAAATCCAACTTCTCCAACTAACCCGAATAGTCCGTCTACAGGCGGCAATCAAACGGTCATTCCCATTGGTATCGCCTTTGCTCAAACTAGCAATGTAGCTCTCCTTGGGCAAGAAGGAGTAACAGGCGCAAAAATTGCTGAGGCTTATTTCAATAAGCAAGGGGGGATTAATGGCACACCGATTCGCCTTGTTTTCCAAGATACCGCAGGCGATGAACAGGGCGCAATTAACGCTTTCAATACCTTGATTACTCAAGATAAAGTCGTTGGTATCGTGGGCCCCACCCTTTCACAACAGGCTTTTGGGGCTGACCCGATCGCCGAGCGTGCGGGTGTACCTGTAATTGCGGCTTCCAATACTGCTAAGGGAATTCCCCAGATTGGCAAATATATTTCGCGGGTATCGGCTCCTGTGGCGGTAGTTGCTCCCAATGCGATCGAAGCGGCTCTCAAAATCAATCCCCAAATCAAGAAAGTTGCCGTTTTCTATGCCCAAAATGATGCTTTTAATAAATCGGAAACAGGTACTTTCCAAGAAACTGTCAAACAAAAAGGTTTAGAACTTGCGACTGTGCAGACCTTCCAAACCACCGATACCGACTTCCAATCTCAAGTAACTAATGCGATTAATGTCAAGCCTGATTTGATCATCATTTCTGGTCTATCGGTTGATGGTGGCAACCTTGTTAAACAGTTGCGTGAACTCGGTTATAAGGGTCTAATCATTGGTGGTAATGGTTTAAATACCTCCAATCTTCTACCTGTTTGCAAAGCTCTCTGTGATGGAATTATCATCGCTCAAGCCTATAGTCCTGAATTAAAGAATACGATCAATACAGATTTTCGCAAACTCTATACTGAGCAGAACAAAAAAGAACCACCTCAGTTTAGCGCTCAAGCATTTACAGGCGTGCAAGTTTTTGTGGAATCTCTCCGCACCCTTGATAAGAAGACTAAGCTAAATACTTTAGCTTTACCTCAATTGCGGACTCAACTGAATGAAACTTTGCTAACGGGCAAATATGAAACTCCCCTTGGTGAAATTTCCTTTACTCCCGAAGGCGAAATCGTTCAGAAGCAATTCTATGTAGCTCAAATCAAAATGGAAGCTGACGGCAATAGCGGCAAGTTTACATTTATTCAATAAAGTACAGCGCTTCGCGCTTTCTTACAGCGCTTTGCGCTCAAAACCAGATCAAGATATTTTTTGAAAGTGTTGCTTTGCAATACTTTCAAAAAATATCTTGTGGTTCCTTTGATCGGCAATTGCTGTAAAACCCAGATAAATAAAAAAGCTTGCGAAGCAAGCTTTTTTATTTATCCGCATAAATCAAGACAAGGGGCTTAAGCCCCTTGTCTTGATTTATTTGATTTCTGATAGAGCTTTACGCGCTTGTGCTAAGCCATCAATATTGCCCTGTTGATTAAATAAACGCTCAGCCGTTTCGAGGGTTTTGCGAGCCTCGATCAACCTTTGTTGTGTGACCAATAATTTACCTAAAGCTAGATAAGTATCCCCATTCTCTGGATCGATCTCGATAATTTGGCGATAGGCGACGATCGCCCCTGAAAGTGAACCCTGTTGAATATAGAGATTAGCGATTTCGCGTTGGAGTTCAACCAAATTATTGGTAGCAATATTTCGGGCGGCGGCGGCTCGGCGCAGGGCAGTGATTGCATCAGTATATTTACCTTGACCTCGGAAAACTCGCGCGATCGCTAAGTTTGCTTGGGCATGACGAGGATTAACATCTAAAGCTCGTTTATATTTGATGATCGCTTCTTCATTTTGATTTTGTTCAGCAAAGAGACCACCGAGCGCGACTAATACATCGGCATCAAAGGGAGCAATTTTATCAGCTTGATTGTAAATAGCAACAGCCCCTTTGCGATCGCCTGTCAACTTCAATACATAACCCAAATTCAGATAGCTTTTTACCTCCTTGGGTGCGGCGGCGATCGCTTGGCGATAAATTTTGGTGGCTTCACTATAGTTTTTTTGTTCCATTAGCAAAAAGCCGACACTGTTATAGGCATCAATATTTTGACGATCGAGGGCGATCGCCCGACGGTAGGACTTGATGGCGTTGGGATAGTCCTTAATTTTGACATAGACAAAACCTAGAGCATTAAAGGCTTTGGCATTACTCGCATCTAATTTAGTCGCTTGCTCCAAAGCAGCGATCGCCCCCGAATAATTACTTTGTTGGGTGAGCAGAAAACCAAGACTAGTGAGGATTTTAGAATTTTTTGGCTCCAATTTTGCAGCTTGGCTATAAGCGGCGACCGCCCCTGAAATATCATTTTTTTGCCAAAGTTGTCGCCCCTGCTTGATCCATTCCGTAGCATCCTTTTGGGCTTGAGCATAGACATTCTCTGTAATTGGCAAAGCGATCGCGCCTGCGATCGTGGCAACTAAAGCGAGATTTGTGGCGAGATTGGTGATTTTGGTGAGTGAACAAAACAAGCGCATAAGCTTTGTGTTTTACGTTAAAAACTTGAAAAGAACTAGATTTTTTGAGGAGCTACAGAGGCGCATCACTAAAAATCTAGTTTTAATTTTCTTCTGGGGTTGACTCTTCTATATTAACAATATTCACAATCTCCACTGAGTTTGGAGCATTGCGAGCATCAGTAAAATCAGTACCCTCAATACTTTTAAGCGTCGATAAATAAGTTCCTGTCAAATCTGCACCAATCAGCTTGGCATTGGCAAGATTTGCCCAATTAAGCTTGGCATTGGTTAGATTGGCGCGGCTGAGATCGGCTCCCGCCAGATTTGCACCCGTCAGATTAGCGCGGCTAAGATCGGCTCCTGTGAGATTTGCCCCCCGTAGATCGGCCCCATTGAGGCAAGCCCCAGTCAAAAAAGCATTAGTGAGATTAGCGCGACATAAACGCGATCGCGTCAAGTTAGCACTAGTCAGAAACGCATTACTAAAATTTGTCTCTACCAGAACCGCCTCACTCAAATCTGCTTCAATTAAGAAAGCTTCCGAAAGATTTGCCCCAATTAATGAAGCTTGCTCCAAAACTGTGCCATTAAGATTAGCTTGAATCAAAATCGAACCACTCAAATTCGCCCTCAACAAATTTGCCAAATTTAGTTCCACATCCTCCAAATTGGCGATATCGAGCGTAATTTCTTCCAGATCGGATTCGATAAAGTTTGAACCAGACAGGTTCGCACCAGTCAAGATCAGACCCATCAGCGATCGCTTACTAAAGTCGCGATCGCCCTGAGCATAACTTTCGAGAAGTTCTTTTGCGTTCATTGAGTTAATGGCACGGGTGAATATTTCCACATCTTTCCACATTTAAGGAAGGCAATACAAAGCCTTGACTTCCTTACAGCAATTGTCGATCAAACGAACCACGAGAAATTTTTTAAAAGCGTGGCGAAGCGCCACTTTTAAAAAATTTCTCGGTTTGGGTTTGAGCGCAAAGCACCGTAAGCTTTAGGGGCGATAGCCCGTAGCTAAAAGCTGAGCAACTGACTTGGCATGATAGGTCAAAATCAAATCTGCACCTGCTCGCTTCATGCTCAGTAGAGTTTCAAACATAACTTTCTTTTCGTCGATCCAGCCTAGTTGTGCAGCCGCCTTCACCATGGCATACTCACCGCTAACGTTATAAGCGGCTACAGGGACATTAGTGGCATCTTTGACTTTGGCGATGATATCCAAATAAGCCAAAGCGGGTTTCACCATCACAATGTCTGCACCTTCGGCAATGTCTAGATAAACTTCCTTGATCGCTTCGCGCGAATTAGCAGAGTCCATTTGATAGGTCTTCTTATCGCCAGACTTAGGCGCAGAGCCGAGGGCATCACGGAAAGGACCATAGTAAGCGGAGGCATATTTGGCGGAATAGGCGAGAATGCCCACATTCTCAAAACCAGCAGCATCTAAACCTTGACGAATTGCGCCGATGCGTCCGTCCATCATGTCAGAGGGAGATACAAAATCTGTACCTGCGGCAGCCTGAGAAACTGACATTTTGACTAATACTTCAACGGTTTCATCATTGAGAATTACGCCATTGTCATCAATGATGCCATCATGTCCGTGCGTAGTGAAGGGATCAAGGGCGACATCGGTAAAGATAATCACATCGGGAACTGCTGCCTTAATCGCCCGTACTGCACGCTGCGCTAATCCTTCAGGGTTAAAACTTTCTGTACCCGTGAGATCTTTTTTCTCTTCAGGAACCGCAGGAAAAAGGGCGATCGCCTTAATTCCTAAGGCATAATTCTCTTCTACTTCCTTGACTAAGAGATCGAGAGTAAAGCGATAGGCTTCAGGCATGGAGGGAACTTCAACACGGTTATTCTCTCCTTCCATCACAAACATGGGATAGATCAAGTCATCTACAGATAGATGGTTTTCTCTAACTAGACTGCGAATGGATGGGTTGCGGCGGAGGCGGCGGGGGCGATGGGTGAGTTGCATTGATGTTTCTTAACTTTTCTTAATGGATATATCGTAAAAGCGTTTGTCAGAACATATATTTTTTAGATATGTATTATACCAGAGGAGAGTGTTATCTCCTCTTGACTTAAAGGATAAAACCGAAATAAAAGTCGGCGGCGCTTTGCGCCGCCGACTTTTATTTCGGTTTTATGGGGCTGCTATAGTTTGGATCGTGTTAACGATGCGGCGGCGGGTTTCTAAAATTTGGCTGATTTCGCGGGCAAAGTTGGGCTGGCGATCAATCATTTGATTGACGGCACTTGCCGAAATCATCATCACTTCCAGATCCTCGATCGCTGTCACCGAAATGGGGCTTGGTTCGCCTGAAAACAGCGTCATTTCTCCAAAAAATTCACCCGTCTTAACCACCAATATTTCGCGATCGCCACTTGTGCTATCTTTTACAGTCATCATGGCGCTACCTGAAACCACGATGTAAAGAGAATTATTTTCATGACCTTGCTTGATCACCTTTTCGCCTGAGCCAAAGTGCTGTAAAGAAATTCCTGAAGCAGGGACATCGGTACGATCGGACTTATCTAGTGGCACAAACGAAGGTAGAGATTGCAGACTTTCGGTAAACTTTTTAGAGGTTCCTTCGGCGCGTGAGGTGGGGCCGTGAAAATTATAGAGGGTGCGAATGGGAAAGGGAATCGTCAGGCTATTGCGTTGGGCGGCATACCACAGCCGACTCATAAAGCGATCGCGTATTTCTTCTAACTCGCTATAGTCAGCGATAAAAAACTTTACCTCATAGGTAATGGAAGAATCATCATAGGAAATGGTAAAAATTTGCGGATCAGGATCTTTGAGGATGCCTTGGGTTTCTAGGGCGGTATGGTGGAGAACGTGCTTGGCTAAATTGGGAGGATCGTTATAGGAGAAGCCAACGCGAATCCGTTCGGCATGGAGGGATTGGGGACGGCTGAAATTACGGATAATTTCATTGCCCATGAGTTTGTGGGGAATGATCACCATTTCACGCTCAAAGGTAATCAATCGCACAGCCCGCCAATTAATATCAATCACCTGTCCTTGAATGTCACCCACCTTCAGCCAATCGCCAACGGAAAAAGGTCGTTCAAATAGAAGGGCGATGCCTGACATGACGCTGCCAAGGGTATCCTGAAGTGCTAAACCGATCACAATCGAACTTACACCCAAAGCCGTAACTAATCCCGCTAAATCCGCATTCCAAACCGTCGCAAGCACGATCGCTGTACCGAGTAGTACTAAAAATAGGCGAAATAGATCGATTAATAATTTGGGAACCCTCGCCCGCCAAGTGTCCGCTTTGGCTTGCTCAAAAATCACCGCATTCAGTAATGACAGCGCTGCATGGAGTACGCAAATCCAAAAGAGAGTTTGCACAGTCTTCACAAGATCATCACTAGCAGGACGTTGCAGGACATACTGTACAAATAGCATTAAAGCAAACATCGGTAAGACAAAGTTCCGCACAACCTGCAAGGTCGCCGCAAGGGGACGGCGGCGATGTTGGAAACGATAGATAATTTCGCCCAGAATAATCACGGCTAAGGCAAGTCCGACAATTAAGGCGATCGCCCAAATAAATAGATGATTAGAGCTAGTTTGCATAGGGATTTCTCGAAGTTAACAAAATTAGTGATGCACGGCGAAGCCGCACATCACGATTATTTGGGCTTTATTTGCCATGCTTTTAAAATATGTTTACCGTTCTCTACCTTGGCAGCGATCGCCATAAAATCATAGAGATCGCTTAAACGGTTATAAATTTCGTTGGAGACTAAAATTGCACCTTCAGGGCAGGCGGATTTCAGCGCACTGGCGATATTAATTGTGTCGCCCCAAACATCGTAAATAAATTTATTGCGCCCGACGATCCCCGCCACAATATCCCCTGAATGAATGCCTAAGCTAATATTCAATTGCAAATTCCGTTCTTGACTGAATCGCCGCACGATCGCTTGCATTTCTAGCCCAAAATCGATCGCCCGTTTATCATGGTCGAGATAGGGAACTGACAGCCCACAAACCGCCATATAGCTATCACCGATGGTTTTAATCTTTTCCATGCCGAAGCGTTCTGAGGTTTCATCAAAAATGGTGACAAGATCATTGAGAATGCTCACAATCTCATAGGCGGTCAGGGAATCAGACAGTTTAGAGAAGCCAGTCAAATCGGAAAATAGCACCGTCACATTAGAAACACTTTCAGCAATATTCTTTTCGCCTTGCTTGAGCCGTTTGGCGATCGCCGCAGGGAAAATACTCAGCAATAACTGCTCGTTCTCACGATTTTTTTCCTCCACTAAATTAGTTTGATCGCGCAAACTCAGCACCATCGCATTAAAAGACTGCGCTAATTCGCCAAATTCATCTTGGTTCTCTAGGGCGGCGATCGTATCTAATTGACCAGAGGCAACCTTTCGCGCACTCTCAATCAATTGATTAATCGGTTTCACAAATACCGAAGCCATCGCCATTGCCAAAAGAATCACAAACAACATTAATAAAGTCGCCGAAATCAATAGCTGGCGCTCAAAATCATAGATCGGCGCATAGGCTTCAGCCAAATCTATTTCCGATAAAATCGCCCAATTCAATCCTTCTATTTGTAATGGAGCATAGGAACTTAAGACAGGAATATCACGATAATCCCGCACAGTTTTAATTCCTTGCTTACCTGTAATCGCCTCCTCAGCCGCCACTGTCCGCACCTTCTGTTCTAAAATCGAGGTCTTATATTGACGAATGCGATTAATCGCTTCCTTATTTACTCCCAAAGCGGCGAGGGTTTGCAAATATTCTTCTGGAGTTTCCACTAAAAAGCGAGAAATCGATCGCATAAAATAATCTTGCCCGACTAAATAAGTCTCACCACTTTTGCCTAAGCCATCACTTTCCCATTTACGATTCCCCGTCATCACGTTATTAATCTCATCGGCGGGAACTTGAATCGCAAGAACGCCGATAAATTTGGATTGACCATTAACTTGAACGTAAATCGGAGACGCAATAAAAGCAGCAGGCGCACCATAGGAAGGGGCATAGGATTCAAAATCAATGATTCGGGCATAGTCCCGTTCTTTGGAGCGACGGACTGAGGCGAATAATCGCGCCAAGTTACTATCGTTATACGCACCAATGGTTAAACTAGTGGCAAAATCTGTCTCTTTGTACACGGTATAAACGATGCGACCTTCAGGATCGATCAGAAACAAATCATAATAGCCAAACTTCTCAATGATATTCCGAAAGATGGGATGGTAGCGATCGTGGAGACGGCTGTATTCACTGCCATCATTGGCTTTATCTAAGAGATGTTTTTTACCGATCGCATTATTATTAGCGGCGATGTAGTGATATTGCAGATAATTACTAGCAATTGATTCTGGCAAAAAAGAATTGAGAACAGGGGAACCCTGCTCTGTTTTCGCTAATTTAGGCAGAAATTCATTTTGATAGTAGTTATTGATTTTGACTGAAGCATCGGTCGGTAAATTAACTGTGTCAAGCTGACGGTAGGCGTTAGTAAATTCCGTCAAAGCCAAGCCAATGGAAGGATCGTTACTTAGGGTTTGAATGTGATTACGAATTATTTTGAAATAGGACTCAATTTGATAAGCCTTAGAAGCACGCACACTGGTTAACTGATTAAAAGCGCGATCGGTCAAATTTGACTTACCACTTTGATAGCCCAGATAGGCTGTCACCACAATGGAGCTACTGCTAACCGTCAATAACATGACAATCAGTTTCGATTTGATACTTAGCCAATTAAATTTAAACCATTGCATATAAAAATCACATATTGTCTGAAGAAAACGCGGCTGCGCCGCGTTTTCTTCAGTGATACGGTATTAGGAGCAATGTATTTTAGATTAGAACTTTCTCAAAAAATGTTAGTGGGGATCAAGTAGTCATCTTGGTTAATGAATTCAGATTTTGTGTATTACAAAGAAATTTGAGAAAGCTTGCAAAGCAAGCTTTCTCAAATTTCTTTGGGTTTTAATTCAGCGCAAAGCGCTGTAGTATCAAGTTAAAATTTCTTGAGGACTTGATAATCGATGAAAGCATTTGTAGCAGGAGCCACAGGACAGACAGGTCGGCATATTGTCACCGAATTAGTTAAGCGCAATATCTCTGTGCGAGCCTTAGTCAGAGACTTAGAGATTGCAAAACAAATTTTGCCGCCAGAAGTGGAATTAGTAAAGGGAAATGTAATTTTTGCGGATACTTTAGAAAATGCGATCGCCGATTGTGATGTGTTGGTATGTGCGACAGGCGCAAAACCTAGCCTCAATGCCTTTGAGCCATATTTAGTCGATTACATTGGTACAAAGAATTTAGTCAAGGCTGCTAAAGCCAAAAATATCAAACATTTCGCGATCGTCTCTTCCCTTTGCGTATCCAAATTTTTGCATCCCCTAAATCTATTTTGGTTAGTGCTGTTCTGGAAAAAGCAAGCCGAAAGATATCTACAAGATAGCGGCTTAACCTATACCATCGTCCGTCCAGGAGGACTTCTCAATCGCGAAAAAGAAGGCGGTTTAGTCTTGTCTGGTGCTGACACCCTCTTTGAAGGCAGCATTCCCCGTACTAAGGTGGCGCAGGTGACGGTAGATGCTTTGTTTGAGGAATCAGCTAAAAATAAGCTGGTGGAGATCGTGGTTCAAGCGGACACGCCAGAGCTTCCGATCGCTGAGCTATTTGCCAAGGTTCGTTAGACAAATTTTATGTTATGCCGATCGCCATTCTCGTTAGCACATAAAACCCGAATCGTAAAAGGCGGCGCAACGCGCCGCCTTTTACGATTCGGGTTTTGATACGACTATATTTATCGTTGATTAGCTGGATTTGTGGTTGTCGGTTTCACAGGCTTAAGAGGAATGTTATGGGTTTGTAGCCAGTCTTTACCAACACGCACTGTGATATCTGACTCAATGTCACCCGTAGACTCGACTAAGACTTCACCAATTCCGAGAGACTCACGCAATTTTTCAGCGCTGGCGCGATCGCCGTTCTGAGCAATAATTTGGGTCTTGGCGAGGGTTTTAGTCCAGCGATCGCCAGCGGCAAATACCTGAGCATATCCCGCCTTAGAAAGTATAGTTGTCGCTTTCTTTGGACCTTCAGGCTGCGACATACTATCTTGAATAGCGACCCTTAAAGTTTGAGGTGTACTACTTTCCACAGCACTCGCTTCTGCGGATTTGATGACCCCAAAACTTTGGCTCATAATTTTGGCAAGCAATCGATTATCTAAAATCCAATAGCTCAAGCTATCAAACTCCCCAGAGTTGCTAAAGCGACCAGGAGCCATGTGCATCTGGATGCTTTTGCGATCAATTTTCGAGGTGTAACCAGCAAGGGCAAGGACTTCTTCAACGGAGAGGTTAGTATCGATATTGTCCTTAATAATCGCGAGGATTTCAGAGAATTTTGTGATCGATTCAGGTTTTAATTTCTGCTCAATGAAAGCTCGGAAAAAGGCTTGCTGACGCTGCACCCGACCGATATCACCTAGATCATCATGACGGTAGCGCATATATTGAATGGCTTTACTACCATTTAGCTTTTGCTGACCTGCATTGAGATTGATATATAAGTGCTGGCTATCATCTTGATATTTGAGCTTTTTCGGCACATAGATATCAATACCACCGAGGGCATCGACTAACTTACCAAATCCGTTCACATTAAAGCGAATGTAGCGATCGATGGGGATATCGCCTAGAACTTGGCTCACGGTTTGGGCCGATAGGGATGCACCGCCTGCATAGTTGGCAAAATTGATTTTGGTTTTGCCTACGCCTTGGATATTGACGCGGCTATCGCGAGGAATCGAAAGAACGGCAACTTTTTGAGTGGCTGGGTCAAAGCGAATGAGTAACATTGCGTCACTCATCCCATTCAGGTTGTTATCGACCTCAGCGAGATATTTACCCTTGGCTTTTGATTGGGCATCGGGCAAATCAGAGGTGAGCATGATCGTCCCTAAGACCAGAATATTCACAGGTCGGGTTAGGGTAGGCACACCAGCGATCGCTGAGGTCATGCTATCGGCATTACGATTAAATACCGCAGCCTCATCCGTCGATAATTGACGCTGCTGAAAAGGACGGCTACTTAAGACAAATGCTAAGCCTGCGCCTAGCCCCCCAGACAATAACGCGACAAATAACACTATAAATAGTGTCCATTTATGGTTTAAAAAAGCTTGTTTGGGCTTGGACTTTTTAGTCAAACCAGTTTTCTGTCCTAGATTGATGGGATTTGTTGCCACAGGTAAGAAATACTCCTCACGACTGAATATTTGCTTCAGCGATCGCCCAGCCATGAGAAAGGATGGGACTCAACACATTTTTAGATTTCTTGTTTTTGCCGATCTTTTACGATCTCACTCAAGAATTCTGCACGGGACTCTTGAGACTTTTAGACTAATTTGAATCTAACTTTAGCACTGTATCGTAATTTATCGTTACAAATTACTAAATAGCTTGTAGTGTCAAACATTTCAGATCAAGCAAAATCAAATTATTGCGATGGATGATACTACATATTTGTAAATATGTAGCAATTGTCGATCAGCGATAAAATGAAAACATTAAGTCTCAAACATAGAGGTAACTCAGTTGAAAGGTCAACTATCTTCTAATAGATCTCTAAAAGTCTTGAGCATCCTCACAGCGATCGCCCTAGCAAGTTGTGCTGCTTCGTTAACGAGTAAATCTTCTGCCCCAGCAAATCTCGCCACTTTGCCCGAACAAGCTCCCAATGCTGAATCAGCAACACCTGCCAAAGCCGCCATACCTCGTCCGCAATTAATTAAATCTGCCGAGATTTCGCTGCAAGTTAAATCCCTTGAAGAAAGTACAAAGGCCATCTCAGATCTGGTTAAACAGCAACAGGGAGATATTTTAGAATTACAAGATTTTCGTAATGGTAGTTCTGGTATTGCTCAATCGGTATCCCTAAAGCTGAGAATTCCCCAAGAACGACTTGATGCTGTGTTGGATACGATCGCGCAGTTAGGTATTGTCAAAGAGCGATCGCTTAAGGCTGAGGATGTCTCCAATCAATTGGTAGATTTGCAAGCTCGCCTCAAAAATTTGCGCCAAACTGAGGTGCAGTTACAGGAAATCCTCAAGCAAACTGGCTCGGTGGGTGATGTCCTTAAGGTGACGCAAGAACTAAGTCGGATTAGAGAAGCGATCGAGCAAATTGATGCTCAGTTAACCAATTTAAAAAATCAGGTTGCCTATTCCACAATTCAAGTCAATCTTTCCTCTGCGATCGCCACAATCCCCCCGCAATCCGATCTTAGTACGCAAATTCAAAACACTTGGAATAGTGCAACTAATTCCTTAGTAGGTGTCAGTATTAGTTTATTAAAACTAGCGATCTGGTTATTAGTCTATTGCCCCTATTGGCTAATTCCTCTAGCAATTTACCTATTCCTACGCCGTCGCCACCGTCAACGTCCCCAAACCCAAAAGCCTGATTCTGAATTAAATTCAGATTAATTAAGTGATAGGATCATAAAAATTGACTAGAGGACAAAAAATAAATATGAATATTAAAGATCTTGATCAACTTAACGATATTATTGATATTCCTTACAGTCGTGGAGATACAGATTTCTTACAAGGAAAAAACATTTGCTTACCTAGAGATCTACTATCGTTTATTTCTGATCTTCTTGGAAAAAGTAATAGTGGTCTTCAGCCATTATTTAACCGTGAGATACCTTGCCGCGTCATGATCGTAGATAAGGCTAAATGGCAAAAAGGAAAGCTAAAACTTACGCTTGAATTTATTCCAGATGAGACACCTGAAGATACAACGCCTCAAGATGAATTGAGCAGTATTAGAAATCAAAACATTGACTAAATAAAAATATTGATGTTAATGGGTGAATCAATTCTGGTTTATTCGTTGAAATCAATATTTTCATAAAGCCTTGACAAGGGAAACTTTAAATCGAGTCTAGCGATATCAATTAACGGGTCGTTAGTCTCAAAATCTATCCCCTCGATCGCCATAGAAATATATTCCCAAGCTCGATCATCACGGCGTTGGTAGATTTCGATTCTGGGACGATCTGGCGTAATCAATATATAAGTTTGTAATGTATCGAGAAGCATATAACTTTGCTGCTTGATACCGCGATCGCGTGCTTCGGTCGCAGGAGATAGCACCTCCGCGATCAGGCAAGGATATTGCAAAAAATCACGGCTAAAGCGATCGCGTTCATCGCAAGTAACTACTAAGTCTGGATAGTAGTATTTCCCAGATTTTGTCAGTACTTTGGCATCACTAATAGCAACTTTGCAGCCTTTACCACGCAAATGTGGAATTAGTAATGCTGAGAAATTTGCGGCAACTTGGCTATGGGGAATGGTTCCTCCCGTCATGACGATGATTTTTCCGTTTTCATATTCATGCTTAAACTCTTGATGTGATTCCCATTCAAGATATTCAGATGCTGATAGTATCGGGAAATCAGTTAATTGATCACTCTGCCGATCAATTTGGGGTTGGGCAATCATACTGTAAGCCTCGCCATCTTCAATTTGCTTGATCTAAATCCAGAACGATTGGTAAGCGCTATAGACTAAAATTAATCTGATTAATGTATCTTATCGAGATTTTTGCAAGATCTGCAAGTTGATTATGGAAGTTAGATTTCGAGAATGTGATTGGTTTGACCTGTGGATCTGGATAAAATTTAATGAAGCTCCCTCCCAGCAAGAAAAACAACTATTAGACGAAGTATTTAATTCTTGGTTTTTACTGGGAAAATTGGGCGGATTCAATGCTTGCAATATGCAGGTTTTAGAGTCTGGTGTCGATGTTAGCTACTTTGACTATGACAACCAATCCGCCGATGACGAGATGATGTCGGTAATGCACAACATGACTGACCTTGAGTACGAAAACGATTGGGCAAGGTGTTGGGTTGACCTAGGAACTACCGATGCGATCGCGATCGATACCTTAGTAAATGCGCTGCGCCAGTTTGACAAAGAATATGTGGCGATCGAAGAGGTCATTATCGGCGGACAAAACTCTGACTGGTTAGTTGAACCAAAGAGCCTTGATGATGAAGATTATGATCGTTAACGAGATATGCGAAGCGTATCTCTAATAAAACTTAGAGGAAAACTAATATGCGTGTTTTACATACAATGCTGCGGGTTGGTAACTTAGAGCGATCGCTAGATTTTTATACAAATGTCCTTGGTATGAAAGAACTGCGCCGCAAAGATTACCCCGATGGACGCTTTACCCTTGCCTTTGTCGGTTATGGCGATGAATCTAGCAATGCCGTTATCGAGTTAACCCATAATTGGGATACCGAAGCCTATGACATTGGCAATGGTTATGGTCATATCGCCCTAGGTATGGAAAATATTTATGCTGCCTGTGACGCAATTCGGGAAAAAGGTGGCAAAATCACCCGCGAACCCGGACCAATGAAGCATGGCACAACCGAGATCGCCTTTGTTGCAGATCCCGATGGTTACAAAATTGAATTAATTCAACTTAAGTAAAATAAGAGGGGGCGCAGTGCGCCCCCTCTTATTTGGTAAAAATTGTTATAAGCTAAAAAGCTGCACACCAGTAGCCTCGTCATGCGTAGTAGAACCCGATATACCCCCTCTTGGCATTCCAAGCGCAAATCATCTTGGTTGCGAAATACTTTACTTATCATTGCCATTGGTTTGCCATTGCTACTAATTTTAGCGGAACTAATTGCGCGAGGAGCGCTTTTGGCAACAGGTAGTACCAATCAACTTGCACCGAACAAAACTGTGGCGATCGCCCAATCCTACGCCTTCAAATTACAGGATGCCAATGGTAATAGCTATCCTGGATTACCCGATTCAGGTCGTCTACAAGTGCGCCGTAGCCCACTCTTAGGCTATGAACTAATTCCTAGCCAGAGTAGTGATTATTGGCAAATTAACGATCAAGGTTTCCGTCAAGACTCCTCTGTACCGATGGAAAAACCTGCGGGCGAGATCCGCGTATTTTTAGTTGGTGGGTCCACTGCTTTTAGCAATATGGCGGACAAAAACCAAAAAGCCTTGGCTTTTAAAATCGAGAAATTACTTAACGATCGCGTCCGCGCCCAAAATAGTAGCCCCGAAAAATTTAAGCCCAAAGATACTCCCTATTTTGCTGATCAAATTGAATCGATGCGAGCATTGCCCCCACGCATTCGTGATGGCAGCTATCGGGTAATTGCGGCGGCAGTCCCCGGATATACCTCTGGTAACGAACTTGCTCTGCTTGCCCATCGGGTAAGTGCCTATAGTCCCAATGCTTTAATTATTCTGGATGGCTATGAAGACTTGCGATCGCCTAGCAATCAATCTGCCCATGAAATTGGTAATGTCGATCAAATGCTGCGCGATCCTCTGGCTCAGTATCGCCAACACCAAAGTCAACAATTTAGTAACTGGTTAAATTCGTTATATTTGGTTAAAGCTTGGCAAAAATGGATCGCTCCCGCCGATATTGCGACCTTTAGCTCGGATTATCAGATTTTTAGTGCTGAACAATTTAGTAAAGATCCCAAGGAGCTACAAAAAAGGATCGATCGCTATGTCACCAATACTCAGCAAATGACAAAATTGGCTGGTGATATTCCCACTCTGATCGTGCTTCAGCCAGAGATTACGGGTAAACAAAAGGCTTTGAGTAAAGAAGAAGAAGCCATTCTCAAGTCTTTGGGGAATGACTATAGCGATCGCGTGACAAATGCTTATGCGATCGCGGAAAAAACTCTGAGTAGCAAATTCCCCAACACCAAATTTATTAGTTTCTATCAACTGCTTCAATCGACTAATCAACAAGCCTTTATCGATCCGATCCATCTCACTGAAGATGCCAATAATAGGGTGGCACAGAAGCTATATGAAAGTATCGAGCAGTTATTCTCAGTGCAACCAGCCTCGAATGCCCTAAATAGCGATCTCGCGCCCCAGTCGCCTGCCACACCTACACCTACGCCTGAACCTGCAAAATCACCCTCTGCACCAGCCAGTCTTTCTGAAACATTGCAACGAGTGCAAGGACAGTGACAAAGTTAAGGGCATCCCTAGGGATGCCCTTAACTTTGTATAGCTGGATTAAGCCAAAGAAGAATAGGCGTTACAAAGTGAATAATTAGGCGTGCGCGGCTTCGCCGCGCACGCCTAATTATTCACTGGGAAGGGAGTATGCGATAATATAATGTCCATGGTCACTGACCCACCCGCGACGATGGATTCAGACAGCCTAACGAGCAAAGTTCAGTAAAACTGGCGGCGCAGACAAATTGGTAGACCGGGAAAAGAGGATAGGGCAATGGCAAACATCCCTAAAATCAAAACAATATAAGAATTCCCTTTAGGTTTTCGACACATAAAAACCGCAGGGCTTGCGGGGATAGTCTGTGGAGCGAACGTAAGACCAAAAAACTCCTTGAGGGTAGAGGCGGTTGCGAAACACCAGTAATGGGAAGAAACAGAAACCTAAGTCGTGAGTCTTAGGAATCTCAGTCGCGTTACTCGCTGAGAGGATGTCAAAATGAGAGTCGCTGAAGTAAACTATTGAAGTTAGTGAGTTTAATAAATCTTTATGGTAGAACCAATTTTGTCGGGCATTTGCCTCGGTCTTATTTTCATTACCCTTGGTGGACTATTTTTTGCAGCCTATCAGCAATACCGTAGAGTCTAGCAAAATAAAGCAAAAGAGGCGCAAAACGCCTCTTTTGCTTTATTCCTCTGAGTCGTCAGGTTGTTCTAAATATCGACAAATTTCATTAATTTTCATGCGATAAATATGCGGCCAACCGCCATTTGTCTCAATGTCGCGTAAGAGGTTAAACAACTCATGGCGACTAGTGGGTAATGCAGGTTGAAATAGATCATCTCGAATCCGCTTATGAAGTGCTTCCAAAACTCGCAGAATTTGTAAAAGACTCTCTGCATTGCCTTGGTGAGCTTGAGAAGTTTGCCAAATGCGATCGCTGAGCATCTCAAGATCAGGTAAATCAGCAGTTTGCCTCTGTTGTAATTGGTTCTGTGATTGGATTTCTGTTTGTGCCAAGCTAAGTACCCTCGTGCGCGATAATATGGTGACTGGAATTTTACAAATTAAGTCTTTAGTTAGCTAACCTATATGGCTAGTCTAAAGCAACACCAACTCCTTAACGATCTCAATTTAAAATTCAAGCTTAGATCGTATTTTTTAACAGATTTTAGAATATGCGTTATAAAAAGCTGCATATCTTAAATCTAAAATGCTACCCGTTAAATTAAGAAGAGGTTATTTATGAAATTTCGTAATTTTACGAAAGCAATTTTTACATTGTGTATTAGTTTATGCATGTTAGTAGCCAGTGGTATATTTTCTAACACTGCTTTTGCTGCTGTCCCCCCTGGATTGACCTATGACCAAATCGTAAATACTGGTCTAGCGAATAAGTGTGGTGATATTTTAGGCACTGCTCGCGGTGGTCGTAACTTTATTCCCATTAATCCAGGTCAGTCTGTCGAAATCACTGACCTTTGCTTAGAGCCAACTTCATTCTTTGTTAAAGAAGAATCAAACAACAAGCGCAAAAAACCTGAGTTCGTAGCTAGTAAGTTAATGACTCGATCCACCTCTAGCCTTGACTTTGTAAAGGCAACTGTAACTGGCAACAGCGATGGTAGCCTTTCTTTGGTAGAAACCGATGGGCTAGATTATCAACCAATCACTGTCAAAATGCCTGGTGGTGAATTGGTAGCGATTTTGTTCACCATTAAGGGTTACAAGGCAACTACTAACTCTGGTGTAAATGGTTTGACAACATCCGTTGACTTTGTTGGCACAACCGATGTTCCTACCTATCGTGGTTCTGGATTTATCGATCCTAAGGGTCGCGGTCTAGCGATCGGTTATGACTCTGCTGAGGCATTACCTGCAAAGCGTAACGCTTTCGATAATCGCAGTGTCAAGGATGACTCTACCTCTAAGGGTACTTTATCTTTGCAAATTGCTAAGTTGAATGCTGATACTGGTGAAATTGCTGGTACTTTCGAGTCTGAGCAAACCTCTGACAATGACCTCGGTGGTGTTGAGCCTAAGGAAGTAATCATTCGCGGCGTATTCTACGGAAAAGTTAACTCTTAATTTTATGTTCAAAAAAAAGAGAGTTCCCAATGGGAACTCTCTTTTTTGTTGGCTTTTTTATTGGCTTTACTGTAAATGTTTTTTGAAGAAGTCGATCGCATAGCCAATTTCTAAAACTTGGTTACTGCGCTTGCTGGAGCCATGACCTTCATCGGGGAAGATGACGAGTTGCGAAGGGATTTTTTTCTGTTCTAGTAACTTTTGAATTTGGATGGCTTCACCGACGGGAACGCGGGGATCGTTTGCACCTTGGATGATCAGTAATGGGGCTTTGATGCGATCGCTGTAGGTTACAGGTGATAAATCAATTAAAGCTTGCCGATCCTTAACGGGGTCGCCATATTCACTAATGCGAAGAATGCGGCGATAGGGTGCAGTGTTATTTAGAAAAGTAATCAGATTACTAATGCCGACATTGGATACCCCTGCATCATAACTACCTGCAAATTTAGACATCCCGATCAGAGCTGCATAGCCGCCATAGCTACCGCCGACAATACCAATTTTGGGGGTGATCCCGTTAATTTGCCAGTTTTTGCGGATATAGATCGATGCATCTTCGATGTCGGTGATCACCTTGAGGCGATCGCGCCCATTATCAGCATTGAGCCATGTTTTGCCATAGCCATCACTACCGCGCACATTTGGCTCTACAAATACAAATCCTGCATTCACAAATAACTGGGCATAGCGATTAAAACCTGCGGTACTTTGTGCTTCAGGTCCTCCATGAAAATGTACGATTATAGGGCAAGGCTTTTCCAGAGGATTTTGAGCAGTATTTTCACATTGGGGAGAGTTGTAGATAAACATGGGAATTGATACGCCATCCCGCGTTGTATATTTTTCTAGCTTAGCCTTGGCAAACTTACTAGTGTCAATTTCGGGGGTGCTAGGCAAGACCCATTGCGTTAGTTTTTTAGTCTGCCAATCGTATACATAGCTAAGTCGCGGGGCTTTGGCGGTTTCTACGCCAATAGTGGTGAAACGACCATCACGGGTAGTTAAACCTGTGTAAATGTGATCGGCGTTAGTAAATTCAGGCAGGTCGATCGCCTCATAGTTATTAGCGGCGATCGCCTTAAGGCGCGTATAACCACCATCATTAATCGAGTAGAGAATGCGTTGGCGTTGCTCATCGATATCAAAGCTCGCAATATCCGCTTTTAGCTCTGGGGTAATGGGCGTAAATTGCTTGTTTTGATAGCGATAAAGACGGCGAAATTCACCAAATTTGGGTGTTAACACCAAATATTCGTCAGCATTTATCCCATACTGAATGCTATATTCTTCTTTCTCATTTTGACCAATGAGAGGTGTGGTTACTCTAGTTTTGACATCATATTCATAATATTCTCTTGATTGGCTACCCGTAGCCTTCACAAAGAGAAACTTTTCGCGATCGCCTGTTTTGGGATTTACATATACATCAGCAATCCACCAAATCCCATCGCCGCCAGAGATTGGCACTTTCTTTTTGGTTTGCAAATCGTAGCGATAAATTATATTGGAGTCGGGATTAACATCATTGGCGATGAAATAGATCGTGCGGGAGTCATTGCCGATATATTGCAGAGAGGTACGCACACCCGCTAGGTGCTGGATTACTTCTAGCTCCCCTCCATTGGCTGATTGCAAATATAGTCCAGGGTTTTCCTCGCCTTGGCGATCGCGTGATAGCAGCAGATATTTACCATCAGGAGTGATCCCTGCGATCGTCGTGGCATCCTGTCCTCCCGTCACTTGCACAGGAAATTTTTGTGCGCCATCGAGCCGCCATACCTGTATCGTTCCCGTAATTCCCCAAGTAAAAAATAGTTTTTTGCCATCGGGAGTCACCATGCCCAAACCTGGCGATCGCACATCTAAAATCGACTCAATAGGACGGGTGACGCTAGGAGGCAAAGCTGTTGGTGCATAGCGCTTGAGAATTGCAGGATCAAGGCTATCTTTACCTAAACCTGAATATTGAGCCTGTGCAGGTAAGACAGAAATTATCAAACTAGAGATTAGGGGAAATAATAATGTGCGCTTGTTCATCTTGTTCATTCTATTAATAGTTCGCTAATAATCCAGATTGTTGTGCTGCTCGCTACGCGAGCAGCACAACAATCTGGATTTGGTTTTAATAATTGATGCCGACTCTTGCCCATTTTGACTGCACCCAAACATATAACAAAAATAATCCAGACACCAAGGCAGCGATCGCCCATTTAATCGAGTCTTTCCACAGAGTGGTACTAATCCGTCTTTTGATTTCGTTTCCTTGCAATTGTGTTTGATTGATAGATGTATTAATTTCAGTTAATATTTTCTTCTTAACCTCTTGAGGTTTTGGAATTTCTACGGTGGTTGACTTCTGCTGAGGATTAAGAGATTTTAAAACATTACGAATTTCATTATCAGTATTAGCTTTATTTAAACGATCAGCGATCGCTTGTACTGGCATACTTTGTTTGACAGTTTTAGTAATCACATCAGCTTGACGAATATTTTGCACACGAACTGTATTAATAACGACTAAGGGAATACCTAAGAAAAAAAATATTGCCATTACAAAAGCCATCCAAGAAATAATCTTTGCAGCAAGTGGTTCCCATTTCATCCTTGCGCTATATTCTCCGAAAAAAACTAAGGGAAAAGATAATAATAAAAGTGGAACCCTCTCAACAACCTGTCCATAGGTAATCAGTTCCCAAGTTGCATCAGTAAATTTCAAAGGAATTATCAGCGTAAAGAAATCTAACAAGAATAAAATTAATAAGCAATAGCCAATACCTCTTAATAATAAGAAAGTCTGCCTACTCATTGCTGGTACTTGAATGTCTTGCATAACTATCTCCTATTTGTTAATTGACTTTATTTTTCGTGAAAAAGTATATATAGATGTCCTAAATCATTTATAAAAAGTTAGCTTTCCAATTTTGATACCAATCAATCCATGAGTTTTCTAGTGTCCCATAAGCTTTATCTAGCTTGGTTGTTTTTAATGAAACTGCTAGGGTCGTCAACAAACATTTTCTGTCGCGTAAATCCCTAAACCCAAGCAAATAAAAACCGATATGTTCAAGATTAATATTATGGACAAACTGGTCTTCGGTAATAGTTGCCATACCATGAGAATTGATGCAGGAAGATAAATAAGCACGATCTCCATCTGAGAATAATGCATAATAACCTATTGAATCTAAATAATGAATATTAAGATTCTGGGATGAATTGAATCCTGACATTTCTAAGTATCTAGTAATTTCTGTAGTTCCAGAAATATACAAACTATCGATTTCCAGCAAATCTTGCTTTGGTGAAATATAAGTATATTTTTTTGCAGCGATCGCCCCATTTTTTAAAGCGGCATCAAAATCCTTGCTTGATTGCAATTTCCAACCACGCAAAGATAATTGATTTGGGAATTGAAATTTTGGACGATTTTGAAGATGGGGAATAAATAGAGAAATACCGATAGTGATAAGACTTGATAGGGAAATAATTGCTAAGCAATATATTTTAAATATTTTTAAAGATTGTAATCTCGATCTATTAAATCTAGATCTTACTTTTAGCATTTAATCCTCCCTGATTAGATTTATCAGAGTTATTGAGTATCCGATAAGCTATGCCTCCGACAAAAAAGACAATAAGATTTGAGAAAATGCTTGCACCTCCTCCCACATGCCAATAGTTAAAGTTGTTAATATCGCCATTATTTAAAAGGATTGCCAGTGAAGATAGTCGGATAGTATTAATGATAACAATTGAAAAAATTGTACTAATATAAATATAAATTTGTTTGGTTTTACTGACAGGATAAATATTTAATAAAACTACTATAAATGGCAACATTGTTAATATTGGACCAACGCTAGAGCAGCTAGGCATTATTTCAACTGACCCATTGGGTAAAGAGACTACGGCATTTTGTCTAACGGATTGAAGTCCTATATAGTGCAGCATGAAATTGAGTAACTGAGCATCAATATTGATGATTGGCTTCAATACATTATATAAAGATGCGTAGGGTACAGAAATTAATGTTGCAATTAATATTTCAGATTTATAGTTTTTTAGCCTTCTAAATCCTACGGCTATTAACAATATTCCCATAAAAGTAATAACAGGAAATACTCCAGATAATATATCAACTTTTGATAGGTAAGATTGGCTAAAGCCATGTCTTATAATCATCCAAAAAATCAAGATTAAACCAAATATTGATGAAATTAAGTCGCCACGAAATTTGAGGCTAAATCTACGATTCCATAGTAAAAATCCGATACCTAACCATCCCAATCCATCAAGTAATGATGGGATTCTTTCTGACATTTTCCAAATATAGTAAAGATGTAAAATTGCTAGGCTACTAAGAGCTATTAACACCCAAAAAACATGATATTTATATTTTTTTTTGAATTGTTGGATTTGCAATTCCATAAGATTTTCACATCTTTATAACTAGATAACTAGATTGGCGATCGCGAGTCTTGTTGATCGCGAAGGGTCTGAAAATCCTTATCAGGACTCCACTGAATCGAGCTATCACGCCCTGTCCAAAATACGCGGACTTTGGCTTCATAAAGTCGATTCACCATTTCTTCAACCACACTTGTAGCTGAGGCGATCGCAATTTTAGGATTGATTGCTTCCAAAATTTTGGGATCAATCTGTCCGCCTGTCCACCAGAGAATATTTGCCGATAATTTGGGTAATAGGTCTTTTTGGGTGATGATTATTTGCTGAGATTTTTGGTCAACATTGGCAAGCAGTAACCAAGATAAATCGCCCGTTTTAATTTTGAGAATATCGGGTGACTGATTGATTAATTGGACTGCTACTTGGTTATTAATCGTGATTGTTTCACCTGCCTTTAGAGAGGATAAAGGGGTTTTGGCATTGGCGAGGGCTTGCTGTAGGTTTTGATAGGGTTTAGGAGTGACACCAAGACTGATATCGCGAAATTGGGCGATCGCGACTGAACCAGATATTAAAGTATTCCAGCCATCGCTGACATCAGGTTGGGTATCCGTAGAAATTGCCCAATCAATCCGATTAACCCCCATTTTTTGCAAAAGGGGCTGTAGGCTAAAACCAGCAAATTGCCGATCGCCACTATTAATCAGTACTGTTTGATTTTGATTTTTAATGAGCATAATCGGCACATCATTAAAAGCGGGTAATGTCACTTGAAAAGTATTTGCTTGGGCGATCGCGTTAGGTACAAATAGGACTACGCAAGCCAAAACAAAGGCAATCGTCCAGCGCTGCATTTTGCCAAACCAAGGTACAAGCCAAATTGCCACAAATAGAGCATAGGCGATCAACATTTGCCAGAGATGAATTGTGCCGACATTTGTATTGGCGCTGGGCAAGGTGTTAACCCATTGAGCAATGTCAATTGTCCAATGCAAGATGGGGTAAAGTAACCAAGCGATCGCTGCCCCAATCGGTACAAAGATAATTGCCAATAGTCCGCTAATAATGCCGCCATAGGTACTAATGGAGACTAAAGGTGTCGTAAATACGTTAGCCAATAAGCTATAGGGAGTAAGTTTGCCAAATACCAATAGTTGCAATGGCAATGTCCAGATATAAGCGGCGATCGGTACAGATATTAATTCGGCGATCGCAGGGGGGAGCCATTCTACACGTTCGGAAATCGAGCGTGAGGTGGTGACGAGCCCAAAGGTGGCAAGAAAACTAAACTGAAACCCTAAATCCCAAATCCAGAGGGGTTGATAAAGTAATAGCAATACGGCAGTGATCACTAAACCAATCACAGGACGGCTACGGCGCTGCACCACTAAACCGATCAGACTACCGAAGCCCATCACAACTGCCCTTAAAATTGATGGACTCGCGCCTGTGAGCAGTAAATATCCCAGCAAACAGAGACTACCAACTAAAAACTTAATTTTTAGCGAATTATTGCGAGTAATAGCGATCGCGGCTCCTAAAACCAACGTCACCTGAAACCCTGAAGCCGCCAATACTGCCGCCAAACCTGCTTGAATAAACGCATCCTTTAAATCGCTCGGCAGATCTACGGCGCGACTACCCAATACCAAAGAGCTAAGTAATGAACCTTCGGGAACGCCTGCACCCATCACATGGGCGCGGACAATCTTGCTCACAAACCACCATTCCCCAAAAGATGGCGAATTACCCTCAAAAACTAGCGATCGCCCGCTTAATCCTGCAAATACCCCCTGTCGCGCTAGATAGGATTTGAAATCAAAGGCTCCAAAATTATCGGCACGACTGGGCAAATATAATCTTCCTGAAAGTTCGATCGCCTGCCCTGCGCGTAAACCTGTCACCTCAATCAATGGCACGGTCACATATAATTTCCCCGAAGTAGCCACAAACTTATTAGCCTGATCAGGTTTCAGATTTGTAGCGTTACTATTTGGACTTGCCGCAGGCTCAGGTTTTTGATTGAGATCCTTAATATCAAGTTTGCCAGAAGCATTTATTTCCCTGACCTCTAGCAAAAATTTGGCGCGATCGCTGCGCGTTAAACTAGGAGCCTCAACCAACTGTCCGCGTACGATTACATTCGATAGCGGTGCATATTTGGAAACATCGTTAGCTTCAGGTTGGGGAGTACGAAATTTTACATAAAAGCAAGCAAAAATTGCAATTAATGTGGCCAATAGGTATACCCATCGTTTAGGCCCCAATCGCCAAACCGCAGGAATCACTAGCGATAAGCTAAAGCCAACTCCCAATACCGTATAAAGATTTGTCCAATCTGGCAAAAAACTGGCATAAGCCCCTGCCACAAAGAACAAAGCCAAAACTAAAGCAATTTGCGATCTCCTCATTTACTCAATTTTTGGCAATTTTTAAGGTTAACTGAAGGGGTCGTCATAATTGTTCAGAATCGCGCGATCGCTAAATTCTGAGGGTGGGCGATCGTTGCTCCAAGCCCACCACACTGATTGGCAATCGCATTGATAAAACTCTTGCCATTTACGTTGATGGTTTTCAGTATAAACAGGCGATCGGCGATTAACCCACACAGCTTCAGCTTTACTGGGTGGCTGTCCACATTTAGGGCAGCAAAACCCATGAGCATGGGTAGCCTTTTCGACCCACTCTGGCGGAATTGGATTAAAAGCTTCCATAAATTAGATGGACAAGTGGTTTGCAGCTATTCTATGCAAAGCATGATAACAGCAAATATAGCTGTACCCCAAAACTCAATGAGGAATTGCGGCGCTTCGTGACGCAATTCCTCATTGAGTTTTGTTAACAATGAAAATGTGAACTTATTTCTTCTTGCTAAACCAAAACTCTAAATCTGCAAGACTATCGAAATCCAAAATCGCTTCAGCAAGACTCTCTAAGCGAGGGATATGTAGTCTCATAATTCGAGTATGCAGCTTTGGTGGCACAGTTCCAAACTTATGAGTCAGCAATCTCAAAACAATCGCAACTAATCCTTCTTTACGTCCTTCTTGCCGTCCTTCTTGCCGCCCTTCTTGCCGTCCTTCTTGCAAAATTTCTTGATATGTTACTGATTCGCGCATGAGATCTCTCCTTAAAATTTGCTTAACAATATTTTTGTCTAAAACCAGACCAGCCAATACATAGGTTGCGGCTCCTATGGTTTTGCGAGTATTGAGATAGGTACTTAAAACCTGTGGCATACGCGCAGCGTGTGCGACAGGTTTTAAGTACCTACTTGTTAAACATTCACGCTAAGATGTAAAGGTTTGTTACAAATTTTCTAAATCGTCCTTCCATCGTTAGTGAGCCGTGTCAGCTTTATCTTCTGAAACCAATTATCGCTGGAGTCGTGACAACTACTCTGAATTCGCCCGTACCCTAGATATCTGGCGCACCGTTTTGACCTTTTCTTGGATGATCTGGATCGATGGTAAAAAATGGAGCTATATCGGCGGAAAAACTGAAGCCAAGGTCAAAAAACGCACCAGAAAACGGGCGATCTGGTTACGCGAGTCGATGCTGCAACTAGGTCCCACATTTATTAAAGTGGGGCAGTTGCTTTCCACCCGCGCCGATATTTTGCCGACGGAGTCCGTCGAGGAGCTATCCAAATTACAGGACAAAGTTCCCGCCTTCACTGCCGAAAAAGCTAAGCAAATTATTGAGTTGGATTTAGGTAAACCCATTGAAGAAATGTTTGGGTACTTTGATCCGATTCCTCTTGCGGCAGCAAGTCTGGGACAAGTACATAAGGCGCAACTGCATACGGGCGAAGAAATCGTGGTTAAGGTGCAGCGTCCGGGGTTATTAAAATTATTTGCGATCGATTTGGGAATTCTCAAAAAAATTGCCCAATATTTTCAAAATCATCCTAAATATGGAACGGGACGCGATTGGGTTGGCATTTATGAAGAATGTAGCAAAATTCTCTATGAAGAGGCAGATTATTTAAAAGAAGGCAAGAACGCAGATACCTTTCGGCGTAATTTTCGCGGCGATCGCCGCATCATGGTTCCGCGTGTATATTGGCGCTATGCCTCACGCCGTGTCTTGACCTTGGAATATATGCCGGGGATCAAAGTTAGTAACTATGAAGCCCTCGAAGCCGCAGGACTCGATCGCCAAGCGATCGCCCGTATCGGTGCAGAGGCATATCTAGAGCAATTACTCAATCATGGCTTTTTTCACGCCGATCCCCATCCCGGAAATTTAGCAGTGACAGGTAAAGGCGAACTAATTTTCTATGACTTCGGGATGATGGGGCAGATCCAATCGATTACCCGTGACAAATTGTTACGCACTTTCTTTGGGATCGCTCAAAAGGATGCGGAGGCAGTGGTTAATTCCTTGATCGAGTTGGGAGCCTTAGAAGTTAACGGCGATATTGGTCCAATTCGGCGATCAGTGCAATATATGCTCGACAACTTCATGGGGCAACCTATGGATAAGCAATCTGTAGCATCAATTAGTGATGATTTGTACGATATTGCCTATGACCAACCCTTTCGTTTTCCTGCCACCTTTACCTTTGTAATGAGAGCGCTCTCTACCCTTGAAGGTTTAGGTAAAGGACTTGATCCCAATTTCAACTTTATGGAAGTCGCGAAACCCTACGCAACCAATCTTATGGAAAATGGTAATAGCAAAGAATCAGGCAGTCTGTCCACGGCTTTTCTCGGTGAATTAGGTAGACAGGCGGCACAGGTGAGTAATACAGCGATCGCTTTACCGCGCCGCATCGATGACACCCTTGCCAAACTTGAACGCGGGGACATTCGCGTCAGAATCAAATCTCAGGAAACCGATCGCCTACTACGCCGCCTCAGTAATGTCGGCATCGGCGCAATTTACGCCTTATTGGGAGCCACTTGCTTTCTTTGCGCCACCCTCTTATTAGTAAACGGTTGGTTAGCCCCTGCAATTGCGGCGACAGCGATCGCCATAGTTTTTGTATTAATTTTATTGCGCTTACTATCGCGAATAGATCGTCCTGAACGATGATATTTAAAACTATAGAAAATCCGTAAGCATTTCCCTATAGTTTACGGATACTGCTTTAGTTTTCACCCGTGAGGGTTAAACTAAAGATTGCGGTAGCAACACTTGTCAATTCAATACTTCGAGTCGAACCACCTAACATGAAGCGTCTATTTGCGGGAGCAACCGATACAGGCTGCGTGAGATCAGCCAACCAAGATTCTTACTATATCGATCCTGAGGGGCGATTTTTTGTAGTTGCTGATGGGATGGGAGGACATGCAGGCGGTGAGGTGGCAAGCAAGATTGCTGTCGATTCCATTCGTGAATGTCTAGAAACACTTTGGGATGTCGAAGCCACACCTCAAAAACTAATGCAAGATGCGATCGATAAAGCAAACCAAGCCATTATTAACGATCAAATTGCCAATCCTGTCCGATCGGACATGGGAACAACTGTGGTTGTACTCATATTTCGTGACGAACAGCCTTGGTTTTGTCATATCGGTGACTCGCGCTTGTATCGCTTTCGTGGGGCAAAACTAGAACAAATCAGTGATGACCATACATGGATTGCTCGTGCGATTCAAACAGGAGTAGTCAATGCTGATGATGCGAAGAGTCATCCTTGGCGACATATGCTCTTGCAATGCTTGGGGCGAGAAGATTTGAAATCTGTCACTGCCAAGGATATTGAATGGCAACCTGGCGATCGCTTCTTAATTTGCAGTGATGGCTTGACCGAAGAACTAAGTGATGACCGTATTGCCCATCAACTTAAGGCTACTCGTAACTGTCAACAAGCCGCCGAATCACTGATCGAGGCGGCAAAATTGCGTGGTGGGCGCGACAATATCACCGTAGTAATTGTCTCTAATGAGTTGAACCACAATAATTGAGATAATTGAGATAATTGAGATTATCTGTATATATCGGGCTTAATTCTAAGCTGCACCTATACTAGACGCGCAAAGATTTGTAATTCCTAATGAGTACCATTCGGAGAATCAGCTTTTTAATGCTGCTGACCCTAGCCTTGGTCGCGACCATCGCCCTGTCAGATGTTCGCTTCTTTGCGAATTCCGAGGCAAAGTCTAGCCTTGCAGAAGAGGCTTGGGGACAAGCAGGTTCGATCGCCTATCAAGCGGCGGCGAAAACAATGCGCTCCAAAAACCCTGAAGGCATACCCCTCGATAATGTGCAGAAACGCTATTTACGTCGATATTTCATTGATTATCTGGATCGAGTTACCGTTATTTATGGCGCTCAAATGATGGATCGCTGGATTCTCGGTAATATTGCCGTACATTTTGGCAAAGTTGAGACGATCGCCCAAACCTATTGCGATCGCATTTATTTACGCGATCCCTACGACCCTGAAAACATTAAGCAATTGGGGATCTTAGCTCACGAAATGATTCATGTACGTCAATGCGCCAAAATTGGTGGCTTAGATCAGTTTGGCTACCAATATTTTGTGGAATATAAACGAGCTAAACAAAAGTACGAAAATAATCTAATGGAGCGAGAAGCCTACGATTTACAAAATCGCTTTATCAAAGCCAACCAATAAAGAAGCAGCTTGCGTCTCTTATAATTGTTACGTTACTTCATGCCTTCGCTGTTTTGTATACTCGACCTCTCGCCAATCTCATCGAACAATTGCAACGCCTCCCAGGTGTAGGGACAAAAACTGCTCAACGCCTGTCGCTCCACATCATCAAACGTCCTGTCGAAGAGATCGAAGCTCTTGCTAACGCTTTAATCCAAGCCAAGCAGCAGGTTGGTAGTTGTACTGTGTGCGGACATTTATCGGCAGAACCAATCTGCGAGATCTGCGCTCATCCTAGCCGTGATAATTCGATTATTTGTGTAGTTGCCGACTCCCGCGATCTGATCGCGCTAGAAAAAACCCGTGAATATCGCGGTAAATATCATGTTCTGGGCGGACTCATTTCGCCAATGGATGGCATTAGCCCCGATCAACTCAATATTCAAAACCTAGTGCGTCGTGTCAGTGGCAATAAGGTCGCTGAGGTAATCATGGCGATCGCGCCCAGTGTCGAAGGTGAAACCACCACTTTATATGTAGGTGGATTATTAAGACCTTTTACAAAAGTTACGCGCATTGCCTTTGGCATTCCCATGGGCGGTGATTTAGAATATGCAGACGAGGTAACTCTCGCCAAAGCGATCGAGGGTAGACGCGAACTGGATTTCTAATTTTCTGTAGTTACAGAAAATTATGAAAATATCTTGTTGCATATTGTTCCATCATGCAGATAATATTTTGCTGGTTTGCAACGCAAGAATAATGATGATTAACCCATTCCCTAGAAGGAGTTCTATGACAGCTTTATCTGGGTTAATTGGTTCTGGGTGCATGATCTTTGGTTTGCCATGCTTGCCACCGATCATTGCTAGTCCATCCACTAAACAGCCACAGGCAATTTTGGTTTTAGGCGGCTCCCCCACCCGTGAGAAATTTGCTGCTCAATTTGCTCTAAAACATCCACATCTGCCAATTTTTGTCTCCTCAGGCAGTCCAGAAGAATATGCAAAATATGTATTTGATCGCGCAGGAGTAGATCGGGGCCGTATTCATTTGGACTACCGAGCCGTTGATACTGTCACTAACTTTACAATCATGGTGACAGAATTACAAAAACGAAATATTAAAGATGTATACATAATTACATCGGATTTTCATATGCCCCGCGCCCTTGTTATTGGCAAAATCGTTTTAGGCAGTCGCGGTATTGAGATGTATCCCATCACGATTCCGTCAGAAATTCAATCCGAAAATCCTGCTAAATCCTTGCGTGACGGATTACGCTCAGTGTTTTGGTTAGTTACAGGTAGCTAGAAATAGACGAAGGCGGCGCAAAGCTTCGACTTCATCTATTTGGGTAAAGCTAGACTTTTGATGGATGGTGCTAATTTCAAAAAAATTTCAAAAAACTATTGCCTGAAAATCCAACATGGTGTTATCTTAGTAAAGCGCTAAAAAAAGCGCCGAGCCGGGATAGCTCAGTTGGTAGAGCAGTGGACTGAAAATCCACGTGTCACGAGTTCAAATCTCGTTCCTGGCATAAAAATAAAAAAAGTTGGCTCAGCCAACTTTTTTTATTATTTGTATTAACGAATAGATGCGTTACGTTGCACTAAAGCATCCTACATTAGCTAAGACAAAGCAAAGCCCAAAAGATAAATAGCGGCACTTCGCGCCGCTATTTATCTTTTGGGCTTTGCTAAATGACAACGTAAAACACTGTAATTGGTATAAGATTCCAAAAGCGAAGTCATCACATAATTGATTGGAGATATAGCCTTGAAAGGAATTTTGATTAGCTTTGGCATTATGGCGATCGCTGTACTGGTCATTGTAGTTGCTCAAATTACAGGCGGACAGCCAGCAGTTGCTAGTAGTGGTGCGCCATCTACAGGCGCACCAAATCAAACAGAAGTAAAAATAGCAGAAGCACCTTTAACTAATATGAGTGATTCCGAAATCAAAGAAACTGGCACTGGGCTTAAATATCAAGTAATCACTGCTGGCACAGGTGCAACACCTAAAAAAGGCGATACCGTGGTTGTGCATTACACAGGCACTCTCGAAGATGGAACTAAGTTTGATAGTTCTCGCGATCGCAATAGTCCCTTTTCCTTCAAGCTTGGAGTTGGTCAAGTGATTAAGGGATGGGATGAAGGCTTAGCCGATATGCGTGTAGGCGATTGCCGCACCTTGATCATTCCTCCAGATCTTGGTTATGGTGCGCGAGGAGCAGGTGGAGTCATTCCTCCTAATGCCACATTGATTTTTGATGTCGAGCTATTGCGTATTTCTTAATCTCCTTGTAACGACGGATCGCGTCATTATTCAGGTTCTAAATAAATAAGGGGCGCAATGCGCCCCTTATTTATTTAGAACTATACATAGGCTGGACACAAGTGTTATAATCAGAAGCCTGTGAAAAAATGACAATCTTTGTAACTAAATAAATAAGTAACGGTTATGACAAAACGTACTCTACGCGGTAGCGTCCGCAAAAAGAAACGCACCTCTGGATTTCGCGCTAGAATGGAAACCCCCACAGGTCGCCGCGTCATCAAAGCACGTCGCAGCAGAGGTCGAGTTCGCTTGACAACTGTATAATTTGTTATCAGATTTAATCCGTAAACCTATTCGTACTTAAAGTGTACTTGTTTATTTCCTAGTGCTTCCTAATCAAAACCGTCTTAGACGGCGAGACGACTTTGCGAAAGTATATGCCAATGGGGATCGCTACAGAGGCAAGTATTTAAATCTAAAAATTCTTTTAGATGTTAACGCAGAATCCACCAAAATTGGTATCGTTGTTAGCAAAAAAGTTAGCAAGTTGGCGGTAAGCCGTAATCGATTTAAGCGTCAACTTCGCGCCATTTTTCGACAACTTCTGTCACAATTAAAAGGAGGATTGCAAATTGTTGTAACAGTTATTGCTTCTCAGAGCAAGCCAAGTTATCAGCAGCTTTGTGATGATCTTAAGAATTTATTAGCAAAGGCGAAGGTTTTGCATGGCAATTAATGAGGAAGTTTATTACGAAGGCGCACCTCACATCGGCGATCTAATTGTTAGCTTGCTGATGAGTATTTTTGTGATCACAATTCCCTTTGGCATTGCTGCGATCGCAAGAGCTTTATGGGTACGTTATCGCATCACCAATCGACGCATTACCGTTACAGGTGGCTGGAGAGGTCAAAACCGCACAGATATTGTGTATGCGGAAATCTCCAAAATTGTCACGGTTCCCCGTGGTTTAGGTAGTTGGGGTGACGTGGTGCTGACCCTCAAAGATGGTTCGCGGCTTGAGTTAAAGTCTCTGCCTAATTTCCGTGAGACATACGAATATATCGAATCAAAGCTGAGCCTGAAAGCACAGGACAGAAGCGGTGCAATCGGTAGCAAAGCCTAAAATAAAATATTTCAGCGATCGCCCTAGAAGCTAAACTCTTGGGCGATCCTAATTTTGATAAGTGATCAATAATCATTTAGATGCAAACTCAACAGTAAAGTAGAAAATGGATTTCGGTGTAGGTTTTCTTTCCAACAACATAATGTTGCCTTTCCTAGATTTTTTCTACGGCATCGTGCCGAGCTATGGATTGGCAATTATTGCATTAACGTTGGTCGTCCGTTTTGCGTTGTTCCCCGTTAGCGCCAATCAGCTTCGCAGTATGCGTCGCATGAAAATCGCTAACCCCGTGATGCAACAAAGAATTAAAGAAGTGCAAGAGCGTTACAAGAGCGATCCTGCCAAGCAGCAAGAGGAGCTAGCCAAAGTAAACTCGGCGAACTTTAAAGAATTTGGTAATCCCTTGTCGGGATGCCTGCCTGCGATCGTGCAATTACCAATTCTCTTTGCGTTGTTTGCAACTTTACGCGGATCGCCCTTTGCAGATATTAACTATTCTCTGAATTTTCAGGTCTCGGCTCCTGCGGAAAATCAGGCGCAAGTTGTTCATCAGCCTTTCACTTCTCCTAGCCAAAACGTTTACTTTGCCGATCGCGTACATTATCCAGTATTGGCAACCGCAGTAAACGGCACGACTTTGGCGATCGGCGAACAATCAAAAATTGTTTTACAGACTGCTCAAGGTCAGGATTTTCAAGCATTATCTGCTGAATATCCAGATGTGGAAATGACCCCTCGCTGGAAAGTTACTAAGGGACAAGAGTTCGTTGATGTTTTAGAGGATGGAACCGTAGTAGCTAAGCAAGCTGGTGAAGTCACAGTTCAAGCAACTGTACCTGGCTTAGCTGCAAATAAAGGATTTCTGTTTATCAAAGCCCTTGGTAAGACTGGTGTAACTAATGCTGATGGCAGCATTAACTGGGATATCGTGATTATGGTGCTTGGTTTTGGTTTAAGTCTATATGCCAACCAAAATATATCTGGCGGATCGACCCCCAAGCCTAGTAATTCAACTCCTGAAGCTTCGCAACAGGACACAATGAACAAGCTCACACCAATTATTTTTTCTGGTATGTTTTTGTTCTTCCCTTTGCCATCGGGTGTGATGTTATATATGCTGATTGCTAACATTTTCCAGACCTTGCAAGCTTTTATTGTTGCCAAGGAACCACTACCTGAAAATCTCCAAAAGCTAGTTGCTGTTTCCGCAGGTGCTACTGACTCTGGTAATGCTAAAACAGAAACCAAGTCAATTACACCAAGTAAGTCTGAATCTAGCAAAATTCCTTTTGATGCTAAAGCTAAAAAGGCAACTGTAGTAGACGAGCAAGATAAAGATGGTAAGTCGCCCACAAAGTCGGCTTTACCTTTTGAGCCAAACTCTTCTAAAAAGAAGAAAAAGAATTAATTTAGGGGGCGCTAAGCGCCCCCTAAATTAACTAGATCTAAAAAATTTTTATAGCAGATTAACTTACAGACAAGGGGTCTTAAGACCCTTGTTGTTTAAGATTGTAAGTACTTCATTTACCTAAAAGCTGCTATAACAACAGAATAACTTGAGCATCGCTTAAGCTATTTAAAACCGATCTCGAACAGGAAATTATTGGTTATGGAAGATGCTTCAGCAAGTACAAATTGGCTTCAAGAGCTTTTAAGCTTGATGGGTTATGCAGCTTCAGTTAATACTAAGCTTTTAGAATCATCTCCAGAACAAGTTTCTGCTAACTCTCGTAATTATTGGCTGGAAATCACTACAGATGGCTTAGGAGATCAGCAAATTCAAAGATTGATCGGTCAGGATGGCATAGTAATTGATTCGCTCCAATATCTTGCTAATACCCTCCTGAATAATCATGTATCTACAGATGTAAATCATTCGGAAGATAATCATCAAAACCGTAATTTTTATACTGTTGAATTAAATGGCTATCGCTCCGAATATTTAGCCAATTTAAATGCCTTAGCGGAAAAAGCCGTACAAACTGTTCGGGAAACGCAAACCGAGTTTGCAATTAAACAGCTTTCATCAGCCGATCGCCGCTATATTCATCAGATGTTAGAAGCTTTTCCTGATATCGAAACCTATAGTCAGGGAAAAGAACCAAATCGTCACTTAATTGTTAAATTGGTGCAGATCTAATGGAAAAGTTATATATTCCCCAAATTGCTAGAGCTGTCGAAGCTAACGAGTCTTTTGAGTTTAAAGAATTTATCGAAGGCTTGGAAACATTAACGCCTGTCCAAGGGGTTATCTCTATAAATCACCTTGGTTCATTCCTAGAGGTTAGCGCTAAGGCTTCGACAATTATTACTTTGACCTGCGATCGCACCTTAGTGCAGTTTAACTATCGCCTTGCGATCGATACATCCGAAAAGATTTGTCTAGAAGAACCTTTGCCAGAAGGTGAGTATCCTAAGGAAAGAGAAGTGGAAACAGTGGATCTAGTAGAATCTCTATCTCCTAATGGCTATTTCGATCCTGCGGCATGGTTGTATGAGCAGCTAACGTTGGCTATCCCCTATCCCAAGATTGCTCCTGATGCTCCTCCTCTTGAGTTGACAGATGCTACTAATCCAAATTTAGATACTTCTGTAGATAAACGATGGGCAATTCTCAGTTCATTGCAAATATCTGAATAACAAATCAATTATGTGATGGTTTCCTCGCCGAAGGCGGGGAAACCATCACCTCGTGATGCGAGACTTTTTTTGCTTAACTGGCGCAAGTAAATAAATTGACTAGCTGTTCTTTTTCGATAATGTTCTCAATCTCTTGAGCAACTTCCTTCGCTTTGTCGCGCTGACCGATCGCCCAGTAGACACTGCTAATATCAGAAAAAGCTCTGGAACGGATATTCGGATCGGGTGCTGTCTTGGTGAGTGCAAAGCTGTCTTGTAAAATTGGCTCGACCTTATCGCCCAAACCAAATTCGCCATAGGTGCTAGCAATTAGGTTAAGGGCTAATAGTCTTTGGGCAGGCTCAGTGATATTTTTAGCAATACCTAAAGCTTGTTCCCATACTTTGGCAGCTTGTTCAGGATTGTTGAGTTTTTGATATTGACGACCAACTTCGATCAGAATATTAAAAACATCAATGGAAGGCGGAACGTTGCTTAAACCTTGAAGACTTTGATCGAATAATTTGATCGCTTCGTCATTTTTTTTGTCTTTAGCATAGGCGATCGCCACATTGGCAAATCCAATGTGCTTCTCAACACCTTTTTCGTCAAGATTAGCGATTACCTCTAGAGCCTTGTCATACTGTTTTGATACCAAATATTGATTGGCAACTAAAAACAGCGATCGCGTTTTCAAGATTTCAGCATTCTCAGTCTCTGTTTTTTCAACCACCTTAGGATCAGGAGGAGTCGCTTTTTCATCTTGAGCAGCATCTTGCTTCAATAATTTGGTGGCTACTTTTAAATCTGTCTTCTTGGCAGTTTTTATATTTTTAGCCGCTTCCTTTGCCGAGGCGATCGCGCTATCCCGAATTGCATCAAATTCTTGGAAAACGTTGGTTAATGTAGCCACCGCTTTAGGGTGATTACCAGCTTGGGCATAGCTTCCTGCAATTTCCACCCTTGCTCTAGTTCTAGCTTGACGATTTTCAATCATGGGCAGTAGATCTAGTGCAGAGGAGATTGCGGATTCAGAATTAAAGTCATCACCTAACTCTGTATAGACATTGGCGATCGCGCTAAAAGCACGGGATCGAGCATAGGCATCAATAATTTCAGGGGTAGCTTTAGTCGCAGCAGCTAGTAAATTTTTAGCATTATCTTTTTTACCTGCCTCGTTATAAGCCTGAGCAATCTTGATATTGGCGAAAATTCTATCAACAGGATCTGGCAACTCTTTAGCGATCGCCAAAACATTATCTAGAGTATCTGAGGCTAATTTAGTCTGCGATGCTTTAGTCAGCCGACCTGCTGTCTCCAATAGCGCAAAAGACTTGAGGGAAGGATCAACAATTTTAGATGCAGTGGTTATGCTCTTTTCTAAAACCTTTTTTGCCTGATCGGGTCGTTGTAATTCCAGATATTGACCAGCGATTTCGCTAAAGGCGGCAATTTTGGCTTCAGGAGATTTGCCTGCATCGGCGAGAGATACATAACATTGCAGTGGTACACCCTGAAATTTTGGATCTTCTATTTTCCTAGGAGTAGCCGCCCACACTGTACCTGTTGTTGCCAGATTGAGCAGTACAGCTAAACAGCCAGCCAGAAGCCTAATCCAGATTGTTCGCATAATTAATTCTGTCCTTGCGTGGATTGTTGATTGTAATATCTTTTGGATTCTACCCAATTCATTAGCGATCGCGCCAAAACATCATCAAAGTTACCGATTTGAGCTACTTCTCGGATTTACTTTTTTAGACTGGTAAGGGAGTAGGAGTAGCTCAGGTTATTCTTCCTAAAGAGATATAATGTAAAGAAAGATTGCAAAAGATTGAGAGATCTGTTACATTTCCTACAGTAAGGTAATTAACTCACAGGATAAATCAATCATGTCTGACGAAAATCGTAATGTATGGAGCTTTGGATTCACTGCTGGTGCTGAAAATTGGAACGGCCGCCTAGCAATGATTGGTTTCGTAGCGGCTCTAGCGACCGAACTAATTAGCGGTCAGGGCGTACTACATTTTTTTGGAATCGTATAATTTCTAATATTAAAAAAAGGAGTCTGTGCAAAGCACAGACTCCTTTTTTTATTTATTAGGACTTACTCAAAAGAAAGGGACGTAGGGGCAATTCATGAATTGCCCCTACGGTAAAATCAGGGTCTCAAGACATTTTTGCGTAAGTCCTATTTCTAATAAAAAGCTCTTCTTGTGCAAGAAGAGCTTTTTTTAATTATTCAGCAGCAACAGCTACTTCCTCTACTGGTGCTTCAGCATCAGGAACAGCATCAACCTCTTCTTCTTCAACCGCTTCTGGCTCAAGCTTAACCGTCAAGTAACGAATTACATCGTCACCCAGACGAAATGTTCTTTCCAAAGTCTCAATAGTTTTAGGAGTCGCTGAGTAATTAACTTGAATATAGATACCTTCACGATGTCCTTTAATGTCGTAGGCTAGTCTACGTCTACCACGATGTTGAATGGTGATATCTTCTGCTTCTTGTTGTACTAAGAAGTCTTGATATTTGGCGATCGCCGCATCAGCATCTTGATCGGGAAGATCAGGACGCAAGATATACATGGTTTCGTACAAACGCTTAACAGTCATTTAGTTATTTCCTTACGGTCGGTAATCGGCTTCTATTAATTTAGATTTTTGAAGCAAGGATCTACTATTATATCGTGTTAGGGCAAATACAACGCTCTGTACACAAGTAAAAAATATTCTGCTTAAAAATCTTGCTTTGCAAGATTTTTAAGCAGAATATTTTAGTTAGCAGTAATTTACAAGCTAACATGACTGACCTTTGGGATGACTTACGATCCCAAAATGTCCTTAATTTTATATTTTAATCTTATAATCAAGTAAACAGAAATACACATTTCTGTTTATTCCACCTATAGTAAAGTTTTGATAACAAGCATGGTAGCGCAGACTGATACGATCGCAAACATCTTGATTGTGGAAGATGAACTTGTTACCGCCAATGCCCTTTCAGATGTTCTGTCAGATTTGGGGTATCGAGTTCTTGAAATAGTTGATAGTAGTGATGATGCGATCGCTTCTATTCATCGGCATATTCCCGACATAGTTCTGATGGATATTAAATTAAGAGGCTCTGATAATGGAATTACTGCGGCTAACAAAATTCATGAAATAGCATCTATTCCCATAATTTATTTAACAGCTTTTAGCGATCCTGAAATTTTAGAACAGGTAGTTTCAACTTCTCCCTATGGATATCTTACCAAGCCTCTTAGATATGCTGAAGTCAATATGGCGATTATCCTCGCCTTAAATAAATACCATACAGAAAAAATCCTTCAAGAAGCTTTAGGAAAAGAAAAGGAACTTCATGCTATAAAATCTCGTTTACTGGCTATGGCATCCCATGAATTTTCTACACCCATGTCAGTAATTCGGTTGTTGATTTGGAAATTACAAAATTTTGAGGATCAACTAACTAAAGAAAGTAGAGCTAAAAATCTTATTTCTATTCAATCAGCAATTAAAGATATTAATTGGTTGCTAGAAGAGATTAAACTTATTTCCTGTTCTGATTCTGGCAAATTTCCATTTTATCCTGAAAAGCTTGATGTCAAAACCTATTGTCAACAATTAGTAGATAGTTTTCAAGCAGAAGATACTCAGCATAAATGCCAAGTTAAATTTCATAGTCATGGTAAATCCCATCAACTTAAAGTCGATAAGAAATTGCTATGGCATATTGTGATGAATTTAGTTTCTAATGCGGTTAAATATTCCTATGCGGGAGGTACGGTTGATGTTGATTTAACCTGTGATCCAAAGCAGATAATTTTGAGTATTTCTGATCATGGTATTGGCATACCTGAAGAGCATCTAAACAGTTTATTTATGCCATTTTTAAGAGCCGAAAATGTTGGTAGTATTAAGGGCTTAGGAATGGGTTTATATATTGCCAAACAATCGGTCGATGCTCATCATGGCAAAATAGCTGTGGAAAGCGAAGTCAATGTGGGGACAAAGTTTACAGTGGTTTTACCCTCAGCAGAGAGCATTTTAAAGAGTTGATCTTTTGAGCAGTACAGAAAAATTTTAAAAGTGGCGCGAAGCGCCACTTTTAAAATTTTTCTGGGTTTTAAGTCAGCGCAAAGCGCTGTAATATTTAGAAATGGCAGCAAATATAGATAAATCCTTGATTACAAATTCTGACGATCGCTGGATGCAGCGCTGTATTGATTTGGCAAAACAAGCTAGAGGACAAACTTCTCCTAATCCTATGGTAGGAAGTGTAATTATTAAAAATGGGGAGGTGCTAGGCGAAGGATTTCATCCTAAGGCAGGAGAACCCCATGCTGAAGTGTTTGCCATTCGGGCAGCACAGACAACAGGAATAGATTTAAGCGATGCGACGCTCTATGTCAATCTGGAGCCTTGTAATCATCATGGGCGCACTCCACCCTGCTCTGAGGCGATCGTGCAAGCGGGGATTGGGAACGTTGTTATTGGTGCAATTGACAATGATCCGAGGGTGTCAGGTAGTGGATGCGATCGCCTTCGCTCGGCAGGAATTGCGGTAAGAACAGGGATTTTAGAGCAGCAATGTTTAGAACTGAATGAGGCTTTCTTCCATCGGGTGAAAACTAATTTGCCCTTTGGTATTTTTAAATATGCGATGACCCTTGATGGCAAAATTGCGACGACTTCAGGACATAGCTACTGGATTACAGGTCAGGAATCACGAAAAATTGTCCATGATTTACGCTTAAGTTGTGATGCGATCATTACAGGCGGAAATACCGTCAGGCTGGACAATCCGCACTTAACGACTCATGGATTGAGCAAGCATTGTCCTCTGCGGGTGGTGCTGACTAGGGGTTTTAATCTTCCTGAAGAAGCGAATTTATGGAATGTCACCGATACGGAAAAAACCCTTGTGATTACTTTGCCTGATCAAAATCCTGAACTTCAGCAAAAGTTATGCGATCGCCATGTGGAAATTCTCGAACTAGAAGATATTTCACCGCAGATTGTGATGCAGGAATTGGCTAAGCGTGGTTGCAATACAGTTTTGTGGGAATGTGGCGGCAAGTTAGGAGCCGCCGCAATTAAGGCGCGAATGGTACAAAAAATCTATGCTTTTATTGCTCCTAAACTAATTGGAGGTTTTACGGCTCCTAGTCCCATTGATGATCTGGATCTGCCCTTGATGACCGATGCGATCGCTCTATTACGCCCTCAATTTCAACAAATCGGGACAGATTTTCTAATTACTGGTTATCCAGATTTATAATGAGTTTTATAATGAATAGCATTAATCTTTTAACTCATTTACCAATTGTTGAGACTTTCCATTCTGTGCAGGGGGAAGGCGCATGGATGGGCGTAAATGCCTTTTTTATTCGTTTGGCTGGTTGTGATGTGGGCTGTCCTTGGTGTGACACTAAAATTTCTTGGAACGTCAAAAAACATCCTCAAATGGCGATCGCCGATCTGGTAACGGAAGCCGTAAATGCTAATCCTGCGATCGTGA
>Ga0316611_1000054_pt1 | contig 52784 bp, 65 predicted proteins | sample MIS2016202_MG_FD_207675 | JGI IMG/M metagenome (GOLD analysis project Ga0316611, IMG submission 207675) | Microbial mat bacterial communities from Middle Island sinkhole, Lake Huron, Michigan, United States - MIS.2016.202 | ecosystem: Environmental > Aquatic > Freshwater > Lake > Sediment... | reverse complement strand
AACCAGTTGAATTACACCATATAAATGGAAATCACAGTGACAACAAGCCTAAAAACTTAATAGCAATACATCGCTCATGTCACATAGAAATCCACTCCACGTATAGCAAAGGTCTGATAAACCTAACAAATTCGGGAGCCGTGTGAGGTGAAAGTCTCATGCACGGATTTAATCGAGAAGCGTCCTATATAATAGTAGGCGTTGACTCAACTTGATATGTCACATCTTCATTCACATTATTTTAATAAAATAAAAGATGGAGTTGAATCACATATTGATTGTAATTTTACTATTAATTATGTAGAATTAAAAAACTTTCGTTCTGTTGAATATTTAAGATTCGCTCCCAAAGAAGGCATTACTTTGATACAGGGAGATGTTGGCAGTGGAAAGTCCACATTGGTCAATGCTATTAGATATGTTTTTTTAGATGCAAAAGATTCTATTAATCTAAAAGATTTAGTTAAATTAAACTCAAAGTCAATGAGTGTTTCTGTTGAAATTGTATATCAAGGACATACACATTATATTGAGCGAGGTTACGCTAAAAACAGTGGTTATTTAATATACAAGATTAATAATAAACTCATAGAATCTGAAAACCAATCAAGTATAAAAAGTCACATTTCAAATAATTTGAGATTTTTGAAATTATTTAATGTTTTTTTCTTTAATCAGCGTAGAGAAGGTTTTTTAAGTAGCTATTCTTATTCAGAACGTGTTTCTTTAATATCTGACATTCTAAACTTAGATATATTAGACAAGATGTACGGATTAGTTGTTGATGATGTTGCTAAATTAAAAAATGAGATTGGTTTAATTTCAAATGAAATAAACAGTAAAATAGCGACAATAAATGCAAGAAAGGAACAGATAGCGCATTGGAATAGTAATGTTGATTATCAATCGTTAATCTCAGATAATTTGAGATTAATTTCTATCTATTCTTTGATAATAGAATTAAACGAAAAAACAGAATCATATTCTAAACAACAACAAATTAACCGCAAAGTTGTTGAATCATTATCAGATTTACCACAATTATTATCAAAATCAACGGATAAAACACCGTTACTATTAGAAAAAAATAACTTATTGTCTTTGCTTGAAGAATCGACCTCTGAATTAATACGCAGACAAAAATTATTAGAAAAATATAAAAATGAAATCAATAAAATTCATTTAAATATTGATAGTTTAAAAAAGCAAAGAGATGTCTTAAAAGAATCAAAATGTCATGCTTGCGGACATTCGTTAAATGCAGAAGAAATAGAATCTCTAAAACAAAAAACAGATTTGAGTATTTCAGAAAACGAAAACAGATTGGAAAAAGGTAAAAAAGCCGTAGAAAGTATTGATATAGAAAGTGTTGAATTAAAAAATTACAAAATTAAATCACTTATATCTGAAATTGACAATAAGATTTCGTTGATTCTTGCAGAAGAAGATAATTTTATAAAGCAACAAAACAACCAAAGAAAGTTAGTTGTTGCAAAAGATATTATAACTACATCTGAAAATCAAATAGAGGCTTTACAACACAAAATCCTTGCTGTTTGTGAAGAGCATAATGTTCAGCCGATAAACGCCTCACAAGAGGTAATGAGATTGAAAGAAGAAAATGCAGGTTTTAATCAGTTGCTTATATTAAAAAACAAGTATCAGGTTTCACTTGAAAAAATAGAAAAAGATGAGGCAACTCTAAAGGAAACACAGCATTCTCTTGCAATAAAAGAGTCTAATTTAGTGGATTTATTGAAATATTTAGAATTGTTTTCTCCAAAAGGTGAAATTCTACTGTCAATTTTAAATGAGTTATCTCAAATATTTTCAAATAATCAAATTAATGTTCGATCTATCAAAAAATTAACAAATGGTGATGTAAGACCTGATTTTGATATTGATTTTAAAGTAAATGATGAATGGATAAAATATGATATGTGTAGCGGCGGACAACAAACAATTATAGATATTTCAATATTAGAGAAGTTATATGGAATTCTAGGTAAAATTGGAGTATTGTCATTTGATGAAACATTTAAATTTTTAGGAGATTCAGATACAGAGCAAGTGCTGCAATCAATAAAATTAATTGATGCTAATCATGTCTTTATTATATCCCATGCTCAAAATTTTCCTTATTCAGATTCTTTAATTAAAGTTGACTTTGATAAAAAAAGCATGTATAATGTAGTTTTTTAAACTATAAACAATAGTTGAATTGTTATTCATTATTAATTTTCAAGAATGAAAATACAATGATTAAAGTAATAAAAATTAAAGAAACAAAACCAATATTAATAACAAATAGTTTATTATGGAAAAAAGGAATAGATCAACGTATCTGCTTGGTTGAAAAAAAATATACTGATGAGCTTTTGTTATTAGAAGGAATTTGTTACGATCCTTTGTTATATGGTGATTTTTTACTTACAAAATCAAAAATTTACCATATAATAAATCATGCAAATGCAATTATATTACTAATTCATATTAGTAATAAACTAGCTGGCTATATTCAATTGGCATTTAAATCAACTTCTAATAAAATGAATATAGAATCAATAGCAGTTCACCCTTCATTTAGAAGTAATGGCATTGCAAAATTACTTATGATTAACGCTGAGAAACTTTTTCTTTTTATGGGTGTGAATACTATGACATTGGAAGTGCGTCAAGATAAAAAATATTTACGTGACTTTTATGAAAAAGTTGGTTTTGTATCATACAAAATTGTTAAAGATTATTATCACGACGGATGTTCTTGTATAAAAATGAAGAAAACTAGGAAATTTTAATGGATTGTGGACTACAAAAATACACGTTGCACAATGGCAAAACGCTTGTTATCTTTTGTAAAGATAATGTAGAAATGCTGAAGGCTTTTGCTAGAATTAGAGAATATTACAAATCTAAAGATTTTAAAGGTGTTATTGTTGATAATTTAGAGCAAATAATAGATTTGTATAAAAACAAATACAATATAAATTATATTGGATACTGGAATGGATTGAATATTCCTAAATCTATTGTATTTTATTTTGCTGAAAAGTGTAACAATTTAAATGATCGCGAGAAGATGTTGGTTGAGCTTTTAAGGTCTATGACTGAAGTAGAATATATTATAGCTTATATAATAAAAAGACAAGATACTGTTCCTCATGGTATAGCGCATTCAATGTATTATAATTACGATAAATATAGAGATGAGGTTAATAGAGAAATCTGTAAGTATGATATAGAAAAGATTAATAAATTACTTTCCGCTAGCGGGAAGCATGAATCTATATTTTTACATGAAATAAACGCATATTCTATTTCGGGCATGGAAGAAATATTTAATGGATGGTTTGATTATTTTCAATGGCATTTTTATTATAAATGGTATTATAGTAGAATGATTGAAAATTTAGAAAAGATATATAACGATTATATGTCGCGTGATCTATAAAGGAATAGAAAAAGTGAAAATATTAATTATTGATCCTCAAAATTATAATTTATTGGATTTTGCATTGTCTTGTATAGCTATTGGTCATGATATTACCTATTATATTGACAGTACAGATAGAAATAATTTGACAGGTAGCGGTTTGTTGGAAATGTCTTCATCATGGGAAGATAAAATAGAAGGGAAAGATTTAATCTTATTTGCTACAAATAATTACAAAGACGAACTTGTAGATAAATTGATAGAGGATAATTATCCTATAATTGGCACAGGTTCTTTGGGTGGTAAATTAGAGTCTGATAGAGAATTTGGGATTGAGATTCTTAAACAATATAATATTTTCAATACTATTCCATGTAAAAAATTCAACACTAAATATGAATGTGAACAATATATTGTTGATAACTCAGATCAAAGGTTTGTCTTTAAACCTCCCGGCGAAACAATTGATAAATCTATGACGTATGTCAGTAGAAATAATAACGATTTGTTGTTTATGTTAAATCATTGGGACAAGCTAGGTAAATTGCCACCTCAATTTTATTTGCAAAAATTCATCAAGGGAATTGAGATGGCAGTTGGCGGTTGGTTTAGTTATAAATCAGGTTTTTCAAGATATGTTTTTGAAAATTTTGAGTTTAAAAAACTCATGAATGATGATTTGGGTGTTGCAACATACGAGCAAGGAACAGTTGGTAGATATATTTTAGGTGTTAAATCAAAATTAGCTCAAGAAGTTTTATTTAAAATTGAAAGTTATTTAAAGAAAATAAAATACGTGGGATATATAGATGTTAATTGCATTATTGATGGTGAAGGCATTCCCTATCCATTAGAGTTTACAACTAGATTTGGTTATCCTACATTTGCTTTACAAAGCTCTTTACATAAAGGCGATCCCGCCCAATTTTTATTGGATTTAACACAAGGTAAAGACACATTGAGGGTAGATGAAAGTGTTGCTACATGTGTGGTTTTATCACAACCAGATTATCCCTATGATAAAATACCTGTTGAGCAACAGGTAGGAATACCAATTCTAGGGATAACCAAAGAAAATAGAAAATTTATTAAATTGTTTTTGGCAATGCAAACTAAAGTGCCTGAAATTATTGATGGTAAAATTCAATATGTAAATGAGTTTGCTACAACAGGTGGTTTTATTATGTGTTGTATTGGAATAGGAGGTTCTATTCAAGAATCTCAAGATAGAGTATATAAATTAGTGAAATCAATAGAAATACCAAATTCACTGATGTATAGAACTGACATTGGAGATAGACTGGAGTATCAAATACCAATACTGCATTCTCTTGGTTATTTTAACGATATAGAATATGGTGTAAATTTCAAATACAAACAAGAAGATGTAAATCAAAAGACATCGGATAATCAACGTAGTATAGCTCGAAGCACTTTAGATTATCTATATAAATTAGATGTGTAATTCAATTATTGTTGCAACATACATGTATTTACAAAAAAATATTAATAGAAATATCCCATTAAAATCGGTCGTTATCAGAAACAATGTTGATATTGAAAAACAAGAAGAAAATGATGCTATATTAAGAATAGAGGCTGATGATATAGGAGTTATATGTAATTTTGACAGTGGTTTAAAATATGCTGAAAAATCAGGTTGCACTCCATATTCTGTAATATGGTATGAGTTAATATTATCGAGTTGTTTGCAAAAACCAGTTAAGATAACATCTTTTAATTACAAAGAAGGCGTAAGGAGTACATTTTTATATTTAGAATTAAGATATACCATTTTGAACAGCGGCAATACATCTGCAAAAATAATAAAAAATATTATAACTAAAGAATTAAGGTCTTGTTTTAAACGAGATTTTAATGTTAAAATCTTTAACAAAGAAAAAACTAAAATTATAGTTGAAGTTTTCAATGATAAAATTAAAGATGATATAGCGCACTTATTAAACAAGTATATATCAAGCGGGTTTAATATAATTATTCAAACTATTTAAAAGGGAACGCAATGTTTATACCAATTTCAAGTGGTTGTTTTTTTTTGCTATTTAAAGAAGAAGATAATAAATTGTCATCTATAACAGGCACATCTGATTATAAATCATGTATAGAAGTTCCGTCGGATTTGTATTGTAAAATGCTTAATATGGCAATCGAAAAATTAAAACAATTAAAATTAATTGAAGAATAATTGTATGAATTTATATAGAAAAAGTTATGAGGATTTAATGTGTTATAGAAGTAATATAGAATATACTGATTTTTTGTATATTGTCAGTTCAGTTATATCATATATAAATATACATGAAATTCATAGTTTAAATTTTGCTGAAAAATGCAAGATTGTTAATTACAATTTGTTGGAATTGTATAATTTACAATTAAAAAAAGAATATAATGAGTCTCTTTTTAATAATTATGATAGTTTGATTATTGACTCGAATATTATTAATGTTGAATTGGTGTCTGGTTATATTTTTAAATACATTGATTACATTACAAAAAATTACAATTCTTTAATATCAGAGTTAGAAGATTTATATAGTAAAATGAAATTATTTTTAGCAAGCAAGAATGCAAAATTTTCTTTAAGAGAAAATATATCAATAATTTACCGATAAAACAATATGAAAAACAAAGAAAATATTAAAACGATTCTGAGAAAGATAAATAACTATTTTTTCCAATACAAAAATGGTTATGAGAATCAAGACGAAGCAATAATTGCATTTGCAGATATAGATTTATTAGAGAACAGCTTTGCGGTTTTTACACAAGAAAATGATGAAATATTAAGATTTAATGGTGGGAATCTATTAGATGTTGTAATTAAAGAAATTGATGAACTGAAAGAACAAATCTATAGATTTTTAAAGTCCGAAGTTGTTGATATTAGTAGAATAATAAATTTATCAGATAAGATTCTATATAAAATAGATAATATAGAATATTTTCTAAAAAACTATGATTCAATAAAGAAAATTTTGCTTTAGAAAAAAAACGAAAAAGGTCGCAATATTTTATGTGTATTGCGATCCTTTTCTAGTTAATTTGTGTGTGATGTAATAGCAAAATCTTTATCACAAAAATCAGGTAATTTCGGTTTATTCAAAACCCTCAATTCTAAAAAACTATAAACATCAGGATTCTCCCTGCATGTTTCCTCAACTTCACGGATACAATTAATGCGAAATTGGTCATCATACTCAGTGTTTAACCCATCCAAAAAAAATTCTAATGCTGTATATTTCTCGTGTAAATCAAATAACATTTTTGATAGTTTTTTTGGTGGTATTAAATAATTATAAACAAACGGTGCTTCATAACAAGCATCATACAATATATCCTTCCTCGCTGAAATCTTAAACCATTGGTTATTATCGCAATAAAAGGCTTGACCTACTTCCACAAGTAACAAAATTTTACTTTATGAGTTATTCATAATTCGCGTATACAATTCCCTAGTTTTGCTGGTATTAGAATATATAATTGCATTTTCTAAATCAGCTTCTTTTGGTGTTTTGTTGTAGAGTACACGATAACGCACGAATTGATATACATCATCATCTTTAGCAAATAATTTATCTACATGCCCAATACACTCACGTTGTAATTTTTCACCTAACGTTTTGTCCATGCCATTGATAAAAAACTGAAGTGTGTTGTATTTTGCGTATAACTGACGCAGTTGTTCTAATAATTCATGTAATTGAGGAATGTATGTTAAATAAATGGGTTCACTACATATATCTAATTGTAAATTGATTTCACTTACGCTACAAGTCTCAGGTGTATGTTTGCGACGCGATACTTTATAATATACGTTATTTTGTAGGAAAATAGCCGTACCTGTTTCACCAAAAATCCAAGTTTTTACATGATTAGTTTTGTTCATTATTTTACCTTGTTTCGCATAATATTGTTTATTGTCCCGCATTTGTTTGTGTCATATTGTATGAAACATTTTAACATGTTGTGTGTGTCATGTCAATGTTATAATTCACACCTAACAACATTGCAAATGAGTCAGCAGTTATTATGAATTTTGATATAATTTTTTGATAACTAATTGTGTCAACAATTTTCAGTTGCATTATACTGAAGATTTTTATATAAATTTGACAAAAATAATAAATTCATATAAAATAAGGCATTATCTCGAAATATTTTCCTAATCTTAGTTTTTTTATTTAAAAATATAGTAAAGGAGATAATAAAAAAACAGCAACCAATAACAAGAAAAACGGTAAAACAAATGAATATAAAAAATAATGCCAGATTAATAAATTTGCTTTTGAAAAAATCAATTAAAGCAATAGATGATACTAAATACTACGTTGTATATGTTGATTATTCAACGGGATTAGAAATACCATTGTTTGGTAGTTACAATAAACTCTCAAATGAAGTTGATGCTACATTTGATGTTTATAGATTTCAAAATAAATATGATGTAACGTTAGAGTGGGAATATAAGTTGGGTATGAAAATAAATACAGATAAATTGATTGAATTGGTGACACAAAAAAACAACGACAATATTTTGGCAAATCATACGCAACCACAACAAAAAAACCAAGACTCAGATTTACTAAAAAATATTGACAAGCAAATTCAAGGAATTAATTCTCAAGATTATCCGAGATTTTTTCAAATAAAAACACACAAACAACACGGTTGTAATAAACAAAAAAATGATGATTTTGCTTTTGTTGTTAATGCACTATTTAAAAAATTAAATATCATAGACATGGAAAAAGTCAAACGAGAAGTTAATCCAGAAAAACAAGCTGAATTACTTCCATCATTACAGCTTATATTGTCATATATATTGCACGCTTGGGAATATGATGTTAATAATATAAAAGAAGCCAATAGAAACAAAGAATTTATTAGAATGGTATATAACCAAGCAAAAAAAACAAATCAACAGTATAATTTGGAGCATGTTTGTGGTATAATGAATTTAAATGTTAATTTACCAAAAGAAATAGAATTTATAAAAAGAGCTTTATTTGGACACAAACAACCACAAAAATTAGAAGAGCATTGTGGTTGCGGGTGTAGATCGACCACAAAAAACGATTGGTATGCTGCTGACCCGTCTTTTTTTCGTAAAAAGGATTCTGTCTCGTGCGTTTGTAGTTTATTGAAAATTCTACCTATAGTTATAGAAACAAATGTAAATAGTAAGTCTTTGTTAATACAAAGATTGCTTGATAAATATCCTAATGAAGATACAAAATATAGAGAGTTTGCATTGGAAATATTACAAGGCTTGATAGATAAAAAACAATATTGGATAGAAATATTTTATAAACTGGTTAAAACAGTGATAGAAGGTGAAAATAATAAAACAAATGAATCACTATCTAAAACGATGGTATATTCAGAACTAAATCATTTTATTCATATTTTAAATTCATTGTAATATCAAACACACTATTATTTTAATTGTATATAAATAATAGTGTGTTTTGGTATATACCATCTGTTATTGCGACAAAAACACAGTTAGAATCAATTATTCAGTTAAGGTGGCATATTTACACCATTTTGACGTTTAAGTTGATTGTATGGGTGTTTTTAACGCTTCATATATTCTTTTTGATTTGGTTATTGACTATGAATAAGACATGTGATATAATAATTGAATTATGAAAGAGATAAAAAAGACAGTAAAATATATAGATTTAAATTTATTAAAAATATCAAAATCAAACAACGAAAATAATATTACTAGATATTACTGCCCAAGTTGTATTACAAAAATAAATAAATTAGACGATGAAGGTACACTATCGTTTAATCACTCTCTAGGAAAAGGATGGTGCTATCGTTGTCATACTGCGTTTTTCCCTCAAGGAAAAAGTGTATTAGAAGAATTAGAAGAAGCATCTGACTATCTGTCGGATAATCAGAAAACACTATCAATAATCACCAATACCAATGTAAAAACATTAAAAACTGCACAAAAAACAACGCATCAATCGTTTGCAAAAAAAGAATTGTCAACTAAAGAAATAATTATCACATCTTTAAGTGATAATCATAAAATCTATTTGGAAAATAGAAATCCTTTTATATTAAAAATGGTAGATTATTTGGGATTAAAAAGTGCAAAATACTATAGAGATGCAATTTTTATTCCTTTTTTATTTAATGGCGAGGTGTTTCAATTTCAATTGCGTTTTACTGATTCATTAAAGCCAAAACATTATACAAGTATTGGTGATAAAATACCGTATTCGCCCGATCATTTACTTTTCGATGTGAACAGTGTACAATCATTAAATGCGATAACACTGTGTGAAGGTGTATTTGATGCGATTGCATTAAGGATAATGGGTTATCCAAATCCATTCGCTGTTTTGGGTTCGATAATCACAGATTATCAAATGGATATATTGAGGAATTTTGAATTTGATGAAATATATTGTGCATTTGATAATGAATATTTGAACAAAGAGAATATAAAAAATATAATAAATTTATTTCCTTTTGTTTCTCGGCATAACAGTATCATTTTTCAAAAAATTGATGATATTCAACCAGACCCAGAAGAGTTTTTAAGATATAAAAGTAAACTAAATCAAGATTTGTATGATAAATACAAAGAAAACACTAATAAATGGCTACTAAATGTTAGTAATAAATCGAGATACGCATATTATTGAAAAAGCAATTGATGAAGGTAGCAGGTTAAATAAGCCTGTAGAAATAAAGATACTTTCTTATGAGCGAGAGCATTATTTGGGGATGTCTGAAATTGGTCAATGTCCTAGATTGCTGTGGTTTAAATTCAACAAAATAAAAGAATTTAATGGAATTGAAGTCATACAAAAAGATACTTCTGATAAATTACATCGAATATTTAGGATGGGGCATATCTTAGAGCAAGAAATTATTCATTTAATGGATAGTGGAGGGTTAAGAATATCGGGACAGCAAAATACATATACTGATTTTGCAAATAGATTTAGAGGACATTGTGATGGTTTGGTTAAGATTAATGGTGAATGGCGTTTATTTGATATTAAAACAATGAACCAAAATAAGTTTGAAATGTTTTGTGATGGGAATATCAAATCATTGTTTTTTCCTTATTGGTGTCAACTTAACATGTATATGTATTATGAGGATAATTATAAGCCATCATTTATTATAGCCTACAATAAAAATACATCTGATATTAAGGTGAGAACAGTTGAATATGAACCCACTCTTGTTAAGTTTATGATAAATAAATGCGATAAAATCTTGCAATCAACTTCACCTTCTGATATAATTGTCGGCAGAGCAAATGAGAGTTGTATGTACTGCCCATATAGTTCAATATGCAACTCTATTGACAACCCAATTTAATTAAAAGGTAATTACCAATGACTGAATTAGCCCAACCTATCACTTTAGAAGAAATTGAAGAACAGGTGAAATTGAAGTTTCCATCACATAAAAAATTTAATGACGGTCAATTTCAAATTATCATGAAGATTCTATCTTCTTTCTTAATAGACGGCAATAAATTCTATATACTTGAAGCACCAACAGGTATTGGAAAGTCTGTGATTGCAAAAACAGTCGCAAATGTTATAAATTATTTCACAGTTGCAAATAGTGTAATCATTACCTGTAATCGCTATTTACAACGACAATATTCTTCTGATTTCAATGATATAAAAAATATTGAAAGTTCAAAGCATTACGATTGTGCAATATCCTTATTTAAGGGTGCTGCATCTACTCATTATAACGATATTGATTGTGGCGGAAGATCATGTCCATCAATAGGAAGTTGTGCTTATTTTAATGCTTTTAACGCATTTATTACCGCACCAACAGGTATTACAAATTATGCTTACTATTTAATGAATGCAGAAATAAATAGTAATTTATTGATAGCAGATGAAGCTCATAATATGGAGAGCTTAATTTGCACACATTATTCAATTGAATTGGAGTCTGAGCAAGTAAATGGTTTGTTTAAATATATGAAAAGAATTCATGTTGATAATGAATCCTCATCTAAAATTCGTAGGGGATTTTTAGAGATGAAAAGTTATATTTCAGGGCAGACTGAAGATTTGTCTTTTCTTGATAATTTTATTGATAACATCGGCTTAATGTATAAGCGTTTAACATCTGAAATTTTAAAACATAAACGTGGTAGTAAAACAACGCTAACCTTTACAGGAAAGGAAGAGCATTTATCTAAATGTAAATCATATATTGAATATATGAAAAGATTAGAGGTTTTATTGCAGATTTTTAGAGCAAATCCGTCATCTTATATTAAGATGTATAATGTTGAAAACAATGGCAGTGAAGACATTGTAAAAGCAATATTAAAACCATTAGAACCCAAACATATTGCAAAAATATTATTTGACCGCAGTAAATATGTATTATTGATGAGTGCGACAATTTGCGGTGTTAAGGAATTTGCTGCAAATTTAGGTATCAAAGAATATGGTTTTGATTGTTTGAGTAGTCCATTTCCTATCGAAAATCGACTCATTATGCTTCATAATTTAGAAGGTTTAAACAATGGTAATTTTTCTAAATTAGTTGATTTATATATCGAAAAACTAGATGAAATACTTGATTGTCATGATGATGATCGTGGAATTATTCATACGGTTTCATATTCAAATCAAAAACTAATAGAATCAAAATCAAGACATGCAAAGCGTTTTATTTTACCAAAAAGAGGTGAGGTTTTTGATGTTGGTAAATTAAAGTCAACAAAAAACGGTGTTTTATTATCCCCATCAATGACAGAGGGAGTTGATTTAGCAGATGATTTGTCAAGATTTCAAGTAATATTTAAAATCCCATTTGCAAATTTAGGTGATAATTGGATTAAAAAGAAAATGGAGCTATCTTATGTGTGGTATTTGATTCAAGTTGCGAGAACATTCTCGCAGGCATGTGGTCGCAGTGTGCGACATAAAGATGATACTGCAATAACGCATGTTATTGATGGCAATATTAATAAAATTACGCATCTTTTGCCGAAATATATTCAAGAAGCGTTGAAGGAAGATAATTAGTGTTAATACAACACGGTGTAAATTCTGAGATATGTTTTTTATGTAGCGATGTCTCAGAATTTCAGTTTTCAGAAGAATTTAAAGATATTAGAATTTCTGCCAATAAAAAGATTGTTAATTATTGTGTTACAGATGATCTTAGCGAAACAAGACCTTTTAAAAAGGTTTTTGTTTTGGATAAGCAGATATATAATACACTATCAAACGATAGTCAATATATTCTATGTGATAATATATCTGTTATTAATGGAGATAATGACTCGATAGAGGGTTGTATTGAGCTAAAATTAGATGGTTTATTAAATATTGTTTCACAATTAATGAGAGAGACAGATGTTGCATTGGTGACAATCACTAATGAATTTTATTCATGGGATGATAAATTCAAAATAGAATGTTTGTGGTTTGCTACTCATAAACAAGAATTCAAGATAATTGTTGATAGGGATTTTTATGACAATGAGCTTACTGCAATTGAAAACCTGTTAAGTACAGGTAAAGTATGGATACATGACATAAAAAAAGAAATGTCTATTTATTGGAGATTAACAAAGAAGAAATTACCACTACAAGATATTTCAGTGTTATTATCAATAGATAACCCATCAAATACAAAAGAAAAAATATCTACATTACTAATGCTTTATCTAAGCATTGGTAATTGTCAACAAATAACACCCATTTCTATTTTGAAATTAAAAAAACTGTTATATGAAAAACACAGTGAACCATATCAGTATTTTATCAAACAATCATATTTGTCATGTATTTTAGAATCAAATGCAATTGGATGGGATGAGGGTATTGCATCAAAAATAGAAAAAGTATATTGCAAAAAAAGAAATGAGTATTTGCTACAGATAATAAATCTATTAAAGATTAATATTGAAATAAAGAAAACAGATGTTTACGATGAACATTCACAATTAAAAAGGATATTGAATTTAAATACTAAAGATGGTGCCGCATTATTTTACTCTGTTTTTAGGTGTGAAGATATAGATAATATAGCTAAAATTTATTGGATTGAAAGACAATTAATTTATGAAGGTGTTTATTCAAAATATTGTTTTATACTAAAAAAGCCATTGCAAGATATTATCGCATTTCTTAGTGAAGAAAATACGCATATAACAAAAAAAGTGTTGGCTTCAGTCAGTAAATATCAATCGTTTTATGATTCAATATCTCAAGATAATCTATACTTTTTTTATATGGCATATAAAAAATATGCAGATAATTTTGATATTGACATGATAGAAACATGGGATGATAGATTTAAATTATTGTTTTTTGTAAAGGCTTACAAAAAAATAGACCATGTAATAACAACTTTTATTAGTGGAAATCTTGGTAGAAATAATGTTTATAGCACAACAAATTCAACAAATGAATTTCCTCAAATTCGCTATGAAAAATACAATGGAAATGAAAAAAATATTTATTTATTAAATACGCGTTTTTCAGCTAATTCTACTGAAACTAGACGATGGGACTCTGGTTTTCATATAGTCCCCTCAAATACTGAAATTAGAAGGATATACACACCTAGAAACAATTTTTTAGTGTGTCATTTTGATTACAGTCAAATTGAATTAAGAGTGTTAGCAGCACTATCGAAAGATAATGATTTATTGACAGCATTTAAAAATGGACTGGATATCCATAAATTTATTGCCGCTTATATTTTCAATAAAAATATAGATGAAGTTGATAACGAAGAGAGAAGCCTAGCGAAAATAGCTTCTTTTTCACTGCTATATGGAAAAAAAGCAGAAAATTTTGCGAGGGATTTTTTAAATGGAGATATTGAAAAAGCAGAGTCACTATTTAATTCTTTTTATTCATCGTTTAAGAATGTCCATAAATACATATTAGAAATGCAAAATAATGCAGTTACGAATGCAACTATATCATCTGCATTTGGTGACGTTATTTATTTAAAGGGAGATGTTGAAAAATTAAAGAGATTATATGTTAATTCTCGAATACAAAATACAGCATCACAATTAGCAGCATTAAATTTATATTATTGTGATATAGAGTTAAAAGCAAACAATATCCCACACAAAACTATTTCATTTACGCATGATGCAGGTGAGATTGAGTTTGACGCTAATTATTTTAATGAATTTTTAAATGTTTTATATAATTCAATTATTTATAATGACACACACCCAATAAACCCGACTCTCGATATTGAATTAAAAATAGGGGTAAATTTATATGACTTGGTTAAATTTAAAAAAATTAAAGACAATAAATTTAAGATACAATCTACAGAATACGCATTAAATTTATTATTAGATAAATTGAGTGTTTCTAAATTAGAAATTACCAACAAATACACAAAAAAAGTACCTTATGATAATATGTTCTTACCAAAAAATGTATATAGTTTATCAATAGGTCGTGAAATTTCTTATGTAGAAGGCGAAATTGAAATTTAGAACAAAGGGCAATATTGCGTTTAACACTTTGCAATATTGCCCTTTGTTCTTCAATGCTTTTCATGAAGAGATTTTAACAGTTCAAGCGCGCCTGCAATATTGTAAAAATACGCATCACTTGCGTCTTGAAGATTTACAAATGTAAAACTTTCATTAGTTGTATTCATAACGCATTTTACATACTCGTGATTACCTATTTTTTTTATTGTATGGATTGTTAATCCGTACACTTTTTTGTTTTTTACCGTATAGATAGTCATCCCGACATGCAAACATAATTTCATATTAGCACCGTTTTCGCATTTAAATTAAGAAGAAAAATCCATTTTTGCGAATACTTTTATGTATTCAATAATTTCATCATCAATTGGTATTCTATGATGATTTGTAAATGCAAACAACTCACTTCTACTATATGTACCGCTATACAGATTAGCGTTATATATTCTCCCTCCAAATAAATATGATTTGCCATCGCCATACAATAAGTCAATGATATGATCACTCAACAGATCAGCCTCAATTTCATTGGCTATTGAGTTTTCTTTGTGGTTTAATATTATATGCGCTAACTCGTGGAATGCGACATTTAAATCATAACGTGTCTTTAGAGACATCAAAGATATAAGACAATCACATGCAAAATTCTCCCGTTGTTGTAATTTTACAGCAATCCCCAATTTAAAACACAAAGCAATAAATTTTTGTTTTAAACTCTTTCCTTTGCACGACTGATAAACGCAAACTATATCTTGAGCTAACATTTATATCACCTATTTTCATGGTGGGATTGATGGATTTGATGACACAGGATGTTTTTACCGTGTCACATGCAATCGTGGCGTGTGAAACATTATAACGGGACGGTCGGATCGTGTCAATGTCATAATTCACATCCCACATCATTGCGTCTGTCATGTGTTGTAGCTGCTAAAAACAGGGCTAGAATCGACTTTATGGTATGAATGATACAAACACACCATTTTAAATTTATAATTGATTTTAACATGTTTCTCTATGCGTTAAACCCTAACCACCTGCGTGCTTGTGCGGTCGCCGCACGCTAGTGGAATGGTAAACGCTCGTGAGAATTTTTTACCTTTAAAGTTATATTGATAAATTAATTTTGAGAAGAAATGTGTTGAGGTGAGAAAAAAATTATATTATTAGACCTACCAAGTAAAAGACTCTATCTATCTATCTCCTAACGCGCGCAACTTTTATAATTATTTGAAATTGAAAACGAATCTCGACTTTCTTATTAAAATATCATTAAAAAAACCTAGAAATGTGTGATTAACAAATTTCATTTTTACAGGCTTCCTAGAAATTGTTAGTAGCATGATTAAAATTGTGTTGTATTTAATATTTTTAATGATAAATTAATATGAGAACGTGAAATTTGATTTTTATTTTCAGCAAATTACAAAAAAGTGCGCGCGTTAGGAGATAGATATGCTAGTTACTAGGTAGGTCATTATTTATAGTTTTTTCTCACTTCAACACATTTCTTCCCAAACTTAATTTATTAATACAAAAATTTATCAATATAACTTTAAAGTGAAAAATTTCTCACAAGCGTTTACCATTCCACTAGCGTGCGGCGACCGCTAAAGCACGCAGGTGGTTAGGGTTTAACGCACAGAGAAAAGGCTAAATTTAACTATTAATCTAAAATGGTAGATTTGTACATCCAAAAACACAAAATTGATTCTAGCCCTGTTTTCAGACGTTACAACGCACAAATAAATTATACAATCTAATTTACATGCAATTTAAATAGGTTTTTTTTAGATATTCGATGTAAATTCGGATATGGTTTATCAGTCTATGTAAATATTGTATCGTGAAGAGGGTAAAATATGGAAACTACAACGCTTTCTAACGATTTAAATTCTAATGCACACACTAATCATGTTGTGGAAGTGGCAAATAATGAATCAACATCTAATTTTCAATTTTCAACTGATATTGATGTTGCCGCTACAATTTCTGTTGTTATAACTCTTTTAATTGCTGCCGTTTATCAATATTTTAAATATTCCAATAGGGATAGCAAAATATATAAAGCCGAAACAGATTTCTATTCGCAATTATCTAAAGAGCATGATAGGTTGATAGAGCGTGTAAAATCGTTAGAAAAATCGAGAGAAGAATGTCAAGATGAAACTTTAGAATTCAAAACAAGATTACAAGAAGTTATTGATTTTGAACATGAAAACAAAAGACTTAGAGATAAACTTGATGAAAAAGACAATATTCTAAGTAAAAGAAACGATCAGATAAATCAACTTGTTTCAGAAATCAAAGAAAAAGATTCTCAAATATTAGAATTAACAAAACGTGTAAGTCAACTAGAAAAAACCATTTCACAGATGAATACTCATTAATATGGATAATACAGAATTAATTTTATCAAAAGATTATAAAAATAAAACAATAGAAAACGCATTAAAACTAATTAATGACTCCTCTTCTCAGCCAATAAATTCTATAAAAACAAAAGAGTTGGGTTTTAGACTTGCGCTTACAGGTCTTGCTGAAGTGAATGTAAAAAGAATAGCGCATTTAATAGGTGCTGTTTCATTGTTTGAACAAGAAATATTTAGTCCAGAATATATTCAAGAATTAGAATCTAAAAAAGTATTAGAGTTATATAAATTAAGTGTTGATGCTTTAAATAGTGCTGCACAATATGTAAAAAATACAAGTTCATTTATCGGTTGGGATAATTTAGAATTACAATTGCGTTCATTAATTATAGAAAATAAAGAAATCAAAGGCAATGAAGAAGCTAAAAAAGCAGCAAAAGATTTGTTGCTAATGCTTGGGAAGATGAAAAACAGCAATGAACAATATCAAGACATTACCTGACAATAAATTATACAATGATATTTCAGTTTTAGAATCATTGGTTAAAGATTATGGTCATAAAGGTGCTATGGATGTATTGGCGAGGACTAGCGGTTATGCCAGTCCTCCACCTTACATAGATGAATTTTTAGATGATGAAAAATATCTTGGTAAAATATTAAAAAACGAGAATACAGGTGAAAGTATTCTTTATCCAATATGGCGTGAAGCATTACGAGAAATATTCCCCAACCCATATTATTCACCATATTTGCAAATTATAATAACTGGAGCGATTGGACTAGGAAAATCAACGTTTAGTTTAGCTGCAACATTATACGATCTTTGTAAAATTTTGCACTTAGAAAATCCTCATGATTATTTTAAATTAATAAAATCCACAGAAATCCAGTATGTTTTAATTAATACTAATAAATCATTGGCAGAATCAGTTTTATATAACCAATTAATTGATTGGGTTATGACATCGCCTTTTTTTAAAGAAAAAGTAGAAAAATCACTAGATTCATCATTGTTTTGCAATAAAATATCAGTTGGATTCGGTTCGCGACCTTCCCACGTTTTAGGTGTTGCTGTTGTTGGTGCAATTCTATCAGAGATTAATTTTCAAAATAAAAACACAAATCAAGCAAAAGATAACTTCACAAATGTATTACGAAGAATGCAATCACGATTTATGCAAGCTGGCGGGTCAATGCCCGGTCATATATGGATTGATTCATCAAAAACAGATGAAGGGTCTTTTATTGAACAACATATTGAAAAATGCAGAAACGATCCATCTGTTAGGGTTTTCGATTATGCTATTTGGGAAGCGAAGAAACACTTGGGGTTATATAGTGGAAAAACTTTTAGGGTTTTTGTTGGCGATGCTAATACAGATGCTTTTATTGTTACAGAAACAGATCAATTAAAAAACATTCCTGAAAATAAAGTAATAAACGTTCCTATCGAGTTTGAGATGTCTTTTCAACAAGATTTAATGAATTCGCTTAGGGATATTGCAGGTGTAAGTTCTCTTTCTGCGTTTAATTTTATTTCATCTTCTGAGAAAATATCAGACGCTTTAAATGAAATAAATCCAGTTACAAAAGAAGTGATTACATTAGATTTTTTTGATAGAAGTCAAAAAATAATTGATTATATAGATATTCAATCTATTTTAAGTAATAGAAAAGCTAGGTTTATACATATTGATATAGGACTGGTTTCAGATAAAACTGGAATAGCTTGCGCGTTTATCAGGGAAATGAGGGAAATAGTAAAGCAAGATTTAAATGGAAATTATTTTAAAACAAGAGAGCCTATTATCGAAATAGAGTGGGTTCTAGCAATAGAACCGGTAAGAGGTCATCAAGTAGCATTATATAAACTAAAAGATTTTATTGCAGATTTAAAGATAAATGGTATCCCTATTGCGGTTGTTTCTACTGATGGTTATCAATCAACAAATTTAAGACAAGATATTTCTTTGATAGGAATAGATACAGAATTAATTTCTGTAGATAAAAACAAAGAACCTTATATTACTTTAAGAAATACGATATTAGAACAAAGATTATATTGTGTTAATCATCCAATATTAAAAACAGAATTAAATTCTTTAATTGAGACAAGATTGAAAGTTGATCATCCGTCAACGGGTAGCAAAGATTTAGCCGATGCTGTTTGTGGTGCTGTTTATCAATCAATATATAAAGGCAATAAATACAGGGCTAGTGTTACTGTGGAGGATTATGGAAAATTGATTGACAGAATGTCATCTCAAAACACTTATGAATTACTATTAAATGGAATGTTAAATGAATCCTAATTATATATATCAATATGGTCAAGGGTATGAAAACCCATCCATGATTATAAAAAAAAATATGCCTGCTATTAAAACTTTAATATATGAAGATGTTAAATTAAAGTTTGGTAATGTAACCGCTCAAGTTATTCTTGAGTTTCAAAACACAAATAATTTAGACCGCACTATCTCAAAATATTGTTCAAATGAAGTATTAATGAACCAAATAAAAGAATTGGTTAAGCATAGATAATATGAATATAGATGATCAAATCAATGAAACAACAACAAAAGATTATATTGACACTGTAGATGCTAGAGATCATTTATTGGGTAATGATTATCAAAAAGTTAATTTACATGACTTTAAACGCAGAGAATATCTTAGCAGTATTGTAGGCTCTCTGTTAAGTGTCAATATGGAGAGAGAGTCTTATTATGCTAAATTAGAACAATTACGTTCATTCTATTTAACTCAATTATGTATTGACGTTGTTAGCGATGACGCATTTACAGAAGATGTTTTAAAAGGCACTTTGATAGATGTTATTGTTAATAAAAAGGACTCAATAAACAATCTATTATATACCAACGAATTAAATCAATTATTAAAGAAATTTAGCCTGCCTAGTTTAATAGAAGATATTTTGGAAGATTTATTGTTGTTTGGAGAATACTGTCTTGAAATGACAGTTGAAAAAGGAATAGGTATTACAGGATTATTAGATAGTGTGCCAACAAATTCAATTATCGCTTTATATGATTCAAATGTTCCAAAAATATTTTATAAAAAAAGTGGACTAGGTTATGAACCAAAATCAGTTCATTGTTATGCACATTTTTGTATAGACGCAAGAAAAGTGCGTGTTGAATTACCTAAAGACGCTGTAAATAGAATGGATTTACCATTAAAAAGCCCTATAATAAGAGTAGGTAGGTCTTTGTTTTATGGTGCTTTAGAAAAAATACAAGAATTATATATGTTGGAAAAAGCCGCATCTGCAAATACTTTTTATGGATTAACTGCTGGAAATATTGTGTCTGTTGGATTGCCGCCCACAATGAGTACAGACGATATGTTTAAGGTAACTCAACGCTATGAATCGTTATTGAATGATTCAAAATTAACAAGTTTTGATGTGAAAGATTCAAGACAAATACTAAATGCAATTACACGCGCACTGTCAATCAAAGTTATTCCATCATTTAGTGATAAGGGTGCTTTAGAAAAAGTAGATGTGTTTTCTAATAATCAAATTAAAGAAGGTTTATTACCAACCATTAATGATTATAGAAACTCAGTAGTGCAAACAATAGGCATTCCACCTGAATTGGTTTTTGGCGAAGGCTCTGTTACTCAAGGTTCACGCAGATCATCTTTAAAACAATTTATTAGATATTCTAAAAAAGTTAAAAGTGTACAACGTGCGGTAAAACAAGGAATTATACAAATCTGTTTAAATCATTTAGCTGCCAAATACGGTGATCCTGAATTAGCTGCTGAAGATATATATATTAATATGTATGCAGATACAAACGTTGATCAAATAGAAAACCTAGAAAGCGTACAGTTAGTTATACAGGGAATTAAAGATTTAACTGATTTATTAACCGCTATAAAAGAAGCACCAGTATTGGGACTGGAAGATATTGACTTTATAGATACAGGTAAATTTTTAGAATATTTAGGTGCGGTATTTAATACTGCTGGTTTTAGAGCGGCAGATATGATTAAAACTACATTAACGAAATCACCAAAACCCAAAAAAGATGATGAAGAAGATGAAGAATAAGATAAACGACACTATCGTTAAAGAAAATATATGAATGAATATATAATATTTGAGAACGTTGATGATAAACAAAAATTCACATTTGAAGAAGATATAGTTTGTGAAACATTTGAAGATAATAAAATGTTCATAGATACGCAAAAATTATGTGAAAGACTTGGAAAAAAAAGAGCTTTAAAAAACTATAGACAAAGAAGTTTAATGAAAAGAAATTGGCGTGTTAATAAACATAAGATGATGCGTGGAATTAAAAAATTTCATAGGTCAATGAAAGGTAAAAAAATACATCGCCAAATAGGTAGAAAACTATCATTAAGAAATATAAGACCGTCTTATAGAAGTTCATTACAAGAATCACTTATTGCAATTAATTCTTTAAAGGTGCATCTATTAATAAGTAATAAATACTCATCATCAATTGATGATGAGGTTGATTATGAATTATTTTTAGATGAGGCTTTGTTATATATTGGCGGTATTGAAAATAAGATTAAAGATGCTATTGAATCATACAATAAAACTGAATTAATTTTGGATGATGATGAAATAGAGTTTTTAAATGATGTGATTAATTATACAGAGGAAACGTAATGGCAAAACCTGCTACTTTGGTTACGATAGATGATGTTTGGGAAAGTTCAAATTTAAACATTATAGAAATTGAAGAAGGAAAGGAATCGCCTGTTGACGGAACTCATATTATCGGTCGAATAGTAGGTGAATGTTTTTTTCCTAATAGAGAATCAAGAAACAAGAGATATTATTCAAGAGAATTATGGGAAACGGTATTACAGGATGAGGAATTAGTCGAAAGGCTAAAAAATCGCTCAGTATATGGAACTGTAGGGCATGAGCAACCCGTAGATGATAAAGCTATTTTAGATGGTAAAATTTCACATATAGTTTCTAAATTATGGTTAGATGATAAAAACTGTGGTATGGGGGAATTTCTGATATTGGGAACTCCTGCTGGTAAAAATTTATATACAATATTAAAAGCAGGAGGAAAGATATATTTTTCTACTCGTGCTGCTGGTAAGTTTGAACGCGACAAATCCAATATCTTATCTCCTGATGGATTTAAGTTATTTACCGTTGATTTCGTCACAAGTCCGGGTTTTCTCGAAGCAAGCCCTACAATAATAGAAGCAAAAGAATCTCAAAACAAAGGTTTAAATAATATGGAACAATTCACTGAAGATTTTGTAAATCACTTAAAAACTGAACACGTAGCAATAAAAGAAGAACGTAATTCACTATTAACGCAATACAATCAAGCTGTTAAAGAATTAGCTAATTCAAATGCAACTTTGGCACAATATGAAGGTTTGGGTTCACCTGAATTTTTAGCTAATTGTGTATCTGGTTACGAACAAAACAAAGATAAATCAGAATTAATAAAAGAATATATAAGATTAGGTACGCCTGCTGAAATTTTAGAGGCTCTGGAAAAATCAAGAAAGGTTGGCGAATCTTATAAAATGATCTCTAATGAGTTAGGTACACCTACAGAAATTAGAGAAGTGTTGAGTGCTACAGAATCATATATAAATGAAACAAAAGCAACAATTGAAAATTTAAATAGTAAAATAGAAAAATACCAAGAATTAGGTAGTGTGTCTGAAATACGTGAAGCGTTAGAATCAGTACATCAAAAAATCATTTATGAAATGGGTGAAGGTAATTCGACAAACAAGCGTATTGCTGAGTTTGAAGAAGAATATGGTAGTTTAATCGAAGCCGCTAGAGTTATTGACAAAGTTGAAGAATTTGTTGATGAATTTGGTACATTCGATGAAATAAAAGCAATTTTAGAATTTACCGATAAAAACCTAAATAAAATTCAAAGATATCCTTTCTTGAAAGAAAAATTGAAAATGGTTGAAGATTTTACTAATATATATGGCGATTTACGAGAAATTGCTTATGTGTTAGAAGAAACCAATCAATTTGTACATAAAAATGGTGATTTCGATACAATATCAACAATATTAGAAGTAACTGATGGCTTTACAGAAAGCTATGGAAATTATAGTGAAATTGCTTATGTGTTAGAAGAAGCCGATAGATTTATAGATGAAAATGGTAATTTTTCTATGGTAGCAGAAGCACTAGAAAAGGCAGAAGATAAAATTTCTCATATCAATGAAGAACATAAACGTATCCAAAATATATCTTTAGCAAAGAAATTAGGTGCTAAACCGACCACAATTGAGAAGCTGAATGAAAGTGGATTATCACAATCAGAAATAGCTGAAATTTTCCAAAATGAAAATCTTGGAGAAGTAAAAGCTGCCATGAATAGTGCTAAGTATTTAATGAGTCAACAATCCCGTGAAGTTATTCCACAACCAACTGCTTCTGCAAATGAATCTTTAGTTGGTAGATTAATGAATAACGCTTAATTTGCATAAAATAATTAAATTTACACTATAGATTTAATTATTAGTATTAAAAAAACCAATTAAATTCTTTTACTTTATTGTTTTACACTATAAAATCTGATAAATATAAGGATTTGTAAAATACAAAAAAAGGAATATAAATAAAATGTCTTTGTTACGCCAAAATGAATCACTTGTAGAACGCGATGCTGAGTTGTATTACAAAAAATATAGACCACAATTAGAAGCATTTGAATCAAATTCATTGCTTGCACGGTCTGGTCAATCTGTAAACCCTAGTGATATATATGCAGTAGGGAAACAACTTGAACAATATGAAGATTATCAACGATTCGTAGAATCGAATGGTACGCTTGCAGAATTGGGGCAAATCCCTAATATGGCTTTAGATGTAATTACTGCCAGTTATGGTGCGTCCGTGTTGCCTTTGATCGCATCAACACAAGCAATTGAAGAAGAAGCGGGTATTATTTACTTTAAGCAAATTAAAGCAACTACTACCGGTTATGGTCGTACAGCCGGTGAAATCATAACATCTGCAACTACAGGCTCTAATTATAGTGGTAGTTATGGCAGTTATGAAGTGCTAGAAGAAGCAATTGGTGCTACTGTCGCAGGTGTAACCGATTATACTATTAACCTTGTAAAAGTCCCTGTAAGACCCTTCACTGTGAATTTTAAAATAGCAGATACTTCTTATCGTGCTATTGATGATGGTAAAGGTGCATTATTGGGTTCTGGTATGTCGGGAACGATTAATTATGATACAGGTGTTATTTCTATTGCATTTGTATCCGATCCCGGTGTGCATAGTATCGTGGCATCATACAGTGTCAATGTGGAAGCCAATAATGATTTATTGGGTATATCTGGTTCGTTAGAATCGACAAATATTCGTGCAGAAGTATTCTCTTTAAAAGCAGAATCAGGCTTAAATGAATAGGTCTGAATAAATCCGTTGAATTGCTGGAAAATCCTGTTAAAAACTATACGCTAATTAAATTAGTAATAATTTAAAAGTGAAGTAACTCTTAATAACGTTAATTAAGACTATAGGTTGGGATAATCAGCAGCTAAATACCCTACCACTTAAAAAGTGATTTATGAAAATGATAAATAGGAATAATTTAAGGGTATAAGTCCAGAGACTAATTGTACATTCAAGTGAATGGAAGTGGCGGAAAATGTGAATAACATTTAAGATATAGTCCCATCTCATCGTGAAAACATGAGTAATTTTGCCAAAAACAACAACAACCTAATTATTGGAAAAATAATAATGCCGAATAAATATCTAGTAAATAAACCAATAGCAGCAGATTTAGAACAAATGACAGCAACATTATATTCATTGGGTGCGTCAGTAGCGGGTGAAATACAACCTGAAACTAATATGGATTATCTTAGTGAAATATATGTAACAAGGGCGCGAAAAATGTGTGATTGCGCTGAATTTGTATTGATGGAATCGAAAAGACGTGAATGTAGCGAATTTGTAACAACGGAAGTTCAAAACATATTAACCACAAACGGCGGTATGTTTTTAACCACCACTACATCACATGAATCTATGGAGAATATAGTAAAAAGAGCGTTTGATATGGCGACTCAATTAGAAGTTGAATTAACAGCTAGAACAATTCTCTATAATGCTTTACCAGTAGCAGTATAAAAATAAAATAAATGGCAAAATTAATTAGAACGTAACGAATTCTAATAAAGATAATGTATTGCAAGAATATTCTTTCCAAAAAAGATTTGGACGGATGGCAACTGATGAAGTTGCACAAGATTTAACAAGCGAATTGACAAGAGTTATCAATTCTGTGGCTATTAGACGTATGGATGCTGCATGTTTAAATGTGGTTAATTGGAGTAAAACAGCACCCGCAGGTGTTAGTTATGCAGAACATAAATTAACGTTTATTGACGCATTTGCAAACGCTGAAAACAAGCTAAATGCTGCTGCCGGTCGTGGTAACATATCACGTATGATTGCAGGTACTAATGCTGCCGCTGTATTGCGCGCAATGCCGGGATTTACTACTGTAGATAGTAGCTTAAATCAATCCGTTGGTTTGTATGGATATTTGAATGGCATTCCTGTTATTCGTGCTTCTCAAATCATTGATACTGACACTATTTTGTGTGCATATAAAGGCGGGTCTTATTTTGAAGCACCTTTAGTTCATGCCCCATATATGCCTTTATTTGTATCATCTACATTGTCTGCTGGTAACAATCCATTGAGAAATCAACGTGTAGCCGCTGTTTGGTCTGGTTTGAAAGTGGTTATACCTAGTTTCTTAGTGCGGATTAAAATAGTAGCATAATTAATGATTGCCGTGAGCATTATATTTTTTATTGCCTCACGGCATTAACCATACAATTAAAGGACAATATATATGAATTTAGCAAGTAAAGTTTTAAAGTTGTTAGAAGCGGATGGTATAGATTTACCAAAAGATTTTACCATAAAAGGGTTTCAAGAGAAATTGATTGAAGCCAATAAAACAATAAATCGTAAAATTGCAAAACTATCTAAAAACGCAGATGATGATAAGACAAAAAAAATTATCGCACAAATGCAAGAGACTATTAAACAAAATAGTGAATCTATAGGGTTGTTAAATACTCTATCAGATGATTTAAGCAATCTTTCTGTTGAAACAGTTGAGGTAATATTAAAACAAGCCGAAAAACAAATAGATAAAATTTCAAAATCAATTGAACAATATGATTTAAAAATAGGTGTAGCATTAGCGAATTATGATGATTCTGAAAAATCAGGAACGGGATACGCAAAAGGTATTGCAAATCTTGAAAATAAATTAAGAAACGCAACTGCATTTCCAAGTAGAAAAGCATTGGAAGCTACTGAAAATGAGTTAGCAAAATTAAAAAGACAGCAAATGTATATTTTACGACAAATGGCTGGTAACATGAGTGTGATTTCAACCTCTCAATCTGTGATTCAAGAAAAAGAAATGGAATTAACCGAATGGTATAATTTTTTTGGGAATATTATTAATAAAGTTTCACCAAAAGTTTCCGCTGAAGCTGCACCAGATATACAGAAACTATTAGCAAATATAAAAAGAAAAATAAGCGAAGCTCAAAATGGAAAATTAGATACGAGAGAAAATCGTTATAAGACTGCAATGAAGTTGTATGTGGCGTTAGGTATAAAAGATGAAAATATAGAAAATAATTTAAAACTGGTTGAAGAAACTATAAAGGAATTAAAAGCAAAACAGGCAAAAAAACAATGAGTTTATCAAATAATATATTAAGAATACTGTTTGAGAATAGACTACAAACAAATGAAGCAAAAAATATAAAAATAAATACAACTTCAATAAAAAATAGAGAACTAAAGCCATATATAAATACTTTTACATCGCAAGCAAATAAAGCAAAATACAATCTTGTTTTTGCTGATAGCGGTAGAGATATTTGCCAAATATTTTTACGACCTCAAAATCAGAGTCTTGATAATAGTGAGCGACATTTTAGAATAAGACTAAACAGGAATAGTCTCGAATTCATAGGCGATATTCAGTATCAAGAATATGAAGACTATGGTGATGAAGTTGTAAAAGCATATAAAAAGTATGACCCAGATACAATTATTACTGAATTTCTAAAAGAAAATAGATATCGACCCAGTTATTATGATGATCACGAAGATTAATCTAAATAATACATTAACTATATGTAAAAAAGGTACATAAATGATAGTAATTAAGATAAAAAACAATTCAAGTAAGAATCTTGTGCAATGTGTAATTACAAAAGATTTGAAACAAATTTCAATTAAACCTAATGAGTCTATTACATTAGATTTAAATTCACTAAAAGATGATTGGCGTGCAATTTTGCAATCAATGCACCCTATTGTAGCGTATGAAGCACAAGATACTGATAAAAAAGAAAAAGCTGTAAATCATGTGGTGATTCCACCTAAAATTGTAACACAAAATACAGCACCAACAGTTCAACCTGTTCAAGAAGAAAAAGAAAATAATGAGTTAGATATAGCTGAAAAAACTCAAGAAAAAGAAGATGTTGTTGTTAATGTTGCAGAAAAACCAAATACAGATAAAAAGAAGAAACATCTTTAATAGGATAAAGAAATGAATAAGGCTCAAAATATTTTAGAAAAAATAAATTCAAGTCAATATTTCGATGACGAATATTCTGATGATGAATCTGATGAATTCGATGATGAAGATTCAGATGATGAATTCGATGATGAAGATTCAGATGATGAATTCGATGATGAAGATTCAGATGATGAATTTGATGATGAAGATTCAGATGATGAATTCGATGATGAAGACTCTGATGAAGACTCTGATGATGAATTTGATGATGAAGACTCTGATGATGAATTTGATGATGAAGACTCTGATGATGAATTTGATGATGAAGACTCTGATGATGAATTTGATGATGAAGACTCTGATGATGAATGTAAATGTAAATGTAAGTTCTAACTATTATGAAATTAAGTGATATAATAGATTATATATTACTTGAAACAGGGAATTATCTAGTCTCTGATTTAGTTAAATCAGAGATAAATTTAAATAAATTCCTGATTTTAACTAAGTCTGTGCTGGGTGAATACACTAATTATAGACCTAGAAGAGATAGTAGCACGATATATGTTGAAAGCCAACAATATATCTTTCCTCAAGAGTCCTCACCGATTACAATAGACAAGATTTCTAATAGGTTTATAACTTTAAATAATTTATATCAAGAACCTAATTTAGAACCTAATTTATTGCCAAATAGAATCAGAGATACTGAGCATATCCCAGCATTACCTACTTGGAAATATAATAGACCAAAATTATATATTAATTATGTTGGTTTATTATATGTGATGGGTAATTATGATTATACTATAAGAAACATTTATAATTCTGAAATGGCAATTATTGATTATGATTTAGTTGAAATTACATATTCAAATACAGAATTCCTAAATTTATTAGCGGCGAAATTTTTGATGACAGTAGGAAAGCAAAGAAGAGCATTTACTGCAAACGATTTACCAATTACTACAGATGCTTCTGATTTAGTATCAGAAGGCAAGGATTTATGGGACAGCACTATGGAAACTTTAAGACAAAACAGTACATGGTGGACTATAATTTAATGATTTAAATGAGAAAAATATGAGTTTAGCACGAAATATAATTAGAATTCTTAATGAAGCAGACAATGACGATATGGTTTTATCACGTATTGAAACTTGTTTGACTAAAACAAAAGGTAAAATACTTGATTTATCTAAACTTGGTTTAACTGAGATACCACAAGAAGTTTTTAAATTAACTGGTTTAGTCGAGCTTAATTTATCAAATAATAGACTAAGTGAATTGCCTGTTGAAGTATTTGGGCTTGACAAATTAAAAGAATTGGATATTTCAAATAATCTATTTACTAATTTGCCACATGAAGAATTAATTGCTATGTCTATGGAGGATTCTCTTGAAATTCTTGTTATTTCAGGTAACAAAAATATACCAAAAAAAACAATGAATATGCTACTGAGAAAGCTAGAAACTTTAATTGAAAGCTAGAGCTTTAATTGATGATTAGTATAAAAACATACACTACAAACAATTTAAATACAAACAACTTAAATGTCGTGGAACATGATAAACTACAACATTAGAAAAATCAGAGAAAATACAGATATTATATTATCACCTTCAGAAAAAACTTCAAACAAAAAAGAAATATTAGATAAATATACTGAATGGTTGATTTCACATGGACATGAATTAATGCCCAATAGCGTGATACTAAAAAAATATATAGCAGAGCAGAAACTTTCAAAAGAAGAATATGAAATAATTATAAATGCTATATTTGCAGATATTTTAGACCGCGAACGCATATTAGGTGAACTAGATGAATTAAAGGGTAAGTAAAATGTCCGCCACATTAATTCAATTAATTGATGGTAAAGACAAACTAGGTCATGATTCAGGTGAAATAAAAAAGGTTTCTTTTACTGATATTAAATCTTCAGCAGATGAAAAAACATTATTATTTAGAGCGGTTGCCATTGGTGCAAAACGTCAATATGAAGTGGAGATATTTTTTGATAATATTTCTTTTGCAGAAAAAAAGGATGCCGACCATCAATTGTTGACGTATATTAAAAGCATTCCTTTTTTTGCAACAATGCCGTCAATTCACAAAACACCCGTAAAAGTAAAGTGTTCATGTGATGATTATAAATATACATGGGCAAATGCTAATAATGCGAAAGATGCTCATTATGGTAGTGTAGATAAATTCGTTGTAACAGGTAGAGGTAAACCAAGAAATGCAAAACATCAAATTGGTTTATGTAAACACCTAACAGAATTAACCACTATTCTTGAGCATAAAGGTAAATTACATCAATAAATTTTGGAGAGATTATGTCGTTAGCAGGAAATATTATTAGAATAATTGAGAATGAGGGTAACATCAATAAATCCTCACCATGCGATTTAAAAAACATGACAAAAAAAGGAGTATCAGAGAAAGATATTCTTACGATTTTTTTTTCATTGGACGATAAATACAAAAAAAACAAGTTGAGTCTCTTGAACGCTTATATAGAAATGATTGCGGATTTACCAAAAGATGAAATATCATCTATAGTAAATGCTGCAAATCAATTAAAAAGGAAAAAAGTTGTCAGTGGAGAAGAAATAATGTTGTTATGGTCGCAGATTAAAGAGAAATTAGAGTATATGTACAACGACAACGATTGGTTACGCAAGAGTAAGGAGAGAGAACGCCTAGTTTGGTTTTATAGTGCTATCAATAAGGTAACTAATGATTGTAAAGACACTTAGTATTGATAGATAGTCATAAAAAAACAACATTTGCAATACAAGACCACAAACAATATATGGAGAGATTATGTCGTTAGCAGGAAATATTATTAAAATAATTAACAGTGATAGCAGATATACCATTAATGAAATGTCATATAAAGCACCAATTAACTCACGTAATGATGAAATGAGTGCAATTAGATTAAAGAACTTGTATAATAAGGGCTGGTTCAAATTAAAAGATTACGATATCGAAGATGCTTCAGCTATCATCGAATTGATATTGGAAAAGCATTTATTGAAACCCATTTACTTAATAGATAATAAATCAAGTATAGTTTCTAAAGTGGTAGCAGGTGAATTGGATTTGTTCAGTATTTGTAAGTATTTGAACAATGAGTTTGCGTTAATTGGTGTTGATGATTTAGAAGGAAAGAAGTTCGACGAAATTCCAGTAAAATTACAAAACAGACTTGAAGATAAAAATGTTAGTCTGATTTATCTTGATGATACAACCACACCTGAGATGATTCAAAAAATAATCAAATATCGGTAAGTGGTATGTAATATAAAAACCATAAACCATAAACAATATATGGAGAGATTATGTCGTTAGCAGGAAATGTGATCAAATTACTTAGTATTAATGAAGCAAATACAACTATTTACTCTATAGGTAGTGTTGAAGTTGAAATATCAACAGAAGTAAAACGGATAACCAATAGAATTAAGAAAAACCTGCCGAAAGGTGCGACATTGTATGCAGGTATAACAGGTCGTGAAAAAGACGAAGATGGTAAACTAATTTTGGTGTATTGCAAAGATGGATTATGTGAGATTCAAGATAATCCATCAATTTTAGAGAAACAGTTGAAAAGTGGCGACTTTAAAGAACCCACCATGAAACCAGAGACAATCTTTGTAAATTTAGCAAAGTCTAAAGTGTTCATAGATGACGATTACACAGAAAACATGCAAAAAAAATTGGTAGCTCATCGGCTGATCAGAGTAGGATATGTTGCAGGCGAGGCTAACTTTTTGGAAGACGCAATGAATTTATGGTAGTTCTACGTTGGTAGTGATATAGATTAAATTATATGAAGCATAATGATTTATAATAAATAATATATTGGAAAAACTATGTCGTTAGCAGGAAATATTATTAGAATAATTAATAATGAAGATAACACTGAAAAAACCATACCATCACCATTTTATGTGAAGGATATGTTTATCAAAACCAGAAGTCACGCATTTAAAGATATATGTGAAAAGTTTTTTTAATGGATATTAAATTTACGAAACAGAAATTGAAATATCTGCAAGATTGCATCAATCTAGTTAATCATTTACCACAAGATGGGGTAAAGAAATTACGAGATGTCAGCAGTACAGAAGAAATGATGCGATTATGTTGGGAGATTTACTCGATATTATTCGGTAATAGCAGTTACATGACTACTAAAGGTGATGTAAAATTAAACGATTTAGGGTTGAAAAGAATGAAATCATATCTCAAAAATACCATCATTGAGATATGCAAGAATTATCAAGCCACTTAGTGTTGATAGATAGTCATAGAAAACCAACTTTTGCAATATGATCTTAAAAATTAATAAATAATATATAGGGAATTTATGTCGTTAGCAAGTAATATTATTAGAATAATTAATAATGATGATGGATATACTATTAATGAAGCAAAAACAGAAATAAAAACAGCAATTGATGGTACAAAAAAGGAATTCGGAATAAAAGGTATAAATGCTTTTAACAAAGCAGAAACAGAATGTGGTAAAAAAAAGGGTTTGACTGCATATATTATTTATGGTTGTAGTGAAACGAATCCTATTGCTGTTGCTTTTTGTGGTAAAGATAGTGGTTCTGGATTATATTCTTGTGTTTATACAGATACGAAAAATTTTAATAAACTTATAAAGGAGTATAACGTGAATGGTCATAACCCATTTGAGTATCGTTGGGGTAGTTACTATCAAGAATTTAAACCAGAAAACACACCAGAAAAAACGTTTAATACCATAATGAAACACTGCGATAAAAGTCAAATATTTTATGTAACAGGTGAAAAGCTCTTTGAAAAATTAATGTAATATAAAAACCATAAACCATAAACAATATATGGAGAAGTTATGTCGTTAGCGAGAAATATTATTAATTTGCTTAGTATTAATGAAGAAAAATTAATGTTTTCTGTAGGTGGTTATGAAATTACAGTACCTCAAAAAGTGAAAATACAAGTCGGCAAAATTAAAAAACAAATGCCACGAAACGCAACCTTGTATGCAGGTATAAAAGATAATGAGGATGTGGTTTTGGTATATTGCAAAGATAAATTATGCGAAATTCAAAATAATCCATCGCTTTTTTTAAAACAGTTGAATGATAACGACTTTGAATACCCCAAGAGGAAACCAAATGAAGTTATTCAAGAATTAATTAATTCCAAAACGTTTTTAGATGACAAGTTTGATGCAATAGAGGATGGACAAATGAAATTAGTTTCTTCCCGACTGTTTAACGTTGGTAAGCGTGAAGCAGGCGATGATAGCTCTATGGAACATTATTTCTTTAGAAGAAAACAAGTGTTGGGTCGGAGGAAAGCGAAAAAGTCAGGTTTGTTAAATTGATTTAAATATTAGAATCAATATTATAAATTTAAATAATAAAATTGGTTCTATTTATCATAATAATGTGATATTAAATTATGGATATCGACGTACAGGTAGCATCTAATATAAGAAAGAATTTAAGGCATTACAAAGAAGAAGGTGACGATAAAGGCATTTTACTATTAATATCTTTATGCAATCTAATTAAAGATGAAAATTTAAGAAATAAAACTGTACAAAATTTATTTTCATCATTAAATTAAAAAATATTAATCAAAGGAAAATAACAATGGCAACATTAGCACAAAGAATAATAAGCAAAATAAATGAAGCTGAACCTGATAAAGTGCAAAGAAAAGGATTAGCTGAGTTAAAGAAGAAAACAAGTCCACTGTATATGAATGGTGATAAACTGACAGCATATATTGAGGTTGCTAAATTTTTACTTCAATACAATGAAGATGTAAGTAATATGTTAAAACAATTGAGTTTAATAAGAGATGCAAGAGAAAATAATGGTGGTTTAAATATGGAACAACATAATAAAGCTAATGAGATTTTCGCTCAAATGGTGAAAGTAGCTAAAAAGAAATTTGGTAATGAACTTTGTAAGAATTACATAAATTATCATTAATATTTTATATGTATTTTTCACAAAGTGCAAATAGGGTATCCAGATCAAATCTACTATATTGTATTGAAATATACGGAACAATGACAAGTGTTTATTTTCCTGTCAACATGGTAACAATTCGGGCTGATTATGATTTAATTAATTATAATGATACACCCGATTACGAGGGCAAAGTATTAATTAATAGTGTATTTAAAAATAAAAGTACCAATCTATCAATATTACCATTTACCCCAATTGACGATGAAAATGCTATATATTCAACACTAGAGTTTCCAATAGGCTCACTTATTGCTCTGCGTTTGAGTCAAAAAATACAAAATTATCAAGTTAATAACATTCAAAAGATAGTAGATAATGACGAAGTGTATTTTTATAAATATGTACTTACCACATACACATTGACAAATAGTGTGGTTAATCATAATGATGCTCTTTCAGAGACAGAGATTTCTCATGATGAAATAGTAACGAATTTATCAAGTCAAGTTGAAATAAATCAATTTGAGAAAAAACCAGAATTAAACAGTGTTGATAGCGAGTCCAATCGACCTTTGTTTATTTCGAGAATAATAGAAAAATGATAACTGATGTAATTACCAAGTCTTTAAATAATTGTTTAATCAATTTATTTAAGGACTATTTTTTTATCTACCCTTATTTTAGTCCTTCATTAGACCCTAATAATGATATTCCAAAATTATTTGAAACAACAAATCAACAGAATATTAAATTATTAAATAATAAAGATGGCAGGGTTTATCTGTTATATAACAGAAGTCCTTTTACTGGTAATGAATTATTTAGACATTCAACCGAAAAAATGTATGCTATTTCCAAAAACGATATAAAGACAGCGCAATTAAAAGAATTTGTTTTTGGAAAAATTACATTAAATTATAAGTTGATTACTAATTATAGGGAAGTAAATGAAGTATTTGAAATACTTCACGCAATAAAGTTACGCAGAAATACTGATATAGAGATTTCAGTTCAACTTGAAGATACAATTGATACAATAAAACTTGTGTATAATTTGAATTTTCCTGATATCAGTAGTTTTGAATTAGTTGATTTTAATAAATATGGTGCTTTTTGGTCATGTGATTTCTCTGTAGATATTCAGGGTATATTTATATCGCCTGAAAGTTATATGTATCCTAGATTATTAAATATAAAAACAAATTTCTTTGTAACTGATAGCACAAAAGAATTGTATTGCCTTGATAATTATATATCAACTTTCAATACAGAATATATATTAGATGAGGAAGGTAAAATCACAAGAATTGACAATAAAAAAATTAGAGATGTAAATGTAATTATATCTCGTTTTACGCTGGATGAATGATTATGAATAACCAAATAATTAAATTAGTTGAAATAGTAAATACAAATAATTCTCCAACGTATTTACCTATGTCTATTGATGAAAGAGATACAATAGTTGTGCCACCTAAAGGCACTATGACTTTAAAACTTACAGATGCTCAAATAGAGAAATTGAAGAATACAAAATTGCAGTTTAAAATAAAGGGATAATACTATGGGAATGGGTTCACCTAATGTATATATTCAAGAATACGACCTATCTGAAGTTGTAAGCACGTTTAATGGTGTTATTGGTGCAATTATTATTGACTCTGAACGAGGCAAAGTTAATGATAAGATGTTAGTTACCAATGAAAAACAACTAATTGACAATTATGGAAAGCCACTACCAAAAAAATACGGTTTAGGTATCTATAGTGCAATAAATTTCTTGAAAGAAAGTAATAAATTATATGTTGTTAGAGTTGATAAAGGGCAAACATACTCATCATTATTAGTACGTTCTAAGATAAATCCAATTTCAGAGTTTGATGAATATGGTTATATTTTGGAAAATCCTGTTATTGATCCGATAGTTCAACCGCTAGGGTCTTTAACAGCAGAACAAATTGAAGGTTTTCAATTTTCACAATATCCAACCACCAGAGAAGTTAGCTCGTACTTACCTCCAATCGCATTATTAGATAAGCCGTATGAAGGAGACAATGTATTTAATATTGATAACACAGCACCAATAGAAATAGGTGATAGCGTCACATTTAAAGATACTACTGATATGTCGCGTGAAGAATCTATGATTTATCAAACATATACAGTTATTCAAAAAGATACTGTTTTAACACCGTATGATTTCATAAGAATTGATGGTGCAATAAACGCAGTGGCGTATGACAGTGAAATTAAAGCTGTTAGACATTACTATCTAAATACATCTCCTATAACCTATGCAGATAAGTTAGCAGTCTCTACTGATTCTCTTATATATTCCAAAACACTACATAATTCTATAGTTGTTAATTCTAAATTAAAATTTGGTGTTGATGGCTCTAATGAATTAACAGTTTCATCTATAACTCCGGTCATCTTTACTGAAAATTTTAACACAGATATTAATATAAATGGTGTTGATGGCTCTCCAGTTATTACAACAACAGATGATTTAGCACCGATTACTGTTGGATTAAGAGTATCAATAGATGATCAATCATACATTGTATCAGAATTTAATCCTACTGCATCTCCAAAAACAATTTTATTAAATAATCCTATTGTTTCTAAATGGCATGTCACTAATATAATTGATAGCTCCAATGAAGGAGCGAGTGTTGCTCAAAAAATAACATTATATCCAGATGTAATATCAAATGTTAAATATACTATCACAATCAACGGAAATGATTATACAATTACATCAGAAAACAATGCTACGAGAACAGCGATTATTAATGCAATTGTGACTGCAATGTCGGGTGATGCCGATGTTACTGCAACAATAAATACTAATAATTTAGTTATTGAAGCTAAGGTTGCTGGAGTCCCATTTACATATAGTTTTAAATCTATTGCAGGTTTAAAACAAATAGTTGATTATAAGAGTATCTCGTTTACTTCTCAGATTGGTGTTGATATTCCAAAAGGCACAAATGTAAAATTAAAATCCACTCAGGTTACAAATTACATACCTATTGTTAAAGCCAAAGAATTGATACCGGGTACAACTGATACAATAAGAATTTCAAATAACGATCCTATTGCAGAAGAGGATTGGATTGAAATAAATAATACGCAATATAAGGTATTATCTAAGTGGCAAACCCACAATTATGTGAATACAATTACAGTTGACAAGTTATATGCAGATCAAATATCTGCAACAATTGGTAATGAAGTTTATAAAGTAGTAAAAGGCGATTTTGAACATCATGATGCTTTTATGGTTTATGCTAATACTCCGGGTGAATGGGGTAATAAATTAGCAATTGCAGTTAGAGATAGCAAAAATTATGAAGAAGCATTTTGGATTGATGTTTATTTTGATGGTATTTTAGTTGAAGAATGGGAGGTTGCCAGAAAGCAAAGTAGAGATGGATATGGTCGGCAATTGTTTTTAGAAGACAAGGTTAATCAACAATCATCATATATTCGTGTTAAAAACAATGAATTTATGACTGATGAAAATGGTGAACCTGTAGAGCCGTTGAAAACTTTATATTATATAAGACAACCTTCAAAAATACCAAATTATAATAAAAACGCTACAATTGTAGAATCTGTTTGGGATGGCGATAATAGAATTAGAATTAACACTGAAGAAGTTGTAAATATTGATGTCACAAAACCAGTAGAAATTAATGGAACTACATATAAAATAGCAACTATTGCACCTAGTATAGCTGAAGGTGCGTTAGATACTATTGTATTACAAACTCCAGTATATTTAGGCATGGATTATTTACCTCCAATGGATAGATACATTCCCATCAATTCGCCATTAAAACAATATTTTAATCGTGCGAAGATTTATGAACTATCATTGGTTGCGGCAAACGCTGAAATTTATGAAATAATTATAAAAGGCACTACCTATACTAATTATAGTAAAACATACAGTTATACCGGTCAAGATAATTCAACAATATCGAGCATTTTACAGGGAATAGCAGGTGTAATTAATGCAGATACTACAAGCCGTGTAACAGCTAATGTCGTAGGAACAAAACTACTTCTACACGCTAAAGTTGCGGGTGTTGATTTTACAATAAATATTTCTAGTAATATTACAGCAATAATCAAACAAGAAAATGCAAGAATTTATACAAATTATAATTTAGAAAGGATTAACGGTTCGATATTACCAAAAGTATCTTTAAATGCAACAATAGAATTACTTGGTAATTCGTATGTAATTAGAGATGCAGGTGCTAATAAAGCTACAGGCGGAAATGATGCAGGATATCCGACAATTGGTCAATATTTAATAGCATTGGACTCTGTTTTTCAAGATGCTGAACAATGTGATTATCTTGTGTTTTTAGATAGTGGTGTTACAGCAAAGGCTTATCAACAAAGAATTGTTGAAATTTGCGAAAAAAGACAAGACTGTTTTGCTTTATTGTCAATGGATTTTGATGCACAAGCAAATCCAGATATTGTTTTGGGTGTATTGAAATATCGTAGTGAATTAATGATTAATTCTTCTTATGGTGCTATTTATACCCCGTGGACGAAAATTTACGATAAGTATAATGATTTTGAAATTTGGATTTCACCTGAGTCATGGGCATCTCGTGCTATTTCATATATTTCTACTAATAGGGAATTGTGGTATGCACCCGCAGGTTGGGATCATGGGCGTGTCGTTGCTTTAGATGTATTTCGTAGATATACACTAGGCGAGCGTGATATTTTATATGATAATCAAATAAATACAATAAGATTTGCGCCTAATAAGGGTTTGGTTATTTGGGGTCAAAAAACATTACAAACAAAACCAAGTGCTTTAGATAGAATAAACGTGAGATTTTTGTTAATTGTTATTGAACGTGGTGCTAGAGATTATCTCGAATATCAAGTTTTTAAATTTAACGATGATTTTACAAGAAATAAAATGCGTTCAGACCTTAATATATTCTTACAAGATATTAAAACTAGACGTGGTTTATATGATTATAATGTTGTTTGTGATGAAACAAATAATACGCCTGCTATTATTGATAGAAATCAAATGTATGTTGATATATATTTACAACCCATTAAAACAGCGGAATTTATAACAGCACGAATTGTAATAACAAGAACTGGCGCAAATTTTAATGAAGTTAGAATATAGGAATATAGGAATATGAAATACACGGCTGATCAATTACATAAAATTGCTGAAGTTCAAACGAAATTTCATTGGGATGTAACTTTTAGTGGCGCACCATTTGCTAACGCTGAAGGTTTGAGAATGCGTGCAAAAACAATGGGATTACCCAAATCCACTCATGCAAAAATAGATGTTGTTGCTCATGGTTATACCTTTCCGGGTCCGGGTATAGTTCAAAGAAATGGTAGTATTACTTTAACATTTTTTGAAAGTGTTACTGCTGACATCGTTGAAACTATGATGAAATGGCATAATGACATATACAACTGGACACAAAATGATGTAACTGGCATACAAGGAGTAGCACATGCTGCATTATTTGGTGAAATAACCATGACTTTATTGGATAAACAAGATAAACCAAAACAAATATATGAGCTACATCGTTGTATTATGACAGATATGGATCAAGGTGGTGATTTAGAAGCAGGTGATAGTCCTGCGGCTTTTGAACCCGTAATGACAATAGAATATGCGTGGTTTAACTGGAAAAAAGTATAATCAGATATTTTATTGTATATGCCGTTATTGCAATAAAAACAGGGCTAGAATCAATTTTATGATTTAGATGTATAAATCTATCATTTAGATATTATAATCAAATCTAGCCTTTCTCTTATGCGTCAAATCCTAACCGTCTGCGTGCTTGCGTTTGTTCCGCCCGCTACGGAAGGATAAACGCTTGTGAGAAATTAATCATTTAAAATTACATTATAAATGTATATAAAAAATAAATTATGACAAAATTAGCGCAAAAAATAAATAGAAATATAGGTAAAGCAAACGTAAGTGTTAGTAGAATAAGAATTAATGAAGAAACATCATTCCCTGAAAATATAGAAGATTGTAAAAACACATGAAGAAAACGGTTGAGGAAATAGCGGAACTTATTTATGAAATGGTGGATAATAATTATCACACAGAATCATATTTGTTGGCTGCTGTATGGACAAAATCAGCAAAATATACGAAAATATTTGAAGGAATTAGGATGATACAGGAAGCTGAGAACAATTTACCACATCTTCTTTCTAAATACAGAAATAAAGTGCTTGACGAATTTGAGAATTTTTTATTACAAAATAATTTTGAGATGCTAAGTAAATCATTTTAAAATACTAAATAAAGCAATATTCTCACAAGCGTTTATCCTTCCACTGCGTGCGGCGACCGCTAAAGCACGCAAGCGGTTAGGATTTAACGCACAGAGAAACGATTAAAATCAATTATAACTATAGTGTTGTAATTGATTCTAGCAGGATTTTTTATCCAAATATGTATTTATAAAAAAACAAAATATAGAGAGAGTTATGAGAGCTATAAAATTATTAGATACAGTAAATGAGGCATTTGTCTCTAGTATAATACTTAATAATGAAGTTGATATGTTGAATAAAAGAGATTTCACTAGATACATTAAAAACAATGAAGTGTTTATGGACGATGTGTTAAGCGCAATAGCAGATACTATTGGTGCATCTTACGAACAGCAATATGAGTCTATATATACATTTATAAAAAACAAGCCAAATATTAAACGAAAAGAAGTAAAACCTATAATTGAAGATTTATTGAGTGGTTATACAGCATACAATGTAGTAAATCATTTTGCATTTCAAATAATTACACTTTGTGCTGATTTGGGTTTATTGGATAACAATGAAATGAATTTAATTGTAAGTGGTAGAAATGGTATGTATCCTTTGTTCACGCAAAATGGAGATGGTCATAGTAGAAATAAAACAATTCTATCAAATGAGAATTTTGAGGCTTCGATAGAAACAATAAGATTATGGATTAACGCCCAATGGCAGGCTGGATATAAAGCCAATACATTCCTAATCCCAAGAGCTAAATCATCGAATACTATTGCGTTATATTTACCACATATTAAAAACTGTAGATATTTAGAAGTTAATGATTTTTTTAATGGTTTTTTTAATGGTATTTTAAATCCAGACGAAATAATTAAACATATTGCAATGAATAGTAAAGTGTATGCCAAACTGCGTGATATGATAGAACAACAATTGTTTAGAGTGATTGATCCTACTCAAACAATACAAGATGCTGTTAGAAAACTTGATAGATTGGCTAATTCAGTAGGTTTAACAGATAAAAAACAAGGTTTCGCTGCCAAAAGTAGGTAATTATGTCGCGTGCATATAGATTATTATTGTTGATTAATGAGGATATTGGAAAGCTAATACCCATGAAAATCTATATGGATTTAGATTTTATAAGAGAATATAGTATTCCTACGGTAGATTTGAAAAGCGACAAAGAATATACAGCAAAAGTAAACAAATTAAAAACAGATAAAAAAACAGAAATAGCACAGAGAAAATCTCAATATGAGCAAGATATTTCTGCTGCCGAACCAAACACAATCAAAAGTTTAACTACTCAATATAATGATGATATTAAAGAATTAGAATCTGATTACAAAGAGAGATTTGATGAGTTAAAAGAAATATATTCAGAAACCGTCCCGTTAAAAATATCTAAAAATAAGCGTGGAAATGCTGTTTTTATTCATACAGATTCTAAAAATTATTGGTATGATATTCCTATAGCTGTTTCTGAATTTATGTTTAAATGGATTATCAATCATGATATGGATATGTTTATTGTACCAGATAATAAAAAAATATCATTAGATACTGAAATTAATAAAAAAGATTTAATTAAGTGCGAAAATATAAAGCAAATTAAAACAACGAAAGCAATAATTATGATGGATAGAGATGAATAGTTATTTTATTAATATAACAAAACAATTAACAAAAGGAAAATAAAATGTACGAAAAAATTAATTATTTCATGGATATTCATGAAGCATATTCAGAAGAAAATTATGATAGTGAATATGAACCTATCCATGAAGCAGGTAGATGGGCATGGGTTCGCAAAATGATAGGACTTGGACTTCTTCCAACTGGGAAAGCAAAAGGCACAAGAAAAAAGGGTGCTAAATATGGTGCGATTGACCCTAAATACATTAAAGACAATAAGATTGATTTAGCAGCATTAAAGAAAGATCATCCTGATAATGTGACAAAAGGTAAATTAATTCACACACTTTTGAAAAACAACAAAAGCAAGGATAATAAAGGTAAGAAGGCAGGAGACCCCGACCATAAACCAGACCTGATACAAGGTGGATCATTTGCAAATATACATGGTGAACCTGCAAAATTAGATAAAATTATCAGAAAAACAGCCAAAAAATTAGCAAAAGAAAGAAAAATTATTAATAAAAAAATAGAAGTTATTGATAAAGACTCGAAACTATTGAATCAAAGCATGGCTTAATTAAAATCCACACTATAATGTTGCACTAGACTTAATCTATAAATAAGAGATTATTTACAAATATAATTTAATTAAATAATGCAGAATAAAATATGAAATTCAGCCTAGATTCAATCCATAAATCATCAGAATTTTATCAAGGTCACTTATGGTCGGTAAGATTTACGGAAAGCACCCCCAATATTTTGCAAAGTGGTGGTGCTATTAATGATGTTATTCCTGCTCAGAGTGTGACAGAGCCTATTTACAATATAGAATATGAAACTATTCCTGTGGGACCCGGTTTGAATTTACCAATTCCAAAAGCTGTAAATTATTTAGGTGAATTAACTGTGGATTTTTATGATGATGGAAATAAAGGACGTTTATTAAGAGTTCGTAATTTCTTCAGGGATTGGTCTAGGTCTATTCACACAGATCAAGGTTTTGTTGATATAGCTAAAATGGTAAAAACAATAGAAGTTAGAAAATATAGTAGAGATAGCGGCGGTCATGTGCTACAAAGTAAATATGATGTCTTGCCACCTGATAAAACAGATTTTCAAGGTCAAGCATCTGCGGAATTTGTTGTAGCTAGTATCACAATGAACATTGTACGAGTTCATCAAAAAAACGAAAAATAACGAGATATAAAAGTGATATTAATTAAAGATGATTGTTTAAATGCAATAAAAGATTTAGATGAAAATTCAATTGACGCAATAATTACAGACCCACCATATCTAACTACAGATTTGCATTTTGATAAAAATAATTTAAATATGCAATGGGTAAATGAATTATTAAGGGTTGTTAAGCCTGATGGTTATTTAATTGTATTTTGCCCAATTGAAATGTCTGCACATATCTCTACTATTTGGAGTTTTAGATTTAACGGTGTTTGGTTAAAAACATTATCAGGAATGAGAACACACTCAGCAAAAAAGCCACGTTGTAAATCAGAATTATACACTGTTTTCGCACATCCCGAACATAAAATAAAAAATTTAACTTGGAATCATGTGAAAGTAGTCGGTGAACCCTATTCCAAAAAACAGAGAAAATCAGGTTATAGGAGAGGTGGCAAAGATCAGATAGATAGAGCATGTCAATCTGCTTGGACTGAAGATAATTATGTGAGTAGCAATGATGGTTTTCGTTATCAAACAGATGTTATTTTGGGCAATCCAAAGCCGTGTATGCCTCATTCTGAAAGAACAAAACATCCAACACAAAAACCAGTGAATGTTATTGAAACATTAATAAAATGGGTAACAAATGAGAATGACGTAATTCTTGACCCTTTTATGGGAAGTGGCACAACAGCTATTGCAGCACTAAATCTAAATCGCAAATTTATTGGTATTGAAATAAATCAAGAGTATTTTGATATAGCTAGAGAAAGAATTGATAAGCACACAAATGAAAAAACATATAAATTATTATAAGACATTTATTTATGTTTAAATCCACAACAGATGAATTTAGTGTCAAACTTAAAGGATATCTGGTATGAAACATACAAAAAAATTTAATGAAAATGTTGAAAAAGCAATTTATAAAGCATCTCAAAAGCATGGATTGCCCTTAAATTTTATGCGTTCAATGGCGGAAATAGAATCTGCCGGTGATGAAAAAGTTATCAATAACTTAGGATATGCAGGATTATATCAGTTTGGAAAAACAACTGCTATAGAGATGGGTTTAAATCCCAATGATAGATTAGATGCAGAAAAAAATGCAGATGCAGCAGCTAGATATACATTGCAAAATCTTAAATATCTTAAAAGTCAAGGCTTTGATATTGATATTAAGAAAAACCCTGAAATAGCATATTTAGCACATCAACAAGGTGCAGGTGGTATTTCTCAAATATTGAAATCTGCTAGAGATGGTTTTGATGTTAGTGCTAGTATTAGAAGAAATATGAATACCAATGGTGGCAAAGGAAAATCCACAAAAGAATTTTTAGATTATTGGGCTAGTGAATATAAAAAACGTACAGAAAAATTAGCATTAATAGATGACGTTAAAGAAGATGATGAAATTAAAGATGTTTTATTTTAACCTACCTTAGAGACTATAATGTTTAAAATCGTAGATGAACAATCAGCACCAAAAACCAAAGAAAATTACAACGAATTAATAGAAGTTAAAGAATTGCCAAGTGGGTTTAAAACATACAACACAACAAGCGTTTATCTTAGAGGATTAACTGTTGGGGAAGTTAGAGCATTAAACAGATCATCGGATGTTTCTTTTAAAACATTAGTGAAAATATATGCAAATGTTATTAAGGAAGTTAAAATAGAAGATTTGTTGCCTATTGATTTCAAAGCGTTAATGTTTTATGTGGCAAAAATAACTGATACAGATTTTGCAATTAAAGCAGAAAGTAAATGCCCTTCTTGTGGAAACAGCTTTCCAATTACTATTAAACTTGAAGATATAGAATTTGATGACCTAGAGTCAAAAAATATAATTATTGATGATATGGTATTTAATCATATAAGAATACGTGATTTATTAATGTTAGATGCTGTTAAAACAAGATTAGGTGATGAGCTTAATGAAGAATATGATGATGAATTATCAATACTCACATTTTGTAAAAACCAAAATATTGCAAATATAGATCAGATAGATGATGCTGTTTCTATGTTTATTGAAGAATATAATAAATTAAGTGCTTTGCCTGCTAAACCTTATTCAACTAAACTAAATGATGTATATAAAAAAATTAACTTAGGATTGAAAAACATTGCCATTAAATGTCCTTCTGAACCCTGCGGTCGTGAATATAGTTCTGCATTAGAATTAAATTTCACAAGGTTGTATCTTTAAGGTGAATTTCAAAAAGTTTAATGAATTTATGTTTTATTTAACATTTAATTTACATCTTCAATATAGTGATGTTATTGCAATGCCTTATTCGGATGCCATTAGTTATAACGATAGATTTATTAAGCATTATAAGAAATAATAGAATGTTAATTTTAAATGGAAAAATCTAATATGGAAACAACAGAAGAACAAAAAAATAATCAAGAAAATGAACAAACAAAGATTGTTGTTAATCCAACAAGAAAAGAAGTTGAAAATGTTGCTAGATTAGAAAAACCATTTAAAACACCTGAAAAATCATTGCTTGATATATTAAAAAAAAACTCAAAAAATCCAGAAGAAGAGCTTGTCGATAATAAAGTTAAAAAATCTATTAAAGGTGTAATTGATAAATATACAGATGAAATTAATAGATTAAAAAAGATTAAAACAACAGATGCTCGTATTTTAAATAGGATAAAAGATTTAAGTAAGTCGATAGGCAATTTCACTCTAAGTTTAACTAAATTAAACAAAAAGAAAAATTCAGGTCTGTTTAATAATCAAAACAATGAGAAATTTGCAAAATTAAAGACAATAGAAGAAGAAAAAGAAAAACAAGTAGAGAAAAAAAGCAAAAATACCTTATTAAAAACAACTGGAAAAATACTTGAAATTTTGGGTGTTGTTGAACTATCCAAAGAAGAAGAAGATAAAAATTCAAAGAAAGAAGAAAAAGAAAAACAAATAGAGAAAAAAGGTAAAAACACTTTATTAAAAACTGCTGGCAATATACTTGGTCTTCTAGGTGTTTTGGAAATAGAAAGCCGTGATGATAAACCCATTGATGAAGTTCAAAAAACCGCAGATTCTATTGAGGCGACTTCTAACAAAACATTAAAAAAGTTAGAAGAAATAGATGATAAAAATACAAGTTCAGCAAATAAAGTAGATGATTTAATGTATCGACAAGAAGTCCATATTAAGGATTTTATGGGCGATCAAGTTGATGAAATGCTCTCTTATTTGAAAAAAGAATTATATAATTTAAAAGAATTTTCTCAAGACGAACAAGATAAATTAGAAAAAGAATTAAAAAAGTTTATATTAGCAAATGCTTCTTCTCAAAGTAATTTACCGGATATTCCAACAAAACTAACAGAAGGAAAACCCACACCAAAAGAATCAGCAAAACCAAAAGCAAATGAATCTGCTAAAGGTGGGGAATCTGCTAAAGGTGGGGAGTCCGCCAAAGCAGGCGAATCTGCTAAAGTAAATACAACAAAAGGTGGTGCTTTTACAGGGAATATGTCTGTTTTATCAAAAGTGATGGCAGGTGCCACAGTGGCTCTTGGTGCGTATGAAATGTACGAGAATATGAGCGATGAAAAGAAGACAACTGAAGATAAAGTAGATAAAGCTGTTGGAATCACAACTGGAACAGTAGGTGCTTTAGGAGGTGCTGCAATTGGAGCTTCTGTAGGTTCTTTTATTCCTGTTGCGGGAACTCTCGTAGGTGGTGCTATTGGTGGTGCTGCTGGTTATTTTGCGGGTGACAAAGTAGGGGAATATGCAGCAAGTGCGTTAAAAGTAGGTGAAAAAGTAAGTGAAACATCAGGTAATGTTATAGATGCTGGGTTATCAATTGTCGGCGCAAGTTCAGATGATAAAATAAGACTAAGTGAGAAGATTGGATATTTTAATGTATTAAAAGAAAAGATGCTTAAAAATGAGCCAATCTCTGAAATACTTGCAAGTCGATTAGATGAGTACGGAATAGTATATGATAAAAGCAAGGTTAAATCGCTTGCTGAAATTAAGAAAATGAAGGAAATGGCAAAAGAAAATGCCACATCTGCCACATCTTCTATAACAACCCCATCTATAACAACAACACCTATAACAACAACACCTATAACTACAGGCAATCAATCTCAAATAAACCCTGTTATTAATATAGAATCATCTGCAAAAGAAGCATTAAAAGTATCTGTTAAAATTGATAAAAATAATCAAACAATAACAGAAACTAAAGATTTTAAATCAGAAAATAAAAATGAACAAGAAAATAAAACAGTTCAATCCGTTCCTATTGCTACCAATTTAACTAACGTTAATTCTTTGCAAAATTATAGTCCTGAAACAAAAGCTGTTATAAGTACAATTATAAGCAACAAGGATTTGTTAAATGTTAAATTGGATAGCATTGTAACAAAGCAAACTGAAATATTTGACGAGACAATAAAGAAATTACAAGAATCTTTAAATCCAATAAAAGATATGCTTATTGGCGGATTCAATGGATTGGAAAATACCGTTGTTGCTGCTGGTTCTTCTGGTTCTTTAGATTATTCAGGTGCTTCAGATTCAAGCACTACTTACACTAGCTCTCCTAGCTCGCCTAGTGTTCAAGATACAACACAACAAACATCTGATGTTTCTGTACCACAAACTTCTCAACCTATTACAACACCAACAGGCAAAGTTTTCATTCCTAAAGATTTGATTGAAAATCGTGATAAATACATACCATTTAAAGGTGGTCGTAGCAATGCAGATAACGTTCAATCACAAGATGGCACTTATAAATTAGGGTATCTTACTAAGCAATTACTTGGTAAGGAATTTGTACGTTCAGCGGCTTTTAGTGATGCTTATCATCAAAAAGCCAATAAAAGTTCAGAGCATAATAAAGGTCGTGCATTTGATGTGACATTGGCATCTGGGAAAAAAGGCTCAAAAGAAGCAATGAGAAAACTAACTGAATATTACCAGAGTATAGGCTTAACGGTAGGTTCAGGAAGAGGTAAGGATAGAAAAGATGTGCAACTTATAAATGAATATGTAAATCCTGCAAAACATGCTACAGGTGGGCATTTACATGTTGGTTTAACACCTGAAGCATTAAAAAAAATTGAATCACTTACAACAACATCTGCAAATGAAGCAGTTGCAACAATTCCGACTCCTACAACAGATACTAAAGATACTAAAACTCAAAACGCTCAACAAGCAACAAATGAAACACAACAATTACAGACGCAACCAAATTTACAACAATTAATTGATCAACCAACGCAACAAAATTTTCAACTAACACCAAATAATCCCACTGCACCATCTATTGTACCATCTGTTATTAATGGTACATTGCCAACAATACCAGAACCTATTGTAACGCAACAAGATACATCAAATACATCTAGTTCAAATTGTTGTTGTCAAAACGAATCTTCTAGTGAAAAAACCGATGAAAATATAGGCAAAACAGAAAATACAGAAATAAAGCCTGAGAGTATTTTAGATAAAATAACGAGTGGATTAAATTTACCATCATTTGATGATATTAAAAAACAATTCAATATACCTAGTATTTCAGATTTAACAGATAAACTTAATTTACCAAATGTCTCAGATATTATTCATAGTATAAAAATACCTAGTATGGATTCTATAGTAAATACAGGTATGAATGATATTTCAAATATTGGTAATATGGTCGATTCTACAATTTCATCTGCATATTCAGGCATTTCAAATATTATGCAACCTATTTCTAATATTGAAGTTCCTGAAAATGATTTTAATATTCCTGAAATATCAAGAGATGAAAGTATGGCAAATACCATAAGTGATCAAACATCTGAATCTGTTATTAATAATATATCTAGTAATCAAACATCAGTAACACAATCTAGTAGTATGGGATCAGGTAAAAACCCATCTTATGATAACGGTAATTATTTTGATAAAGATAATGGTATAAAACGATCAATTGATGATTTAAATATAATGTTGTTATTAACTGGTGCGGCTAACGTAGGATAATAAAATGGAAGAGTTTCATGGTCGAGATTTAATTCATAATTATGTATTTAATAGTGGTTTTTATAGTAAATATTTAATATCAATTATACACCCAGATGGTATAAAAATAGATGGTTTATCAAGCGCACCAACTTCATTAGGTTTTTCATCTCAATACGGCGGTAATGCTGTTGGTGATGCTATGAAAAGTGCAGTAGAAGGTGCAGCAGGTGGTGTTGAAAAAATGACAGGATTACCTTCTGGTTCTATAGGTACAATAGCAAATGTAGGTAAATCAGTGGCAGGTTTTGGCTCTCAAACTTTAAATGATACTATTACTAAGTATGAAAGTTCGCCGAGTGTGCCTTTATCTGTTGATTTATTTATCATGAAAGAATTTACGCCCAGCAAAAGTTATGCAAAAATCATTGAGGATTCTCTTAAACTAACCTGTCCTGCAACAGTTGAAATGACTCATATTCAAGCACCAATGAAATATGCACCTAATGATGCGGCGGGGAAAGATGCTGTAAGCCCTGCTAATACTTGTACTATTGTAATTGGTGAACATTTAGAAATAACTCACATGATTTGTGAAAATTTCACATATTCACCATCGCAACAATTAAGGGAAGATGGTTCTCCTGTATATATTAAATGTACTTACGCATTTAAAACTGGTCGCGCTTTAGATTATACTGAATATTTTAAATGGTTTAAAAAATTATGAAATCTCATTTAAAAGACAATTTAAGTTTAGATAGTTTTTTTATGTACGATTTTCAATATAATATCCATGATGCAATATTATCATCTGATTTATATGAAAAAATAATCACATATCCCAAGAAGAAATGGGTATCTGCAAATAGCAGGCGACTTGAAGTTATTGCTTTTGATATATATAAAGACACGAACAGATGGATTGTTCTAGCAATATATAATGAAATTACAGACCCTTTTGTTGTGCCAAATAAAATATATTTTATTCCAAAAGATGATTTTGACAACATGTTGAATTAAAATGGCAGATATAAAAAGACATAGTGCATTTTATGCAAAGGTTAAAATAAACAAAGTTGAGCTAAAACAAGAAGAAGTTAAAAATATTTTAATGGAATTCTATTTGGGCAATATTATGTCTAAATTAATTCTAAAAATCAATTCTAACCGTAGGGAAGTGATTGAAAATTCTATCGTAGAAATGTCAATAATAGATGTTGAAATAGGCATAACTAATGACAAGAATGTAGTTATTGATAAAAAAGTTGGAAGGTATTTTCTTGCAAAAAGTTATTTAAAAGGTCAGCAAGGAATGCCCAAAGCAGGTGATGAATATATTGAAATTATTGGAATTACAGATGCCTATAAATATTTAGGTAGTCCTGAAATTAAAGCATTATCAACAGAGGAAAAATCACCTGTCTTTTTATCAAAAACTTCAGGTGAGGGTAGTGGTGCTAGAGGTACTGGTACAATAAAAATAGAAATTAAAGACAATTTAACATCGTCTGCACATGACAAACAATTTTGGATGCAAAATGATCAGACAGGAATTGAAACGGTAAATAAAACACTTGCTAGAGTTGTTAAAACACCGGAATCAGGTGGAGGTGGTGGAAAATACAATACAAATGCAAATGAATGGGTTTATACTTCTTGTATAGATTTTACTGAAGAAGGCTTGCCTGTTGTGTATTTTTATGATGTTAAATTGCGTGCCAGATCATTTGGAATTAAAAGTTTTAAAGATGGCAGAAAAGCATTTTTTTCATTTAAAGGTGAGTCACCCACAATTGTATATCGTGATGCACAATTAGATATAAAAGGTGCGGATTATTCTGCTAAATATTGGCAACGCAGTTCATTTGCTTATGATATTGAAGAAAATACACAATGGTTTAGAAAAACCAGACACCCTTATTTATTTGAGGATAGCGCACCCTACACTGATCAAATGGATTTTGATGGAAACGGTACAATTCCCAGTGAAATGCCTATTTTTAGATCAACACAAAGAATGAAGCATGAGAATTATAATACCAATATGTATAGTCGATATTATGTTGATCAAAAAGTACAATATGCAGCAACAATGCTATCTCTTAGAAAAATCAATATAAAAATGACTTTTATGCGTGATTTTTTTAATATCACACCTATTGATATTTGTCAAATAGAATATGAATTAGGAAAGCAAGATGAAAAATCCGAACCAAATAAAAAATTATCTGGTAAATACATGGTTACTCATGTCGCATTTGAATATGACACAGAATCAGTAAATACTTATGTTGTAGGTAGTCGTGATTCATGGATTAAATAACAATAGAAGATAAGAGGCTTATTATGGGTTGTAATTGCTCTAAAAGAAAAACTCAAGAAAATGAGAGTAGTAAATATAATTTAGTAGATGTTATAAAAGACACTATTACAGGCAATACTTCTTATGCAAGTGAAGAAGTCAAGAATAAAAGAATTCTAATTTGTAAAAGATGTCCTCAATTAATGACTGCGCCATTAAATATAACAGGCACAGGGAATTGCAAAAAATGTGGTTGTTTTGTCGATTTTAAAGTAATGTATGAAAAATCACAATGTCCTATGTTTAAATGGTGATAAAATGTTAGAAAACTATATTGAAGAAAAGTGTATTGTAATAGATGTAATTACACGCAAAGAAGATAGCAATGAAATATTGCCTTTTTGGACAGAGGTTATTCAAACAGATAATATAACAGAAATATTAATGGAGTTACATAATTATGTTGACACAGAATTTGATGAACTTGAAGATGGTAATTATTTATCAAAAGAGTCATTTAAATTAGAAAACTTAAAATTTTTAAATATTGAATATACTGGTTTTTTGACGTTGTTAGATAGTAAACAAGAGAAACCATATTTGAAAATTCTAGTTAGAAAATCAACTTTTCAAGCAAGAATATTATGAAACCATTCGTAAAATGTGGTTTTAAATTAATCAAAACATACAACAAAAGGAATAAAAATGTCAATAGCAAGAAATATAATTAATAAAATTAATGAAACTGAAAGAAGTAAAAATAGGTATGATATAGATAGAGAATTGGGTGATCAAGGTTATGACAATCACGAGAAACAAATCCCTATAGTAGAACCGGGTGAGGATTTTAAATATGGATATCTGCTACCTTCTTCAATGGTTAGTAGAGATGGTGATTTTGTATTAATATATGAAACGACTGAAGAAGCTAAAATGATATGGAATCAAACAACTGTTTCAAAAATAGGTAAGCAATTGATATGCGATTTTTGTGGTGTGAAATTTAAAATGAATCAACCAAAAAGAGCGTTAGATTGTCATGATAGTCATCTTGATCAAATAAAAAAAATAAAAGTACCGTTGGATTATGAATTTACTACTCTTGAAGATTTCTATTGGGTTGGTAAAAAGGTAGGTGGTAAACTAGATTACGGCAGAAATTATGGCAGTATTTTAAAACATGTTTTTGATCAAGAATATTATGGACCCGTATATACAAGTTATAAAGAAAGGGTTGATTTTAGTACATTAGAACTTGATGTTAATCCTGCTAAGTTTGTTGATAAACCTAAATATTTAAAATTATAAGTTGTTTTTTTATATAGTAAACAAGAGAAACCTTTCAAGCGAGAATATCTTAAAAAACATTTATAAATGAATATGAAAATGTCAATAGCAAGAAAAATCATTAACATTATTGTT